>Ga0209417_1007333_pt1 | contig 10702 bp, 13 predicted proteins | sample RifGroF2_FD_184002 | JGI IMG/M metagenome (GOLD analysis project Ga0209417, IMG submission 184002) | Groundwater microbial communities from Rifle, Colorado, USA - Groundwater F2 (SPAdes) (version 2) | ecosystem: Environmental > Aquatic > Deep subsurface > Groundwater | place: Rifle, Colorado... | reverse complement strand
TAGTGTTTCAACTGGGGTTATCTTCAAACCCGGAGCCACTAGTGGATACATAGCCTATTTTGATGACATCACTATGACCAGTACAACTCAACCTACTGCGAACACTCAATTGATGTTCTCTCTTGGTGCTGATATGTTTGCTGTACCTTATATGGATAGAATCATGACCACGACTTACGCAGGTCAGATTATATCTCAACCAAATGAAACTACAGGACAAGATGCATATATAAACGAGAATGCTGCAACTACTAGTTATGGTACTGCAAACATTCTCAAGGTTGGATATGTAACTTCAAAGAAGAATGCATTCTGGGTTAAACCGGACCTTACTGACCTCCCTTCTGGGGCAACTATTACAGAAGTAAAGGTAAGCTTCTATTGCTCGTCAAAACACACAACGGCTAATCCTACGATTAAAGCAAGCAGATGTCTAGCTGCTGCTTCCGAATCAATGACATGGAATAAGTTTGACGGTACAACTAACTGGCCCGGCTCCGCCGGCGGTTCAACCTCTGGTACAGACTATGCAGCAACTCCACTTAATGCTGGTTTAGAGATGACCTCGACCGCTAAGCAGTTCTTCACTATGACCCTAGACCCAACAGAGTTTACTTCTCTCGTAGCCTCTAACAACGGTATTCTATTCTGGAATACAACCGTAGTGGCAGATAATCAGGTGGAGTTCTATTCTGCATCTGGTCCAAACTACGACCAGCGCCCGTACTTTACAATTAAATATACACTTCCCACAAGTTGGACTGATACAGGAACAGATGAAACAGCCAAAGACTTTAATTGGGCAGTTGTATACAATGGATTTATTTATCTCGGAGTTAGAAATACTAATCGTGTCCACTACTCCTCTTCCGCCACTCTAGCAGATTTGGAAGGAAGTACAGCAGACACTACTCACATTCTTGTGGGAGGAAGTTCATATCCAACACTCGGCGCTATTAACTTCCTTGGTGGATTGTATATTGCAAAACCAGATGGATTGTGGCTGCTCGGAGAGGACAAGATAGCCAAGCGTGTTCTCGATTTTAGTAGCGAAGCCTCAGATAGAAACTTCTCGTCTCTTGTAGAATATAATGGAAATCTTATATTTACAATTAGAGATGTTGTATATCAGTGGAACTTAGCCCGACTTACTCGCATGTCTCCTCCCAGAATCACAGATGAGTGGCCTTACGTTGCATATGGTAGTTTCTCTAACCTTGTAGCAGTAGGAGATTTCTTATACTGTACAGCGCGTACAAACGAATCAACATATACAGAATCAATCCTAAGTTATGACGGGGTAGGGTGGCACAAGCTACAAGATGTTATTACAGACGGAACAGGTACTATCTCCATGCTGTTCTATGATACTATAAATAACTATATGTGGCTTCACGTAACTAGTGATACAGCAGAAACCACTTACTATATTCCTTTCCAAGAACGGTCAAAGTACCCATACTCTAATTTCCCGACTACTGGAACCCACGGCCTCTATTCGTCTAAGATGGATATGGGATTTGCAAGAGTTACAAAATCAACCCCCTCTCTACTCGTAGAGGCGTATAACCTATCTACAACCAGATACTTGACTGTCTATTATTCACTAGATGATGGAGAATTTATAGAGTGGGGTAGAGTCTTTGTTGACGGGATTACTGAATTAAAGTTGCCCGGTGGATTACTTACACGTGAGTTTAAGCGTATACAATTACGTATTGATTTTACAACCGGAACAGCCACACAGACCCCAGTACTGGAAAGCACAACTCTACGATTCCTCATGCGTCCTGATATGGCATTAGGGTGGAACTTCAATGTCATACTTGCTGACCATTTCATCTATGGTGAGATGGAGGATGCTCGTACCGCCTACCAGATTCTCAAGGATATGAGAGAAGCACGTAATAGCAAAGCCCCTATTGAGTTTATAGATATTGACGGTGGAGTATATCAAGCCTATGTCTCAGCATTCTCTCGTAGTGTACAAGAACGTAATGTAGACTTAGAAGAAGGTGGAGTTCCCTCGATTGAATCTGTACTGAATGTGAATATAGTTGAGGCTAAGTAATGGCATGGAGCAAGCAGGATATACGTCGAACCCCGGATAGAAATACTGAGATTGTTCCAGTAGTTCGTACAAGAATCTTCATTCCTCAAAATCCAGTCCGACCCATTGATATTCATACGAAGGACTTAGTAAAGAAGGAATATGTTCGTACAAACCCTTGGTGGTTTACAGAGCATAGACGTGGAATAAAGAGAGAGAAACTAGGAGAAGACCCTCTGGAAATGAGGGCAGTACCCAAGTCACAACTCAAGGGAACATTACCGGAACGCATAGTGTACAAATCACTGGTAGATTTAATTAAACTAAATCCAAATGTAGATTTCACCTTCCAATCCAGCCAAGCCGGTGGGCGCATCGAACTCGGCGGGCTAGTTGCAGATTTCCTTTTTCCAATTATGAAGATAGTTATACAGGTACAAGGCCCCACTCACAATATCTTTATTCGCATTAAGAAAGACTCAGAACAACAAGACCTCCTCGCAGACATGGGATATCGTGTATTTGAAATTGAAGACGAAATCATTTATAATGAATATAGGTATGAAGCATGGCTTCGCAACCTGTTTAACCTAGGTGGAGTTGGCGGAGGAACTGGTAATACCTTTAATGTCGCAGGACAAGCCACCGCAGTTGGGGCTTTACAGCAGGATATAAGTGTGGACGAAGGAGAGATTGGTGATGAGAAAAGGCTTAATGATATTTACGATTTGCTTAATGATGTTTATGACATCATGCGGAGGAGTATCTAATATGGCAACATTAGACCAGATTTATGCAAAAGTAGAACAACTAAGGGATGAACTTTCGGTGGTTGTAGCAAGCGCTAAACTTAATCCCAAGCAGATAACCATTATACAGGGTCTATCTGAGATTAATGCCAGCCTCGGTGTAATGAGGGCGGGTGAATTTCTCGCATTATCAGATGGAGAAGACCCCCAAGATGCGGATGGGACTGGTACATTTATTTCAGCGTTAGGGCGAACTTTCGCTTCCAAACTTTACCATATCGGTGGAGTATTCAATGGGGACTTGAAATGGGGAGCCAATGCTATTACAGGTGAACTTGAAGCTGGAGATGGGGCAGTTAATCTAACTGCTAATGGTTTATCTTTATATGACGGAGCAACAGAGATTGGACGATTTGGAAATCTCGCAGGATTCTTATCATATCCTGCTACCCCTGCGGTGTATGGTATGGCTATGGGTGACGCTGACCAGTATATGACCTATGACCAAACCAATGGATTAAAGATATATGGTGCATTAGTTTCAGATAGAGAGATATTAACAGCAGACCGGGCTTATTATGTAGCAACGACTGGAGATGATGGAAATAGCGGGCTAACTGTAGGTGCTCCATTCCTTACAATCCAACATGCTATTGATGTTATAGCAGATAACCTTGATACTAGAGGGTATAATATTTCCATTCAACTGGCCGATGGTACATATACACTCGCTTCCACACTCAGCTGTAAAAATATTAATGGAACTGGAACTGTTACTTTAATCGGCAATATAACTACACCCTCCAATGTTGTATTGCAAACCACGACTGGTACTATTAACGTCATTACAGTAGATAATGTAAAAACTAAATATAAATTTGAGGGGTTTAAATTGCTTTCTACTAAACATGGATTTTATATCGTTAATGGGTCATTTATAGAACTTAGACTTTTAGACTTTGGGGCCGTAACTAATAATCACATTGATGTAGAGAGAAAATCGTATGCGTTGATAACGGGCGAATATACCATCAGTGGTGGGGGCATTGTCCACTTTTCCACTGCGACCACAGGTGAAATAGATTATCAAGGGGCTGGAATTACTATTACAGTTTCAGGGACTCCGGCGTTCATATATTTTGCTGCTTCTTCACATTTCGGAATATTATATGTTCCAAATATTACGTGGTCTGGCTCCGCAACTGGCTCAAGGTATCTTGCAGTGTATATGGGAATAATAGACACTGTCGGCGGAGGAGCGAACTATTTTCCGGGCGACTCCGCCGGAAGTGCCGCAACTAATGGCTTGTATAAGTAGGAGGGCAACACATGGAGAGTACAGCATACTACGATTTTCAGCCTATGGTGCAGGGCACAGATTGGGAGAGAACGCTTGCGTTTGAAACCAACGGCAGTGCTGACGACCTTACGGATTGGGATGCACAAGCCACCTTTAGGGATAAGCCTAATATTGGTGGTGCTATTGTTATTGACTTAACTACAACTCCTAACGCTCAGGGTTCTTGTCTTGTAATCTCAGCTTCCACAGGATTAGTTACCTTTCGTATCGCAGATGTTGATTCAGATGGATTTGCACAGGATATTCTTTATTGGGATTTGAAGATGACAGGACCTCCCGCTGATGGTTCAAAGGAATCAGTTCCCATCAGGGGAACACTACCCGTTATCAGAAAGATAACGGTATAATATGCCTACAGTTATTAGAGTATATGACGAAGTCGCATCCGTTGGGGTAAATGACCCAGAGGCAACTCTAACTATATATGAGATGTTTATTGGGGTTGGACCAACTGGACCGGCTGTTGTGACAGATGTTTGTATGGTAGGCAGAAGTGCAGTTCAGACTATTCCAGATGGAAGTGTTGCCACAACCTACCTTTCATTTGATGAAGAGATATCAGATACAACGGACTTACATGAGAGCATCACCAATCCAACCTATATTACTGTAGCCAAGACTGGAATCTATTTAATAGCTGCATCTCGTATAAAATTCACCGCTCACGCTACCGGTTTAGATTATTGTTACATAGTAGCAAACGCCAGTACTCTGCTGGCGGAAGAGATTAAAGAAGCCAATAGTTCAATAGATAACCAATTTAATCTAAACATTATTGCCAACCTCACCGCTGGTGATTATGTACGAATCGGAGTGAAGCAAACAAGTGGGGGAGATTTAGATGTTATGAGAGTAGCTAACTTATCTCCATTATTCTCGGTTTGTCTACTCAAGGATTTAACTTAGTAGTTTGATTTATAGAGTACCTAATGTTATACATACATAATGAGGTGAAAACATGGGAATGACATTTAATAATTATCCAATCAGGGGTATAGACGTAAGATGACATTGATATCTAATTGTGGAATATATAAGATTACTAACACTACAACTGGTGGTTTTTATATTGGGCAAAGTAATAACCTAAAAAGAAGAGGACAACACCATTTCAATGAACTCCAAAGAGGGGTTCACTATAGTACCCACATGCAAAATGCATTCAATAGATACGGGAAAGACTGCTTCATTTTTACTATTATTTTGTATTGTGAACCAGAAGAGTTAACTTATTATGAACAATCCTTAGTGGATTTATATGACCCTCCCTACAATACATGTAAAGAGTGTGTTATCAGTGTAAAAGGAGTAAAACGAACAGAGGAAATGAATCAAAAAAGGTCTGAGTTGTTTAAAGGACACTCAGTATCAGAGCAAGCAAAACAAAAGATGAGAGACGCTTGGAAAACTAGATTACCGGCAACCGAAGAGACTCGCAATAAGATGTCTCAATCTCAATTGAAGAGAACTCATTCAGAGGAGACCAAGTTAAAAATGGCCAATACACGTAAGCAATATTGGGAATCCAACGAGAACAGAGAAAGACAATCAGTACAAAAGAAGAATCAGTGGAATGACCCGACTTTTAGAGAGATGATGGTTACAGCCGCTCAGAATAGGAGTAACTAATGGGCATGACATTCAACGACTATCCAATCCGTGGGGTGGACGTAAGTGGATACAATAATAATTCTGCCACAGTTAAAAATCTCGATATTCAAAAAGCTGTTGATTTAGGCATTAAATTTATTTGCGTGCGGGGTACTTATGGAATTACTACTGACTGGTCATTTAAGACTACGTGGGCGGACGCCAAAGGAAAGGCATTGCGGATATTTTACTCCTATATGGATTATTACTCTAATACTGCCAAGGGAATCTCTGATGCAAATTGGGGAAAGATGCAAGCCCAAGTTGTGTGGAATCTCATTAAAGACGACAATGATGGAACTCCAGTATTTCTCGATATAGAGAAGGCCTCATCTGCGGCTTCAATTGAATCTGTTCTCCCCAAGGTAACAGCAATTGCTAAGGCCTTCTTAGACGAAATGGATAGACTAAGTGGAAAATTAACTGGCGTTTATTTCCCATTAAGTTACCTCAAGAATTTCCAATTTACAAAACACCGCCCCCTCTGGCTGGCTTGGTACAATGAATATGTTACTATCCCTAATGTGATTAAGTCAGTACGAGCAGAGGGCTGGACCGGCTCAATTCCATTCTGGCAGTATGCTAGTGATGGTGATATTGATAATGATGGTGTTGGTGATGGTATTCGTATGGGCATGGAAGCCAAGGCGTTAGACTTGAACATCTGGTTAGATACACCAGAGGCCTTTGCTAACTTCGGTAAAGTAACCGTTACTTTGCCAGAACCTCCTAATATATTAAATATCCAACCGTTCTCACAACAAGACCCACGATGGAAAGATATTCGTTTTGGTGATACTACAATTGGAGCTGACGGATGTTTAATATCCGATATAGCAATGCTGTTGAAATATCTTGGATTGGACACTGACCCGGCTAAACTGGTTGACTGGTTAAAAGCAAATGGTGGATTGTATGGTAATTTATTTGTATGGAAGTCTATTGAGAAACTACTTCCCGGTTTAACATTTATTGCAAAATACACAGGCGGAGCGCTGGATAAGATTGATGAGTCCCTGTCACGGAAGATGCCATGTCTTGTACACGTAGATTTTAATCCCGGCACTTATGTTATTGACCAGCATTGGATATTGATTGTTGATAAAGTTGATGGGAGATATGTTGCAATTGACCCGAAAGACGGGATGAGAATATGGTTTGACGAGAGGTATGGAGACCCCCTAACCAACATTTATAATGTTTCCACCTATTCATATAGTGAAGTTCCAATCCCTCCAAACACACCAAAAACTAAAATAGTACAGATAGGTAAGACCCTAGTTGACTATCAGAATTTACGCAAGCTTCCCAGTCTTGATGCTCCTGTAATCACTAAAACCATGTCAGGCAAGGAAGTGGAAATCCTCGCCTTTGCAAAAGACGTTAGCGATAATTCATGGGTAAGACTCGGCCCTGATTTGTGGGCCGCACAACAGATAGGGGCAACTAGGTTTGTTGAGCAGGTGTACGTTTAGCAGGAGGTAAAGATGGATAACTTTAGTAATATACTTTCTATATTGGCTGTTATATTGTTGGGGGTATATATCGCCTCTATTGATATCCGCTTTGCTACCAGAAAGAAAGACGATATTTTCAGGTTTATCAAGGTGGCGTATGCCACTGTAGGACTACTTTGGGCGGGGCTATATGCCTCATTCCTAGTTAATCCTGCATGGCAGACTGAACCTATAACCCGCTTTGTCGTCCGAGGTCTCGTAATTCTAACTCTAATAGCATTGGCTATGGGGTCAACTGCTAGAGCTTACTCTGCCGGGATTTTCAAGGGAAAGGACTTATCTATATGAATTTACTAGATATCTTCCAAAACATCTCAATAATCGTCCTTATACTGGGAGGTATCTCTGGTATAGTGTGGACCTCTCGCAAGGGGAAGAAGGAGTTGAAGCAACAAGATATAAACATTAATGCGGGAGCGATTGATTCAAGCAAGGATGCTCTTGAAATCGTTACTATGTCTACAAAACAAGTCCTCGAATTAAAGAAAGAGATAGCAGAAGCAGAAGCTAGAATGAAGTTGGATAGAGATACTCTTACCCTAGCCTACACTAAACAGATTACAGACCTACAATATGAAATAGCTGACGTTAAGGCCCAATTGATTGAACGAGATAAGAGACTGGAAGAATTACAGGATTGGGCAGAACGCCTAGTCTTCCAAGTAAAATCCCTCGGTGGAGAACCTGTGCCTATGAAACTAAAGAAGAAACAACCACAACTTGAAAAATAGATTTTATTGTGCTATAATAATACTATAATTAAACACGGAGGGCTAAATGAAACCTGTAGAAGATAAGAAGAAACCTAAGGGTCCGGCGGGTAAGAATAAGCCGAAAGGGAAATCCAAAGTCGTTAAATTTGAAGATGGTTCTAAGGGTCCATTTCTAGGTAAGCCTTCTAGAGCCTCTATTGAAGCACAAAAGAAACGTAACCCATCTAAGAAATAAGGAGAGTAAAATGGAACTTCCGAATACTTTTAAAGAGTTCTTGTCGTTGATTGGAAGCCCAGTATTTATAGGGATTATCCTTTCGTTTGTGCTTGTTAGATGGACGTGGTTTGTCAACCTTTCCAGCAAATTGAAATTCTGGCTGGTTGGTGGAGTTAGTTTACTTCTACCTATCGCCAGCAAAGCCGCAACATTGTACTTGCCAACTGCATTTGTAGATTTTGTTGAGTTCTGGTGGCCAACGGTTGTAATTGGTATGGGCGTCTGGACCACTTCTCAGGTGTGGAATAAGCTGTTCGGTGAGAACGGTGCTATCTCCAGAGCCGCAACTATTCGGCAGATTAACGCTGATACCCCTCAGCAATCAGCTGAAACAGGTAAAGGGTAACTATGCCTAAACCGAAGGGTAAAGCTAGGGGTAAGTGGATTCCGCCATGGATGAAAAAGGAAGAGGAAGACAAAAAAGCCTCAGCTAAGAAAACTAAAGCCAAGGCTAAAAAGAAGAAATAAATATTATCCCCCTCGATTTGAGGGGGATTTTGTTATTAGGAGTTGATGTTGAGTGATTTACGTTTTGCTGTAGTCAGCAGGTTTGCCTTTGTTCTGTACAGACATTGGCAGTTCTGACATCTCCTAGCTGGCCAACGTCCGGCCGGCGTGAAGAAATGCCCCTCTGGTTCCCACTCTTTGCTTCCACACACAGGACAAATCTCAATGGTTGAGTCCACATATAATGCCACGTTCAGGTTCTTTATATATGGCCTCAGTTTGAAAAATAGGTCACTGGTGCTGTAGATGTCGGCTTGATTGTAGGAGAGCATCTTCTGTAAAGCCTCAGGGTCTCCATAGTGGCAACGCTTCCACAGGTCAAATCCTCCTGTGTCCATCTTATCTCGCATACCCAATTTAGAATTTATGAACTGCATTTTATTTGAGCTGAAACGGAACGATTGTTTAGCTACTAAAAGTGTATCGACGACTATAGGTTTCAATGGGTTCAATCCATGTTCCAGATAGTTGGTATTAATTATCTTGCTATCGTAACTATAGTAGTTATGGCCAATGACGATATCAGCTTTAGATAGAAAATCCCACACTGATTTGGTTAGACGAGAAGTATCCCGATTAATCGCCTCCTCTGGGGTGAGGATATCTGAGAACATTTCCGGTCCATCGAGCCACATACCAGCCCAACTAAGAAACGTAATGTCCTCTATCACTTGGTCGATTGAAATGGTGGTATCAAACAATTGCCAGAAGAACCCCACACCGGGTAGAGTTTCAATATCCAGCACAGCAATCTTAGGATTCTCTAGTGTAGTATGCATAGCAGGTTCATTGGAGTATGCTGCATTCTTATATGCTCCATGCTTTGCCCCTACTGCCCTACGATAAGCGGCTATTGTATTCTCTACAGTATCATTAACCTTCTGTGCAATATCTGTCCATCCTAATTTCTGAGACTGCTTCATGTTAACTATATCAGCGTACTCACTCTTAGTCCAGTTTCGTGGTGTTCGTTGTTGTTTCCTCATTGTGCTCCCTTCATATATGGGTAGAGCGCTAAACAGAGCGCATCACTGGCGTTGTGGTTGACGGTGGGCCAGACATCCATAGCGACTGTATCTCCTGAGCCAAACACGACTTTCCGTGGCGATTTGGGGGCGACAATCTCAACTGGTATGCCGAGTTCTGACACGCCGAGAGCAAAGCCGCAACGTACCTCTGCCAGTTTGACTTGACCAAATCTGTCTCCATAACTTGCTCCTTCCAGAATGGCGAGTGAAGGATGAACTAATCTACACACACTTTGTATGAAGTGAAATGCACCCTCTCGTAGTGGATGTACTGAATCATCAAACTTACCATTCATAACTCTCGTACCGTTTGGTCCTATGTACACTAGCCCGAAGTTCTTGCCGGGGTCAATTCCTATGACCCCGATACTGGGCACAAAGTCCAGATTCTCTATTTCACATTCACTTACCTGCACCGGGCCGAGCTTCGAAGCATACGTTACTTTACTCGTCTTCGTGAACGATAACTGGTTCGGATTCATCGTAGCTCTCCGTTTCTTCTGGTGCGGATACTTGATTCACCTCACTAGTCTTGTATTTCTCAAGTGCCTCGAAGAAGGGTTCAAACGTCTTACTGTATCCACTCTTGGCGGAGTCTACTAGTTTAGATAGATACCCAACCGAAGCATTACCAATCTTAACAACAGACTTACGACTAGCGATGCCAAGCTCAACACAATCAACAAGAGCAGTAAGTTCAGCAGATACACCATAACCCGGTATAACCACGAATTGGAATTTCCTACCTTTCGCTCCATAGCGTAACTTCTCAACCTGTCCTTTCGTTACAAAGGCTGTAACCACATCCTTGCTGTTTGTGATTAACTCATCCTGCCATAACATCATACGTA
>Ga0209417_1007331_pt1 | contig 10707 bp, 6 predicted proteins | sample RifGroF2_FD_184002 | JGI IMG/M metagenome (GOLD analysis project Ga0209417, IMG submission 184002) | Groundwater microbial communities from Rifle, Colorado, USA - Groundwater F2 (SPAdes) (version 2) | ecosystem: Environmental > Aquatic > Deep subsurface > Groundwater | place: Rifle, Colorado... | reverse complement strand
ACGTTAATTCGCTGATAACGCATACGATAAAGTGGCCTGATGCGCCGAAAGCTTATGAAAATCTGTTGCTGAACCGAAAAGAATTTTCGATGGGAATAGCGATTGACTGGAAAGATTAAAATACTGACAATTGGCAATAGTCCAGGTCATTAGCGGTCTGAAAAAATATTGGCCAGTGTACCGTATGTTAAAATAGACAGGAATCACATTATGTTTGCATTACCATTTAAAGATTGGATATGCTTTAGCAAAAAGATTATATGCGGATTTGTGATTTTGATTTCCTCAACTCTTACATGGGGCAACGAGGAAGGGGCGGCCAAGCCGCAATTAAGAGAGTGGAGGCAATATTCGGTTCCATATGGCGAGGCAGAGGGAACGCCTCGTCCACCAGATTCAGAGTTTTTGAAACTCCTGCCACCACTAAGAGATGTTCCTCAATTTGACAAAGAATCCTATGATAGGGGATTTGCGATTTGGTGGCGTGATTATAGCATACATATATTCTCTGAACAGCCCCCGACACAACAGGAACTCGCACGCCGTCCAATTGTGCAGACCATAGCCGGAGAGGATGAGCCGCAAATTCTTGGCATTTGGGGCATAAGAGATATGGGAAAGGTAACAATTAACATTAAATCGCCTTTTTCCATAATTGTACGCCGTGTTGAGTTTAATCCACGAAAAGTTCCGGGTGATTGTTTTGGCGACAGCGTCGAAGGCGGTCGGACTATTGGTTTTGCCGATTATCTGCCTGTGGATAATACAGGCGACATCGTAAAGGGCCAAAACAGTGTGTTCTGGCTGACTGTTGAAACCCCGGCAAACGCGAAACCTGGAAAATATCAGGCGGATTTGCAAATTATAACTAATGATAAGCAAATAGTTGAAACCTCATTAACCATTGAAGTTATGGATTATACGTTGCCTGCTGCCGATATTGCATACGGTATGTATTTTAGGCCTATAAGCGATGAGTTGCTTCCTTCGCAATATCGCACTCCCGAAATGCTGCGTACCTATTGGCGTGATATGGCAAAACATGGTATGACCAGCGCAACTATCTATCCATCAAGCGAGCTATACGATGCAAATGGGAATGTAAAACTCAATGGAAACAGCGACATTGAAACCCTCAAAGAAATGATGAAAGAAGGACTTGTTCATAGAGAGATTCCGATTATGTGGATAGGTGGGTGGACTCGAATCCCTGAACAGGCAGCGCCTGTAATAGCTGCGGAAGTTAAGAGGCTCGGCCTGCCGGAGCTTCTTGCCTATGGTCCGGACGAACCGGAAGTTGGCAATAAAGCAGCTAAAGCATCTTTGGAATCCCTTCAGCCGTTAAGAAAGCATTTTCGTATTGTAACAGCTATAAGCGATCTTCCTGCGGAGGTATATGCTGACTATATGGATGTTTTTGCCGTCAGCAGCGGACGTATCACTCCGCATCTTGCATATCATCTTGCGGACAAGAAGGCCGAGTTATGGACATACGAATGTAACAACAAAGGCACGGGGAATGCTACATGGAGCCGTTTTCAAGCCGGTTTGTACACATGGGCTCTCCATTTAAAAGGAAATTTCCTCTGGTGTTATACAGAAACGTATAGTTGGGATAATCGTAAAAATGCTCTATTTTGTCATGTCCTTCCCAGCGATACTGGGCCTATTCCATCAATTCAATGGGAAACACGCAGGGAAGGCATTGAGGACTATCGCACCTTGCGGCTGCTTGAATCACTCATTTCAGCAAACCTGAATAATGAAAAAGCTCTGGAAAATAAGAAAGCGGCAGAAGCCAGGTCATGGCTGAACTCAATTCGAGACAAGGTGGACTGGTTTGTAGCAAGAAATATGCCTCCATCTATGCTTTTTTGGGACGGTATTGAACTCTATCCACTATGCCCAAACTTTAAACCAGAAGAACTATCTGCTGTTCGTGCAAAAGCCGCCGCTTACATTATGGAATTGAAAAGTTTGCCTATGAATGAAAATCGCCCACAGGAACAAATCAAAACAAAGTCGGGCTTACCGGACGGATCCTGAATGAACTGTGACAAAAATCTATTATAATATTGTAGTTACTTTCGTATTCCGTACTCAAAAAAGGAGCAAAAAATGGGAAAAATCGTGAAATTTACAGTTCTGTTTTTGTTTTTCTGCAATTTTTTTGTCAACGCTTATGGCATTGCTATTGTTGATGAAGGTACAGCTAATACCATTATTATTATTGATTCTAATGCGCCGGACACTGTTCGTTATGCCGCTGATGAATTGCAAAATTATATTCAGCAGATTACCGGCGTAAAATTGATTATCAAGGACGAGGCACAAAGCGGTCTTAATAATATTTTTGTCGGCAAAAGTAAATTTACTAACGAACTCGGCTTAAATACCGATGACCTAAAATCGGATGGATTCAAAATTATTTCTGGTGACAACTGGATTGCGATTTTGGGGCGAGATTATAACGGCGATCCAATCTTCACACCACAGAGCCCTTTTCATTATGGTCAGGTATATAATGAACAGCTAAAACTTGGAGCAATTGGAGAAATGGGAACACTTTACGGTGTGTACCGTTTCCTGGAAGATTTCTGCGACGTTCGCTGGTATATGCCGGGCGATTTGGGTACAGTAATTACGAAACAGGATTCTATCAAAGTTGATAAAATAAACATAGAAGTTTCGCCGAAGTTTGAGTACCGTTATACTATGCTCTGCGATTTTGCAAAATCACAAACAGATGCCCGCTGGTATCGCAGAATAGGTTTTGGCGCTCGCTACCCTGTCCAAATTATACATTCATTTTGGTTTTTCCTCGAAAAGTATAAAGAATCGCATCCCGAATATTTTGCGATAATCGGCGGTCAGCGAGATTTTTCCAATCTTTCCACCTCGACCGGCCAGGGCAATCTGTGTCTGTCCAATCCTGCGGTACTGAAACAGTGGATTGCAGATATCGATGAGTATTTTGATCAGAATCCAAACCAATTTATTTTCCCACTGGCTCCCGACGACGGAATGGTAAAAATCTGCGAATGTAATGACTGTCGAGTACAAATTTCTCCTGAACTCGGAGAGGGAGGAATTTTTTCAAATTATGTCTGGTCTTTTGTGAATAAAGTGGCCCAGGGCGTTGCCGTCAAGCACCCTGATAAATTTGTCGGCTGCTTCGCTTACGAAAATTTTAGAAAGCCCCCTGCCAACATCAAATCTCTTAATCCAAATGTAGCAGTTATGGTTTGCAGGCCTATAAACCCAGGGTCAGGCGCTCGCGAAAAAACAGAGAAATTGATAGCCCAATGGCGGCAGAAAACAGCGAACAATCTTTACCTCTATGATTACTATTTGTATTCGTGGAAACCATGGCGTAACCTGCCGGTAGCTTTTCCACATCTGATTGATTCAGATTTAAAATCGGTGCAGGAATTCTGCAAAGGTGAATTTCTGGAAGCTTCAAGCAGCGAGTTTGCCGGCCCGCCGGAGACGGTTCAGTTACCCGGAATGACGCATTTGAACTTATATGTTACCGCCAAGCTTTTGTGGAATCCAAACCTGGACATAGATGCCCTTTTAAATGAATATTACGAAAAATTCTACGGTCCAGCACAAGAATATATGAAGAAATTCTGGACAATGGCGGAAAATATCTGGATAGCCAAAAGCCCTCTTGGCGACCCGCTCAAAACTTATTCCACCGCCGACCTGAAACAACTGTCCGCATATCTTGAGCAGGCCGTGTCTCAAACAACCGCCGATACGATACATCGCAAGCGTGTGGAATTGATCCAGAACGAGTTTTTACCAGGAGTGCGTAAACTTACCAATGAGCTGATTATAAATCCGCCACAGGTAAAATTAAACAAAGCAACCACAGACATAAAATTAGATGGGTTGCCTGATGCCAACACATGGCAGCTTCTGAAACCATCGGGATTTGTTGACACTGACGGCGAACCGGCCACATTTAAAACCTGCGGTTACGCGGCATGGGATGCAAATAATTTATATGTGGCTTTTGTTAATTATGAACCCCAAATGGACAAACTGCTCGCACTGGCTACGCAACGGGACCAAAATTTTGGTCCTGGTATGTGGGACGAAGATTCGATTGAAATTTTCATTTGCCCTGACAGCATAAAGCGGGATAAAGAGTTTCAATTCATTATAAACGCCAAAGGAATTATCTGGGACGCAATGAAAGAAAATAAAAGCGGACAAATGGATATCAAATGGAATAGCCAATGCGAGGCTAAAACCACACTTGAATCTGACCGCTGGACAATAAAAGTGAAAATTCCATTGCGGGATATCGGCGTTACTTTGCCGGCTGACGGCAAGACTATCGCTGTCAATTTTTTCCGCACCCGTCGTTGCGGCACGTCTTATGTATTCAGCAGCTGGTCGCCAACGCTGATATTCCAGCACGATGCGCCAGACCGTCTTGGAACAATAGTATTCAATAAAAAATAGGAGTAGTTGATGGTGTATGGAAATGGCTTATCTCAATATAATCATGCTGCCTTTGCTCAAAAAATAAGGGGACATTGCCTGCGAATGACACATGGAGGCAAGAGCGGACACATAGGTTCCATGCTTTCTATGGCAGACATAATTGCGGTTCTGTATGGGTCGATTCTTAACGTAAGCGCCGATCAGCCCAAATGCGATACCCGCGACAGGTTTATTTTGAGCAAAGGGCACGGCGGCGCAGCTGTGTATGCCGCACTGGCGGAAAAAGGGTTTTTCCCAAAAGACTGGCTATCGACTTACTACAAAGATGCCGGCAAATTGTCCGGCCATATCAGCCACCATGTTCCGGGCGTAGAATTTTCAACTGGTTCGCTTGGCCATGGGTTGCCGGTCGCAGCAGGTATGGCACTGGCAGCCAGACATGCAAATAAAAAACATCGTATCTTCTGTGTCATGAGCGATGGCGATATAGACGAGGGCAGTACATGGGAAGCCATTATGTTTGCCGCTCAGCATCGAATGGATAATCTGGTCGCCATAGTGGATTACAACAGGATTCAAGCGCTCGGAAAAATGGAAGATGTTATTGAATTGGAGCCATTTGCGGATAAAATCAGAGCGTTTGGCTGGGCTGTTAAAGAAATTAATGGCCATGACTGCAATCAAATCGAAGAAACTCTTTCATACATTCCGTTTGAATCAGGAAAACCCTCTTTTGTAATTGCAAAAACAATCAAAGGAAAAGGAGTAAGCTTTTTGGAAAACACCGTATCGTGTCATTATCATGCGATTACTCAAACTGACCTTGAAAAAGGTCTAAGACAGATTGGAGAGTTAGCATGAGATCTGTGTTTAATGATGAATTGCTTAAAATAGCTCGAAATGACAAACGTATTTTCATGGTACTCGCCGACATCGGGTACGGAGAAATCGAGCCTTTTGCACAGGAATTTCCTGACCGCTTTTATAATGTTGGCGTTGCCGAACAGAATATGACAGGAGTAGCTTGTGGTATAGCCATGGAAGGCAACATCGCTATTACATATTCCATTGCCAACTTCCCAACATTACGTCCTTTGGAACAAATACGAAATGATGTCTGTTATCACAATGCAAATGTCAAGATAGTGATAATCGGAGGAGGTTTGGCATACGGCCCATTAGGTATCAGCCATCATTCGACTGAAGATATCGCTATATTGCGTGCGTTGCCGAACATCATAGTTGTAGCTCCCTCTGATTTTGCAGAGGCAAGAGCCGCCGTTCATGCAATGATTGAACATAATGGTCCGGTTTATTATAGGTGTGGTTATAAAAAAGAACCGGCAATACACGAGAATCCAATTAATTTCAAGTTCGGAAAAGCAATAAAAATACTTGATGGTTCCGATGCGACTATTATTTTTACAGGTACTATAGGATATAATGCCAAAGTCGCCGCGGAACTGCTCAAGAAAGATGGTATATATGTTCGGCTATTAAGCATGCATACTGTAAAACCTATTGATTCCAGGGCAATTGTTGATGCCGCCGCAAATACAAACGCAATAATCACTGTTGAAGAACATAATATTAATGGCGGGCTTGGCGGCGCAGTAGCTGAAGTTTTGATGGATAATGGAGTTGGCAATATAGGCTTCAAGCGATTGGCTTTGCCGGATGTCAATGTGAGTAAAATTGGGAGTCAGGAATGGCTGCGGGGCCAGTATGGGTTGGATGCACAAAGCATAGCCTCCACTGTTCGTAGCTTACTCAGAAAAAAATTCCCAAAAATCTGCAATGACCTAAAAGCTTGACAAATTAACAAAGTAGTTATTCAAAAAAGTAAGACATTATAAAAAGGGGTATTATATGAATGTTGTTGACCGTTTTAAGTTGGATGGAAAAACAGCCCTTGTAACAGGTTCAGGGCAGGGATTAGGAAGGGCTTTCGCTCACGGGCTTGCAGAAGCTGGAGCAAATGTTGCAATTGTGGACATTAACGCAGATAACGCCTCGAAAGTCGCTTCAGAGATAAAAGCTATAGGCAGAAAATCGCTAATGATAAAAGCAGATACAAGCAAACACTCTAACGCCTACGACATGGTGGAACAGGTGATATCCGCATGGGGCAGGCTGGATATTGCAGTGAATAATGTTGGGGTCGCACTTGATATAAAAGATGTAACAGATGTAACCGAGCAGGATTGGGACAGGATATTAAATATCAATCTGCGAGGTACATTTTTTTGTGCCCAGGCTGAAGCAAAAGCAATGATACCAAACGGATATGGCAAAATAATAAACATCGCATCCATTTGCGGCTATATCGTTTGGCCGAGGCCACAGGCTTTATACAGCATCTCCAAAGCAGGTATAATTCACTTGACCAGATGTCTGGCAGCAGAGTGGATAAAATATGGCATACGAGTAAATAGCATAAGCCCTGGTGTTACGCGTACCCCAGACCTTTTTGAAGATGTACCAGCAGTGTTTCTCAACAAAGCTCCTGTAGACAGGATCGCCGAAGTGGAGGACCTCCAGGGAGCAGTGCTTTATCTTGCATCAGAAGTGTCAGATTTTATGACAGGACATGATATGGTCATCGATGGAGGATACACAATAATATAGATTCCCTAAGGTTTTTTACGGTCTGCATTTTACAAAAAATGGTTGATGACAAAACAATTGCGATTAATTTTTATCATACCCGTCGCTGCTGCCCATCTTATGTATTCAGCAGATGGTCGCCGACACTGACATTCCAGCACAATGCACCAGACCGTTTTGGAACAATTGTATTCAATAAGAAAGGTATTCTTAAATGAAAACCAATATGCACAGAAATATATTTAAAGAGCCGCCAAAAAGGTTCCGTCCCGTTCCATTCTGGTTTTGGAATGAAACCAGAGAAGAGAAATTCAATGCAGAGCTTATAAAAAAACAAATAGATGACTTCCACGAAAAAGGGCTGGGCGGCTTTATTATCTTTAATAAACCCACAAATGAAGTAACTGAACAATTTGGATACGTCGCAGAAGAATATCTCTCCGATAAATGGTTTAATGCCTGTAGGATTGCTGTAGAAAAAGGCAGCAGTCTTGGAATGGAGGTCTGGATTAACGATGGCTTCGATTTCCCGCCGGGCGACCTTGGTGGAAAAATGGAGAACATTCTGCCTGAAGCTTATCAAAGGGAACTTATTTTCAGCAAAACCGATAAACTGCCCATCGGTACAAAAAATATCTTATCTGTCGTAGCAAATCCCAAAAATAACAGCAATTTTGAAAACACAGTTGATATTACTGACGGAAAAACCTTGTTAGATAATTCAGTCGAATACGACTTTTGGGTTACAAAAGTTGAAAAACCAGCAAGGCCGCGGGGACACCTGCATAGATTTCCTGATTTTCTTGACCCCCAGGTAAGCGCAGTTTTTATTCGGGAAACATACGAAAAATACAAATCTAATCTTGGAGATTTATTTGGAAGTAAATTAACGGGTTTTTTTGCCGATTGCGATGCCAGGCGAGCCGGCTATTATCCATGGGCAAGAGAGTTTGATTCAAGATTTACAGAAAAGTTTGGCTATTCTATCAAAGAACATCTGACTGCCTTATGGATTGATTTCGGCCGGATAAGCAAAAAAGTCAGATATGATTATTACAGCTTTATTTCACAATTATATTCAGACTGGTTCAAGAACTGCTACGAATGGCGTAAAGATAACCATCTTAAATATATGTATCACACTTCCGATACCGGGCCTTTCAGCGTTAACCCGGATAGTAATGCTTATTGCAATAGAAGCTCATATTTCATCGAGGGCGCATTTAGCCAAGTGAATTGTCATTGCGATTATATCGGCACAGATCATGAGTTAATGGCGTTAAACGGCGGATTGCATTTCGACCCCGTTTTTAAGGGCAAGAAGACAAACTGGAATCCGGAATCGATTATATGGGGAATTTCTGACGGCCGCAACAACCATGAAAGACTTCTGTCTGAAAATAAAACTTATGGCGATATTCGAGCCAAACTTGCAAGCTCAAATGCACATTGCAAAGGCAAAGCGGGTGCTATGTGTGAAGCGTACGCTGCAACCAACTGGTCAGCTACACTTGAAGATTTAAAGTGGATAACTGATTGGCAGGCTTCGCAGGGGATCACAAAATTTGTGCCACATGCTTTTTTCTATTCTATCGAAGGGTATAGAAAACAGTTTGCACCGCCTAATCATTATAAGCAAAATCATCTTTGGAATAATTATAAATATTTTACCGATTATACTGCCAGAGTTTGTTCAATCCTTTCGGTCGGCAGTCATGTTGCCGACATTGCGGTAATCGAGCCGCTTGAAAGCCTGTGGAAGAACAAGAACTATGACCCGATTATATTTTTTGATTTATTAGACATTCTGAATCATAGCCCATGGGATTACGATGTCATTAGCGAAGATGACTTGAGAAATGCCGTAATTTATAAAAAGAGTTTAAGCCTTTTAGATGAGAACTATAAAATAGTTATTCTGGCAGGTCTAACTGATATTTCAGAAATAACCGCCGAAAAGCTTAAAAAAATTGCTTTAAACGGCGGCTGCGTAATTGAACTTGGATGCAACTTTGATATTGCCGGTGCTGTAAAAATTAAACATGAAAGTTTTGACAACCGGTTTATTGCAGCTAAAAATCCTGTTATTGATGCAATTAAAAAAGTAGTTCTTCCTGATGTTATATTTTTTGATAAAAATCATAAAATAATCAATTCTATTCATTTTACGCATAGAACAACCCCACAGCACGATGTGTATTTCGTCGCTAATCTTGAAGGAGAAAAGATTTGTAGTATTACGGCAAACATAGCAAAAACAGAATTTGAGCCAATGATATGGAACCCAACCACCGGAGAAATTTTCAAAGCCAAAGCAAAGAATTCAAATACTCGAACAGAAGTAAGTATTGACTTGCCATTTAAATCAAGCATTTTTATCGTAGTGCCTAAAACAGCCGAAAACACGTCGGAAAACGAGATAAGTCCATCAGCGTTTATTGAAATTCAGGATAGTTTTGACACCGTTCCTCTATGCGATTGGCTGGTTACGTCGCTGCAGGATAACATTTTGCCGATTTCCGTATGGAAAGATGTGAACACTCACAAAATTTGTCCGGCAGGACAATCTAACAACTCTAAGGATTTATATTTTGAATTCAATGCAGAGCCTTGTAATTGCCAATTGTTAATTCCGGATTTTCTTGAGCAGGAGAACATTTATATAAACAACAATAAGCTCGATGTCCCTGTTAGCGCCAGCAAAATTATTTTTGATGCCAGGTACTTAGCTTATGATGTTTCGGTTTTTGTTAAAAATGGCAGGAATCAGATTATGCTTTCTGCCGACAAGTTTAATCTGGAAAAGATGGAATATCGCCCCGCATATTTATGCGGCAATTTTAAAATAGATATAACGGCAGCTCAATTGAATTTTACCGAGTATAGAAGATGGTATCAGTTTAGAAGTTGTATCGCAGACGACACAAAGATTATGATTTACAGAGACAACAAAAAACTTGGTTTGGGCGATTGGTCAAAACAAGGCTATCCATTCTATTCCGGCAAAGTTCGATATACAACCCGCTTCAATCTCAAACAGCATCAAAATATCATACTTAGTATCGGAAAACTATGCGGCTGTGCAACGGTGGCAGTTAATGGCTGCCATGCCGGTGCTATTAATTGGCCGCCTTATGAACTCAACATTACGGATAAAATTAAATCTGGGGACAATACGCTGGCTATAACAGTTGAAAATACGGACGCTAATCTCCTGGAAGAATATCCGGAAAAAAGCGGCATAGAAAATATTAAATTGCTCTTTATTGGAAATTGTGTAAGCAATGGAGTAATTTGAAATAACCGACCGGAACAGGCGACATAATGCGCCCAACCATTTTGGAATAATAGTACTCAATAAAAATTCATTTTGAGTATTTTAGCCGTCAGGCATCTGGCGGAACAGAGAATTAAATATGATGCTATCATCGCCTATGATGACCTTGTCGCCATAGGCGCTATTAAATTTTTAGGTCAGAATGGAATTACAATCCCCAATGACGTAGCAATAATTGGTTTTGACAATCTCCCGCAGGCAGAATATTCGATACCCGCACTATCCAGCCTTGAGCAGCCCGTCGGAGCAATTGGCCAAAGAAGCGTTGAACTTCTCCTAAAACACCTATCGCAGCAAAAAGAGAT
>Ga0209417_1007329_pt1 | contig 10712 bp, 8 predicted proteins | sample RifGroF2_FD_184002 | JGI IMG/M metagenome (GOLD analysis project Ga0209417, IMG submission 184002) | Groundwater microbial communities from Rifle, Colorado, USA - Groundwater F2 (SPAdes) (version 2) | ecosystem: Environmental > Aquatic > Deep subsurface > Groundwater | place: Rifle, Colorado... | reverse complement strand
ATAATATCGCAGCGATTTCTGAAAATGGAAGAGTATTAGAGTTTTTTATCCATCGTGGTGATATTTTATTAGGTGATATTTATTTAGCCAGAGTGGAAAATATTTTACCGAGTATTGACGCGGCTTTTGTACATGTGGGCAGCGATAAAATGGGCTTCCTTCATGCTTCTGATGTTACCGGAAAAGGCGCATTGAAAGAAAGAATCAAGCCTAAGCAAAGTATTATGGTTCAGGTAGTTAAAGAACCTACCGGACATAAAGGTCCGAGAGTAACTATGGCAATTAGTATTCCGGGAAGATTCCTTGTGCTTATGCCGGATGAAAAAGGCGTTAATGTCAGCAAAAAAATCGCTTCTCCTAAAGAAAGAGCAAGGCTCAAATCAGTAGTCAGTCTTTTAAAACCTACCGGAGTGGGTGTAATTATAAGAACAGAAGCAGAAAATCAGTCAGAAGCTGAAATTCAGGAAGATCTCGAATTTTTGCTTGAAAAATGGAATAGTATAATAACAGCGTCTGATACAGTTACTGCTCCAAATCTTTTACACAGAGATCAGGATCTTTTATACAGGGTTATAAGGGAATCAGTTACTGAAGACGTTAACGAGATTATTCTTGATACTTCTTTTGGCTATCATAGAGCGACACAGCTTTTGCAAAGCTGGAATATATCTCACAAGTTGAATGTTACCGTACATAAAGGGACAGATTCCATACTTGTCGCCAAGGGTATTGAAAGAGAAATCAGAAATGCTTTGCAGACAAAAGTTAATCTTCCAAGCGGCGGATATCTTTATATTCAGACAACAGAAGCCCTATCGGTTGTGGATGTTAACAGCGGCAAATTTACAAGTTCGGCTACGCAGGATGAAACTATCAGAAAAACTAACCTAGAAGCAGTTACAGAGATTGCAAGGCAGTTGAAACTTAGAAATATCGGCGGTATGATTATCGTTGATTTTATTGATATGGAAAACAGGGTGGATCAGCTTGCTGTTCTAGAAGAATTTGAGCTTGCGCTTGAAACCGATAAATCAAAACCGCAAATTGGACAGCTCTCTGATTTAGGGCTTGTTGAATTAACAAGACACAGACAGGGACAAAGTCTTGCGGAAATATTTACAAAAAAATGCGCCAATTGTAATGGAAATGGCGTTATAATTGAAGACTTTAATTTTTCTGCTCCTCCACAAGAAGGTGAAACAGTTGTCAAAACTTCAAAAATGAAATTTACTAAACCTGTTAATAAAGGTGGTTTAGCAGTCAATGAACAGAAAAAACAAATTCACAGCACTGTTCAGACAAAAATAATGCCTTCAATGACAAAAAAAATAGAAACTAGTCCTTCGTTGGCAGCTTCTGCGATTAAACCGCAGCCTCAAGTTGAAAAAGAAACTTTCATTCTAAATAATGAACATATAAAAGATTTATTTTCGGAATCTTCTTATACTCCTAAAGTTTCAAAACTTATAAGATATTATGCAGTGCCTTCGGCAATTGCCAGAAATTATCTGGGACAAAACTATACGCCGGACGTGTTTACAGTATTGCAGGAATTGGAATCAGTCGATCATGTTGCAGTAGAAGAAAAACCTGAAACAGGGCAAGCTGCGCCACAAAGACAGCAAATTCAACAACCGCAGCAGCCTCAGCAAGTTCAACCACAACGAAAAGATGAGGGACAAGGACAAAGAAGAGAGTTTCAGTCTGCTCATCCTGTGAGGACGCCTCAACGTCCTGCTGAAACAGGCGAACCGCGTCGTCCTCATCAACAAATGAGACCGCCGCAACCACAACAAAAACAAATTCAATCCCAGCAGCAATCACAGATGCAGCCGCAACAACAATTCCAGCAGCAGCAACCTCAACCACAGCAAGTACAGCAACAACCAATTGAAAAAGAAGTTCCTGTAGTGGAAGAAAAAGTTGTTCCAGTTGAAGAAGTTCCTAAAAAAAGAGTCGGCAGAAGACCTGCTAAACCTGCGGGAAGACAAACCAGTCAAAGAGGCAGAGCTCCACGAAGTCCAAAACCAGAGCCTCCAAAAACTGAAGATTAGTAGAAATTTTTAAAAGATAAGCTTAGAGGCTAGAAACATGAAAATAAATAAAAAATTTCTAATTATATTTATATTCTCTTTTATTTCATTTATTTCACAAATAAATTACGGAATATGCTCTGATAGTGGGCCTGTTGCACAGCAACCTGTTCAGAATATTTCAACTGCTCAAGCACAGCCGCAAGTTCCGGTGGTAACAGTTCCGCAACAACAGTCTGCTCAAGGTGTAACTCAGCCTGTCCCGCCTGCTGTTCCTAATGTTCAAACAGGTAGAGCGGCTAATCAGGGATTTCTTCCCTCTTTTATGAATATGATAAAGTCGCTTGTAAACGTGATTGTTCTTTTTTTAGCTATGGCTGGTATATTTATTCTTTACAGGCGGATGAAATCAAAATCTCCTTCTGGAGCAAAGCCTAAAAAGCAAAAAGGACAGGAGTCTGAAAGCGTTGAGCCAACGAATGTAAGTGAAGCCGTATCATCCTTTGTCAGGCATAAAATAAAAAGAACTTCTTAATTTTTCATGAATATAAAAATTATTGCGGTCGGAAAAATCCGTGAAAAATACATAAAAATGGGCATTGATGAATTTGTGAAAAGGATTCAGCCTTACTCTTCGCTACAAATAATCGAAATTTCTTCTGAAAATATTTATTCTGATTCAAATATTGATAAAATTCTCGATATAGAAGCTGAAAAGATACTTAAACAAGCAGGCGAAAATTCTTATTTTATAGTGATGGACATTAAAGGGAAGCAACTCTCTTCGGAAGATTTTGCTGCAAAGATAAAAGATATTTCATTAAGCGGGATAAATCAGGTGGTGTTTATTATTGGCGGAGCGGAAGGGCTTTCTGAAAAAGTCAAAAATCGCGCTGATTTTTCAATGAGTTTATCTTCAATGACTTTTGTTCATCAAATGGCGAGATTTTTTCTGCTCGAACAGATTTACAGAGCTTTTAAAATTATTAACAACGAGCCATATCACAAGTAATCTGATATAATCAAAAAATGAAAGTTATTGCTTACAATCACACACATTGGGACAGGGAATGGTATAAAACCTTTCAGGAATTTAGGCTGCGTTTTGTTGAGGTGATGAATTTAATTATTCAGGAAATCCAAAACGAAAATATTGACTGTTTTTATCTCGACGGGCAAACAGTAATTCTGGAAGATTATTTTGAACTTTATCCTGAAAATAAAGTTCTTATAAAAGATTTAATCGCAAAAAGCAAAATCATAATAGGTCCCTGGTATGCTCTTGCTGATGAGTTTCTGATTTCGGGCGAATCTTTATTCAGGAATATGTTGATTGGTGTTAAACAGGCTCAAAAATTGGGTTGCAATAAGTTTATCGGGTACTTGCCTGATTCATTCGGGCATAGTTCTGAAATTCCTCGAATTTTATCCGCTTTTGGAATTAAAAATGCTGTTCTCTGGCGAGGGGCGGGAAATCAAAAATCAGAATTTGTCTGGAGTTGCGAAGATAATTCTTTTGTAATAGCGACTTATCTTATAGAAGGGTATTTTCAAAATATTCTGCATTTTGATATTTCTATCGAAGAAAAAGCAGAAAAATTAAAGGAATTTTTGGATAAAATCAAAGAATATTCAGCAACGGATTATATTTTGCTTCCTGTAGGAGGTGACCATTTAGGTTCTGTGCTTGGTTTGAAAAATCAGCTTAAAGACATAGGCAATAAACTTAATGATTACTCTTTTGAGTCAGGCGGTGTTTTTGAATATATTGAGAAAATCAAAAATTTTACAGGCTTAGCCGAATTCAAAGGGGAACTGCGTGATAATTCAAGAAATCCGATACTGCCCGGAACTTTGTCGACAAGGCTTTATTTAAAACAGGAAAACGCCGTTTCTACCTGGAAATTATCAAAAGTGGCAGAGCCTTTTTACTCATATTTGCAAGCGGCGGGATTTGTCACTGCAAGAAATAACGAACTTGAGTATGCGTGGAAAATGTTACTTAAAAATCATCCGCATGACAGCATTTGCGGGTGCAGTATAGACGAAGTCCACGATGAGATGCCGCCCCGATTTGCGCAGGTGAACCAGATTACTGACGGGTTAATCTTGCGAGGACAAAATGCTGTTTCACAACTTGTAAATAAAGATTCTATATGGGTTTATAACGCTTCTGATTATAAGTTTACAGGGATTATAAGCCTTAAAACCAATAAAAATCTTTCTGATAATCTCGAAAAACAGTTTATAAAATCCACACGCGAATTTCCGAAAGAAATTTTGCTGGATACCCAAAGACCGCCGTTTTCGGAAGATATAGAGGAATTTAAAGAATATTTTGTTTACGTTGAAAATATTGCTCCGCATTCAATAAATATAATTGGCGAAGATTCAAAATATTCTAAACAGCCTGATGCTGTGGAAATTCAGGGAAATTGCATCAAAAATTCACGCATAAAAATAGATGTAAATTCTGACGGGACTTTAAAATTAACGGATTTTGAGCTAAATAAAGAATTTGACGGGCTGCATTATTTTTATGACAGGGCGGATATTGGTGATACTTATAATTATTCGCCTCTGGAACATGATAAACCGCTTAAGTCAAAGTTTATTAAGACTGAAATTATAGAAAATGGCAAATTAAGAAGTACTTTAAGAATTTATTACGAGTTGGATATTCCTGCATACTTCGATGAAGTTGAAAATCGCAGAAGTCTTGAAACTTATAAAACTATCATAACAACTGATATTTCTGTAACTTCCGGTTCAAAACGGGCAGAATTTAATACAAGCTGGGAAAATAAATCTAAAGACCATATTTTGCAGATAAAATTTGCGTTCAATGAGAAAATAACTGAAACTTTTGCGGAAAACACTTTTGGGATAATAAAAAGGGAATTCGATCCTGATTACAGTCTTAAAGAAAATATGCCTATCCCAAAAGGATTGGAATTAAAGACAAATACCGCGCCAATGCAAAGATTTGTCTGGACACAGGGACTTGGAGTGATTACAGAAGGGCTTTCAGAATACGGTGTATCAGGAAATAAGCTTTATATAACAGCGTTGCGGGCAGTCGGAAAACTGTCAAAACTTTCGCTTAATACAAGGAATTTCCCCGCAGGTCCGCCTTTAGATACTAATGGCGCTCAATGTTTAGGAAAACATACCGTAAGATATGCAATTTGCGCGGCAGAAACCCCTGTTGAACTTTTTAAAGAATCTGACGAGTTTTTGGGGAATATTATTGCGGATGTTGGAAATAACAACGATTCTTATTGTGACATTTCGAATCTGTCCAACGATGGAAAGATGCTGAAACTAGTTCAGCATGACAATGTAAACATTTATACTTACGCGATAAAATTGTATGAAAAAGGCGATGGCGTTATTCTAAGGCTTATGAATTTGTCAGGTGAAGAGCAAAAAGTTTCTATGGGAACTGATTTAAGCTTCTCATCCTATGCGGAAGTTAATGGAATGGAGAAAAAGCTTTCTGAATCAGCGCAAATAGAAAAAGAACTTGTGTTTAAGTCTTATGAATTAAAAACTATACTTCTGGAAAAGTAAAAAACATCATTCTAAGGGTACAAACCTTAGAATGACAGCAATTTTTAATAAATCAACTTATCCGATAAGTTTTTTAACAGCTTCTAAAACTCTTTGAGGCTGGAATGGTTTTACGATAAAATCTTTTGCGCCTGATTGAATAGATTCAATAACCATTGCTTGTTGCCCCATCGCGGAGCACATAACAACTTTTGCCGCAGGATCGGAAGCCATGATTTGTTTTAATGCGCTAATTCCATCACATACTGGCATGGTGATGTCCATAGTTACAAGGTCAGGTTTGAATTGATTATATTTTTCGATTGCGTCGTTGCCGTTAACAGCTTCTCCGACTATTTCATACCCGCCTTTTGTAAGAATGTCTTTAAGCATCATTCTCATAAATGCGGCGTCATCTGTAATTAGTACCTTAGGCATATATTGTTATCCTCCTGTAAATTATTATAATTCAACTTCATTTTGACCAATTAATTTTACTGAAAAAATTCCTGTCTGTACATCAAGCTTAAATGTTCTGCCTTTATTACCGCCTGTATCAGACTTTGTTAAGGTTAGTCCTTCTTTTGAAAGGGCTGTTTTTACTGCAAGTGTATTTCTTAAACCTATATTTAATACATTAGCGCCTTTGTCAAAATTAAACATTTGCGCTCCGCCTGCCATTTTTATAATAAAGTTGTTTTTATTCGCCCCTTCTGAAAGCAATTTTTTTAACATTTCGGGAACTGCAGTATCTGCATATTTTCCGCAATGTTCAGATTGTTTTAGAATTTTTGCGCTGTCAGGAAGAACAATATGAGCCATTGCCCCAATTTTTGATATTGGGTCATAAATTGCCAATCCGATGCACGAACCAAGACTCGGAGCTACCAGCACAGTTCCGGGTTTTGATGCTATTTCTATTTGACTCATTCCTATGTTTATCACGTTACTCATTATTTATTTCTTAATCTAACTTATACTTGCCATTAGTAAATCAATTTCTGAATTTAAATCCACCATATCAGAAATTAATGTTTCGATTCCTACCGAATTTATGTCGATTCCGAGATTTTCCAGAGAATCCATGCTTAGGCTATGCATCATTCCATCATTTCCTATTCCTATTCCAAGCATCATTGCTATAGAATCAGCCACATGCACAATGTTTATAAGTTTTTTGTCTGTACAATCGTTATTAGCTTTTTTCGGATTATGATGAAACTCAATTGTCTCCTCAAGGACTTTTGGAAAATTCCATTTTGCTGCAATTTTAGCGCCAACTTGAGAATGATTATATCCTAAAATCGTTTCTTCTGCTTCTGAAAAACCTATGTTTTCAGAAGTTACAAGGTTGACAATATTATCATATTCTTCTTTTACATATTCATGGATGATTAATTTGCCGATATCTCTTAATAAACCCGCTGTAAAGGCTAATTCGGGATCCTTATATCCTGATATTTCAGCAAGATATTTAGAATATACCGCACATGCTAATGAATTTCTCCATAATTCGCCTTTAGCAAGATCATAGCCTTCGATCTGTCTGTTAAAAGAACCTTTTGAGACTACTACAAAAACAAGACTTTTTAAGGTTTTAAAACCCAGTCTGGTTATTGCGTCACTTACAGTTACAATTTTTCTGGAAAAACCATATTGCGCCGAATTGCAAAGTTTTAAAAGCTGCACAGTAAAAGATTGATCAGTTCCTATAATTTTAGAAAGCTCTTGAATGTTTACATTAAAGTCATCAAGCATTTTGGCAACTTTTATTGCAATGTGAAAATTGTGAGGAATTGCATCAACACGATTTAACAGTTTATCTAAATCTAGTGTCATTAATTAATCCTTTTGTTTTTTCTGTTAAACTGTTGCTCGAGCTTTTTTTATTACTTCTGTTACTTTTGAAAAAGCTTCTATCTTTTTTGCTTCTTCATGAATTGCCATAAATTTTTCTGAATTTATAAGAATTAATAATCTGTTGTTATATTTTCCGATTCCGCAAAATATTTCAGTATTTTCTTCAAGGTCAATCGGAGGCGGTTCAATTTCGCTAACATTGAGGTTAATTACTTCATTTACGCTGTCAACAATCAATCCAGTCGTTTCATTTTCTACTTCCAGAACCATAATTCTTTTATCAATCAAAGGATTGCTTGATTTTTCTTTTAACAAAAATTTCTTTTTACCGTCTATTACAGGTACAATGTTTCCTCTTAAATTAATAACTCCTTCGACATATTTAGGAGATTTTGGTATTCTGGTGGCTTTTTGGGGCATAATTATTTCTTGAACGCAGTTGATTGGAACTGCATATTCTTCGCTTCCAAGTTTAAATATTATTACTTGCAGCTCTTTTTGTCCTAATCTTATTAAATCTTCAAGCATTTAGCTCTCCTGCATTTTTAAACTAAGTTATTAATGTTTAATATCAAGGCAATTTCACCGTTGCCAAGAGTTGTCGCTCCTGAAATATAATGTTCGGAACATAATTTTTTGTTTATTGGCTTAATAACGACTTCCTGCTGACCGACAAGTTCTGTTACCGATATGCCAAGATATTTTTCATGGCTTTTTACTATTACAACAGTAATCGGTTTTTCAGGATCATCTACATAATCAGGAGTTTCAAGAAATTCCGGCATTCGTATAAGCGGAATGGTCTTCTCTCTGACAGTTATAACTTCTTTATTCTGAATTTGTTTAACATGACTAGCTGTTATATCAATTACTTCATTAATGCAATTGAGAGGCATTGCGTAAATTTCTTCGCCTATTTTTATAATTAAAGCCTGAATAATTGCCATTGTAGAAGGCAGTGTTACTGTAACAGTAGTACCTTTATTTATTTTGGAGCTGATATCTACTGTACCTCCGAGCGAAGCAACTTTTGATTTTACTACGTCCATTCCGACTCCGCGTCCTGATAAATCAGTTGCGACCTCAACCGTTGAAAAACCGGGTTTTAGCACTAAATCAAAAATAGCGCTTTCATCTAAAGAGCGGGCTGCTTCTTCCGTGATAAACCCTTTAGCAATGGCTTTGCTTTTAATTCTTTCGGGGTCAATTCCTTTGCCGTCGTCGATAACTTTTATGAGGATATTATCGCCTTCGTTCAAGGCGTGTAATTCTATGGTTCCTTTAGCGGATTTTCCGTTTCTGATACGTTCTTCAGGTGTTTCAAGTCCATGATCTAATGAATTTCTGATTAAGTGAACAAGAGGATCGCCAATTTCGTCAACAACAGCACGGTCAATTTCGATCTCTTTACCTTTAATTACAAGATTTACCTCTTTTTTTAGGTTTTTGGAAATATCTCTCACAAGGCGCGGAAATCTGTTAAACACTTGATCTACCTGCACCATTCTAAGTTTCATTACTATTTCCTGAATTTCTCCTGTAATATTTTCCATGAAACCCACAGAATTCAAGAGGTCATTATTTTCAAGTCCTTTTGAAAGCTCAAAAATTCTTGTTTTGTTGATTACAAGCTCACCGACAAGATTCATAAGCTTGTCCAGCCTGCCTGCATTTACTCTTATAGTTTGATTAACAACTTTGGAAATTGCTTTTTGCGATTGAAGATCATCCTGTTTGATTTCTTCAGGTTGTTGATTTACTTCAGTCGGATCGATATTATTTTCTTCCAGATTTAGATTTATTTTAGTTTGCTCAGTTATATCAGAAGATTCAACTTCTGCAATCTCTGATATATCTTTAAGTTTGTCTATAATATGTTCGTCAGGCTCATGAGTAATCAATAAAATTTTAATTACATGGTCGAAGTCATTTGTTTTTAGGAAAACACCTGATTCTATTTCTTCAACAGAAGGCAGATATTTTATAATTTCGCCCATGCTTTCAAGCGCTGAATTTACCATAAAGCTTCTTACGCCGGGGAGTACGCAATCATTTGAAATGTATACGGTTATTTCTTTGGCATTTAAGCCCTGCGCAATTGCTTCATGAATTACTATTTGCTCATATTCATTAACTACTAATTTTTGACATGCTGATGTATCAGGCTCGGAAATTTCTTTGTTGTCAATTGCAGCTTGCAAGTCTTTTACAAGTGCATTTACGGAAATATCTTCGTGTTCGGAACCTTTGTCTACAATGCTGTCAACTAAGCCTTCCAGCTTGTCCAAACAACTGAAAAGAAGGTCTACCACCTTTCCTGTTGCCTGTTTTTTGCCGCTTCTTAGCGGGTCAAGAAGGTTTTCCATGTTATGGGTCAAATCTGACGTATAGTTGAAACCCATTGTTTTTGCCATACCTTTAAAAGTATGCGCTACTCTAAAGATTTCGTTTAAAACTTCTGTATTGTCAGGGTCTTTTTCCAGTTTTAATAGACTTCCATTTAAAACCTGCAGGTTTTCTTTGGATTCGTCAATAAATAGCCCTAAATATTCTTCTAAGCTCAATTTATACCTCTATATTTACTAATTCTACCAGCTACAAAAAACAGACTAAATACTTATTATTAATATAAGCATACTAGTTTATTATACTAGGTTTTTCTATATCGGCAAATAAAACTAATAAATTTTTAATGATTTATTTTGAAAATTTTTCTATTAAGTGGTTCCAAACCTCTATAGTCTGGGAATTTATCACAAGTTTTCTGTCAAGCAGGCTTCTTATTGTTAAATCTATTGTTAAAAGAATAGTTTTATCGATATCATTTGTTTCTTCAAGAACTTTATTGATTTTATCCAGATATTCAGGGGGTCTTGTTTTTGTTTCCAATTTGTCGGAAAGATAGACAATTTTTTCCAGAAGACTCATTTCTTTTCTGCCTGTTGTGTGATACATTATGGCGTTTAAAATATCCTCGTCGTTAATCCCGAGTTCTTTTTGCGCCAGATACGCCCCTGCAAAAGCATGAAGAATTTTGTGATTGTTTTTTATAGCATCCTCTATGGGAAATTTATTATCATCTACGATTTTTACAAGTTCTTTGTAAGGAAAGCATTTTGCGTTGTCGTGAATAAGTGCGGCGAGGGCGGCTTTTTCCTCATCCGCGCCGAACCTGACAGCGAGTTCCCTTGCCTTTTCTTCCGCGCCAAGAGAATGAAGATATCTTTCTTCATCGCATTGCAGTCTGCCTTTTATCCATTTTTTTAT
>Ga0209417_1007328_pt1 | contig 10712 bp, 4 predicted proteins | sample RifGroF2_FD_184002 | JGI IMG/M metagenome (GOLD analysis project Ga0209417, IMG submission 184002) | Groundwater microbial communities from Rifle, Colorado, USA - Groundwater F2 (SPAdes) (version 2) | ecosystem: Environmental > Aquatic > Deep subsurface > Groundwater | place: Rifle, Colorado... | reverse complement strand
GGCAATGGCCACCCATTTCACAAAGTCGCGGTTGAGCATAGCCATTACTTCTGAAATTGTCGCGCCATTAACCTTGCGGATGCCGATTTCCTTGATGCGGCGCTGGCAGGCAAACAGCGACATGGCCAAAATACCCAGGCAGCAAATCACGATGGCGCATCCGGCAAACAGCGAGAAAGTGCGCCGGAACTGCAATTCCGATTGGTACAGGTTTTCGACAGCCTGGTCAAAAAAGCTGATTTCAACCGGAAATGCCGGTGAAATAACAGAGGCCGCCGCGTTTATTTCTTTTATAGTATTGCGCAATGTAAGGAAATCATTGGTGTTCAGGCTGACAAGGCAATAAGGGGCATGCGCTTGGTTCTGAATAACCAGCGAGCCAATCGGTTCGTTGACTGATTTGTAGTGAAAATCTTTTACCACACCGACAATTTCACCAAGACCACCATCCTGACCGAAGCCCATTACCATCTTTGTTCCGATTGGGTCGTTTACCTTGTTTTCACGGAGAAAAGTCTCGTTAACCACGAGCTTGTTGCGATCGGTTGGCAAGTCTTCCGAAGTAAAACGGCCCTGTACAAGTTGCAACCCGGCTATTCCGAAGAAAGCAGCATCGGCATTAAATGTATCGAAGCTGAATTGCTTTTTCTCTTTTTCACCCTGATTTGTTGACCAATGCGACATTTGTTTTCCGGGGAAATATTGGGTAAACGAAATTTGAGCCACATTGGGTCTTTCCTGAAGCAGCTTTTTCAGCACCTCTTTTTTGCTGTTCAACTGTGGTGTCAGCTTTATCCCGATGGTGTTTTCCTGATTGAATCCCAGGTTATTGCTCCCAAAGTTGACCTGTTTCTGTACCAGCACAGTGAAAGCAATCAGCACAATGGCGATCACAAATTGAGTAGTGACCAGAATTCCCCTTAAAATAGAGCTTGAAGTTCCCGGTTCAATTGTCTTTTTCAGGTTATCGACAGCTTTTGATGATGAAATCCGTAAAGCTGGAATGATGCTGAAAACTATACTCAGGATAAACGTTCCGGCAACGGAAACCACCAGGAAAGAAGGCTTGTAAAGCAATTGTGTATTGAAATGAATCCCGGTATAACCGCTGATGACCGGGAATAGAACCTGAACCAGCAGAATTGCCAAAAACAATGACATCAGGAACAGGATAAAAGCTTCGGAAAGAAAGTTCGACAGAAGACCGGATTTCCCAGCGCCAATCACTTTTAACACGCCGGTCTGCCTGATCTTTTCCATCCATTGCGAGGATGAGATATTTACGAAATTAACCAGCGCAATCATCAATACCAGTGCGGCAACCATGAGCAGGATCATAACCTTTCGTTTGTCGCCGCCGCGCAGGTAAGTATTTCCGAAAAGAGAGAATTTGGCAAAGTAAACATTCTTGAAAGGGTTTAGTTTCAATCTCGAAAGTTCCTCCTGGTTCTGGTCGTCCTTTGGGTAAAGCGACACAATTTTTTTTGCCGTTTCGTCAGGTTTTACGCCTTCTTTCAACAAGATAAACAACTGAAAATTGCTCCATCCCCAATTGGTAAACTCTTCGCCGTTTGGCTGCACTATTTTGCGGGTTTCAGTGGAGGTAATCGCACTGAACGACAGGCTGGTATTGGCTTGAGGTTCGTTAATAACCGCTGAGACTGTCATTTCCTTGTTGTTATTCAGCTTTAAGGTTTTGCCTACAGCAGGTTCATGCCCAAAAATCTTTTCGGCCAAAGGTTTGGTGAGTACAACAGTCATGGGTTCTTTCAAAGCGGTTTCCAGGTTACCTTCAGCGGCCTGGTAAGTGAAAAGTTTAAAGAAATCGGCATCGGCGAAAACCATGTCCGAAGTAATTGGGTCGCGGTCGCCAGCCTGAAATACGGGAGCTTCCCACCCACCTGCCAACCTTACAGCCGATTCAACTTCAGGAATATTCAGGTCTATCTGGTCTTTCAGTATGGCGGGCATGTACATACGGCCATTCAAATCGGCGTACAGGTATAGCCGGTCGCCGTTTTTATGGTAGTTATCAGTCGTCAGTTCGCTGTATGAATACACCGAAAGGATAATGACCAGGGCCAAACTAACGGCAAGGCCAACCAGGTTAATCAGGTTAGTTGCCGGTTTCCTGACGAAATTCCGGAAAGTTGTTTTAAAAATGTTCTGCATAACGCTAATCTTTAATATCATTTAATCTCTTACTCGTACCTCAATGCCTCCACTGGGTTTCTGGTTGCAGCTTTCCAACTTTGCCAGCTTACGGTAATTATAGCTAAAGTTAATGCAATGAAGAGGGCCAGTACAAAAGTCCAGATACTTAGCTGGATACGGTTGGCATAGCTTTGTAACCACAAGTCCATAATGTACCAGGTGGCCGGAATAGCAATTACGCTGGCAGTTAATCCGGCAAAAATGAAAGGTTTAACCAGTCGCATGATGATCGATTTTACTTCTTCGCCAAGGCATTTACGAACACCTATTTCTTTGGTTTTTTGTTCGGCCAAAAACATGATAACGCCAAGTAAACCAAGGCATAACACAATAATTGACAAGACAGAGAAAACACCAACCAAATTTTTGAGCCTGCTTTCTGATTCATACAATTTCGAATATGCCTCATCCACAAAACCATAAGTCAGCGGGAAGTCGGACTCCATTTTTTCGCAGATCTGGCGAATTGATTTAATAGTATTACCTATTTCTTCGGTATTTACCTTGACAATAAGGTAATTCGACGACCAGGACTCAACCATCTGAATCGCCATGGGACGGCAACTTTCGGCCAGCGTGTTGTATTCAATATTATTAATGACACCTACAACCTGATAATTCTCGCCGTAGGCCTTCAATGTTTTGCCAACAAAACTTTTCCAACCGATTGCATCGGCAAATGCTTTATTGATCACAATTCCACGCTGGTCGCTGCTAAAGAAATTACCTTCTGTAATTTTAGCCTCCAATGTCTTAATCAGGTCTTCATCTGTACGCCAGTTTGTAACAAGGGGCTTAAAATCAGGGTCTTTACCTTCCCAATCCCATCCTTCGCCATTATTCCCGATAATAACCGGCAGAAAATCGGTTACGGTTGACGAGTAAACACCGGGGGTCCGGGCAACCTCTTCTTTCAATGCTTTTGCCTTATCTTTAAGCTTTCCCTGTAAATTGACATAAAGGAGCTGGTCTTTATTGAACCCAACATCCATCTTTTGAAGGAACAGCGTTTGTTTGGTAATGATAATGGTTGAAGTGAGCAAAATGATGGAAACCATAAAAATGGTAACCAGCAACGAACTCCGGAAGATACCCCTGCTTTTTACCGAATAAAAATTGGAGTTGAGCGTTTCGGTAATCTTAAACGACGATAGGAAAAAAGCTGGATAACTTCCGGCTAAAAAGGTGGTAGCCAAATAAGCTAAACTCAGTATGGCCAAAGGCTTCAGGGCAAACAAACCCGAAAACTCAATTTTTTTCCCAATTATCTGGTTAAAGAGCGGGAGTCCTAAAACAGCGATGAATAAGGCCAGCGCGAATGCCAGGAAACATAGTATAGCCACGTCGGAATAAATTAGTTTGATAATATTTCCACGCGTTGCACCGATTGTTTTCCTCAGCCCCGTCTCTTTGGCTTGCCTGGCCGATTTGGCAGTGATAAGGTTAATAAAATTGAGCGTTGCAGCTAACAGCACCAGGATAGCTACAAGACTGAATATTTGAACATTGCGAATATTCTTTTTTGCGTACAGGTACCCGTTTTTGAAAAGATAAGCTCTTAAATAATTGGTCGATTCGGGCATTTCTTTTTGTATCCGGCGGGTAATGGTAGATGCAATTTTACCGAACCCTTCAGGCGATGATAACAACCCGAACGTGGTAAAGCCGTTGTTATACCAAGTGGTCAGAAAATCGTCGCGTCCATAAAATATCTTCATATTTTCGAGCGGGATAACGCCATCAAACTGTATCGACGAATTCTGCGGGATGTCTTCAATTACACCAACTACAGTCATATCTTTCTGATTGCTAAAGCGAACAACTTTTCCTACCGGGTCCGAATACCCGAAATAGTTTGTCGCGGCAGTACGGGTGAGTACTATTTGGTTTTCAACATTCAAAGTTCCCTTTGATCCATAAACAAAGGGAAGGGTAAAAATATCGAACAACGAATTATCCGAGAATGCAATACTCATCATTTCTTTCCGTCCATCGGCGGTTAACAGGCTTTTAAAGTAGGGCGGTACATAACGACATGAATTTTCGACCTCCGGATACTCGGCCTTTAAAGCAGGGGCCACGGCAGGTGGGCAACCGTTAAATGTTACTTCTTTCGTACCACCCTCAAGGTAAGCATGGACTACAAAAATGCGGTCGATTTTTTGGTGGAAACGATCGTAGCTGGTTTCATCGTTTACCCAAAAAAAGATGAACAATACGCAAACAAGACCGGTAACCAGTCCGGCTATTCCTAAAAAGGTTGCTGCTTTGCTTTTTTTAAGTTTTCTGAATGTCAATAAAATTGTTTTCATGGTTATTGTTTTGTTCCAAAGCCCCTCTAAATCTTCCGCCAGTTGGCGGAGAGACTTTTGGGCGGTTACTATTTCTTCCTCCGCTCATTTTATCTTCTTCCTCAAGTTCTCCCCTCCTTCGGAGGGGTCGGGGGAGGCCACTTCTCTTATTCATACCTCAGCGCCTCCACCGGATTCCTCGTGGCCGCTTTCTAATTATCTGAACCTAAATTTATCTGATTTCTTTGATGGACAATGATTCTTTCAGTTCTTAAAATCAGTCAATCAGCTTAATCACAATTCTGACATTTGGTGTTTTACATCTTTCCTGATGATCCCATCTTCCAGCCTGATGATTCGTTTACCATATTCAGCGAATTTTTCGTTATGAGTTACCTGAATAATGGTCATCCCCTCGTCATTAAGGGCTTTCAGCGTATCCATGATCATTTCGCCCTGCGACGAGTGCAGGTTTCCGGTAGGTTCATCGGCAAGCAGGAGTTTTGGTTTGCCGATGATGGCACGGGCAATGCCAACCAATTGCTGTTGTCCGCCCGAAAGCTGTTGCGGAAAAAGATCTTTTTTTGCCACCATGTTGAAGCGGTCAAGCAGGTCGGCCACCATTGCCTGACGGTCGCGGCCTTTAACTCCTTTGTAAATCAGGGGAGTTTCGATGTTTTCGTACACTGTCATTTCTTCGATCAGGTGGTATGCCTGAAAGATGAAACCCATAAAGTTGCGGTGGTAATCTACCTTCATTTTTTCTTTCAGGTCGAGTACCGATTTGTCGTACAGCGAATATTCACCGGCTGACGGGGCATCGAGCAGCCCGATAATATTCAGCAAAGTTGATTTTCCAGAACCGCTTGGCCCCATGATACTCACGAATTCTCCTTCTTTTACTTCAAGGTTAACTGCTTTCAACACAAAAGTCCGCTGGAACTTTGAGTCGTAATACTTGTCGATGTTGTTTAAATGTATCATTGTAAATATTTTATGTTGTTTTTGTTTGATTCACTATTCCGTCCGAAAATACATTTACGCTTTTCTGAATGATGCAGCGCGGACGGGCTTCATTCGCTACGTTTCTTTTCTACAAATATTCCGCCCCTATGGGGCTTTTTAAACCCTCCCTTTCGGGGAGGGTTTGCCCGCCTGCCAAGTCTTATCGGGCAGGGGAGGGGCTTCTTTTTTACTCGTAACGCAGCGCCTTTACCGGGTTGCCCATGGCAATTTTCAACACATGGTAACTAATTGTTAATTGGGCAATTACCGCAATGAGTACGATCCCAATGATGAAAACCATGATCGAAAGCGGTTCTTTATAGGTGCCCGGCATGGTTTTGTAGATAAAAACTGCGGCAGGGCAGGCAACCAGGATGGCTCCTCCCAGCAGTGCGAAAACTTCGAACGAAAGTTGACGGTAAATTGTCGCCACCGAACTGCCCATAACCTTGCGGATACCGATTTCCTTGGTGCGTCGTTTAATGGTGAAAAGCATCAGCCCAAACAGCCCGATGGATGAAACGATGAGTGAAACAATGGCAAAAAACAGGAATAATTTCTCGAATGCTTTCCAGAACACATACGCGTTTTCGGTCAAAAGAATTGTACTGAAATCTTTCACCTCAAAAGGTTCGTTTGGCATAACCGATTCCAGTTCGCTGGTAACAAGTAGTTTTGCTTTTTGACTGTTTCCGGGGGTAACCCTGGCGGTTAGCATTTTGCTGCCAATCAACACATTGTCGTTCAGGAACATGATGTAATTCGGGATGGGGTTGTGAACCGAAAAGGCATGAAAATCCTTGACCACTCCAATTATTGAATATGCTTTTCCAGAAAGAAACAACTGTTTACCAATCGGATCGGTATAGCCAAATGCTTTCATCGCCGTTTCGTTGATGATGCAATTCTGATTATCTGCCGGATATTCGGTTGAGAAATTGCGCCCGTAAGCCATTTTCAGGTTGTAGGTCGGGATAAAATCGTAGTTCACGTAATTGCGCGAAATCATTTCTTTCTTGTCGGGCATTACTCCTTCCCAGGTTACATAACCACCAATATTTCCATTAAACGGCATGGTCGACGACATTGAAACATCAACAATTTCAGGATGTTGCACCAACCGGCTTTTAACTGTTTCGAACGAAATCCGATCCTTCACATTCATTTCGGCAAACAGGATGTTCTTATCATCGAAGCCCAAACTCTTGTTCATGATAAACTGCACATGGTTGTTCATGATCAAGCTGACAATGAGCATGAAAAGCGAAATGGCAAACTGGGTGGTGATCAAAAGTTTTTTTGTGCTGAAGGTTTTTCCCCTGTTGTTAAAAAGTTTGCCTTTCAGCACCCTGACCGGGTTGTACGACGAAAGAACCAGCGCCGGATAAATGCCCGAAAGAATTCCGGCAACCAGGCTTGCAAGTACTACGATGAGCAGCAGGTGGCCTTGAAAAAAGACCGAAAAATCCATGTTTTTATCCAGAATGTCGTTGAGTACCGGGAAGGCAAGCACTGCCGCCACAATACCCAAGATCATCGCCACAAAAGTAAACAGCATGGTTTCGCCAAGAAACTGAACGGCAATCGCTTTTTTCGAAAAGCCAACCACTTTTTTGATTCCTATTTCGCAGGCACGCTGGGTTGAGTTAGCCAGCGAAAGGTTCACATAGTTGACGCACGACAAAACCAGCATGAGTATGGCCGCCAGTGAAAGGATCGACAGTGCGATGTAATAATCGGGTTGGCTGTTTGGTGACAAGTGTATCTTCGAAAGTGGGTGCAGGTAAGGGGTCGATTTTTCAAAGTCTTTTACATTTTTAAATGCATCCCTGATTTTTGCATCGATCCGCTTGGGGTCAGCGCCTTTTTTCAGGAGAATAAAGTTGTCGTTGTTGATGGCAGTCCAGTTGTCACGGAAGCCTTTTGAACCGGAAAGAGTTTCGAAGGTACTCATCGAAATCAGGTACGAAGGTTCCAGCTCAGAATTGACGGGAAAGTCGGCAATAACAGCTGTAACGGTTAGCGGGTATCGTTTCCCCATTACCACTTGTTTGCCCACAGCCCCTCCTTCCGGGAAAAGCTTTTTCTCAAGTTTTTCAGTAATCACAATGGTATTCGGTTCGGTGAGTGCATTCACAGCGCTTCCTTCTTTCACCTGGAGGGTGAAGATGTCGAAAATGGAGTTTTCGCACCAGTAGCCCAATTTCTCGTACAACTGGCCACCATCGGGCAAAGTAAAAAACTGGCCCGAACCCTGGTTTCCCGAAATCTCGCGCATCAGCAGAACTTTCTCCACTTCAGGCAAATCGGCCAGCAAATGGTAACGTAAAGCTGACGGGCTATAGGTACAAAAATTAGTTGGGTACGAATCTTCCTGTTTGGTCTGAACCCGGTAGATAGTATCGTAATTCGTGTTAAACGTGTCGTAATTAAACTCGTAACTCACCAGGCTGGCAAAGAGGATGAACGTACCAAACCCAAAAACCAGGTTGGTCAGGTTTAAAAAGCTTGACATTTTATTTTTCAGGATATTCCTGTAAATACTTCGCAGAAAATGTTTAATCATGGCTTTGATTCGTTTTCTTATTCTTCAAATTTTATTCATATCTCAACGCTTCAACAGGATTCCTTGTAGCCGCTTTCTCCCGAGCCCACGGGACCAACTCACTGTCAGCTTCATTCATAGCGTAAACTTTCAATTGGATTTCTGACAGCAGCTTTATATGATTGATATGAAACGGTTAACAACGCAATTCCCAGAGCCAAAACTCCGGAAAGGACAAAAATCCACCAACTCAGATTCGTCTTGTAGGCAAAATTTCCGAGCCAACTGTGCAGTAAATACCAAGCTCCGGGTACAGCAAGTACAAACGCAATGGCTACCCATTTCATAAAGTCGATGTTGAGCGAATACATAATGTCCGATATCCGGGCACCATTCACTTTTCGTACTCCGATTTCTTTGGTGCGTTGTTCTGCAGTAAAGGTTGCAAGAGCTAAAAGTCCAAGACAAGCAATAATAATTGCAAGGGCAGAAAAAATAGCAACTACCTTTTTCGTTCTTGTTTCAGCTTTGTATAACCGGTTAAAATCCTGATCAAAAAATACGTAGTCAAATGTTTGTCCATGGGCCAACTGTTTCCATTTTTGCTCTATTTTATTTATTTTCTCGCTCATGTTGCCTGAAGAAATTCTCACGGTCAAGGTATTTCCTGTTCCGTTGAAGACAATCAGTGAGCTTATTTCCTGGTGAAGCGATTCGCAGTTGAAATCTTTCATAACACCAATAATGGTATAGCCGCCTTCAGCAGAATGTGGGCCATCATAGATTTTTTTTCCAACCGGATTCACAATATTTAGTTTTTTAATAGCCGATTCATTCAGTACCACTTCTCTGCCGGTTAACATAGTCCCTTCTTCAAAATAATGGCCTTCTTTCATTTCAATCTGGAAAGTTTTTGCGAAATCACAGTCACTCCACATAGTAAGTGACCCACGCGGATCGTTGACTGAATGATGGGTAAATACATTGCTTGTAAACAATCTTCCCGGAACAGTAGTGCTGTTGGTTACACCGAGAATGCCAGTCTGAGATAATAATTCCTGTTTAAATGATGAAAGTCTGCTGCCAAGTTTATCAGCTTTCTCAATGACTATAAGGTTTTCCTTATTAAAACCTATATCAGTATTCTGAAGAAAACTTAATTGTTTACTGATTAGAAATGTACCGGAGAATAAAACGATTGAGACAGCTAATTGGAAAATTACCAATCCGTTTCTAAGTTTTGCGTGGCCTCCTTGGGTCATGTTAAGTCCCTTTATTACTTTAGCCGGACTAAATGAAGCCAGAAAAAATGCAGGATAACTACCCGCAATTATTCCAACCACAATTCCAAAAACAACCATCAAAGGGATATTGGTGAAATTGTCGAAATAATTAAATTCCAGTTGTTTGTCAATTAAATTATTAAATCCGGGAAGAAATAATTTAATAAGGACCATGGAAAGCGCCATAGAAATGAGGGCTATAAAAACAGACTCAGCCAGAAACTGGTAAATCAAAAATTTACGATTGGAACCTAAGGCTTTACGAATTCCAACTTCTCTGGCTCGTTTTGCAGATCGGGCTGTTGCCAGATTCATAAAGTTGATACATGCAATTGCCAGAATAAAAATGGCGATAATCGAGAAAATGACCATGTAGCTTTTGTTCCCTCCGGGTTCTACATTGAATATGGATTTGTTGTCAAAATGAATCTTGCGAAGAGGTTGCAGGTAATAATTATATTTTGTACCGCTTGCCATTAAATCGTCGTATGAAACACCCAGCGCTTGCATGAGCTGAGGACCAACATATTTTTTAACAAGAGATTGAAATTTGTCATCGATAACCTGTTGTGAGTATCCTTCTTTCAAAGTCAGGTAGGTGTAGACTTGATTGTTTGTCCAATTGGCATCATTATCAATAGGTTGCCCAACGAGAGAAGCCAAAAAGTCAGGTTTGAAATGTGAGTTTTGCGGAAAGTCCCTTATGATTCCCGTAATGAGATAGTCACGGTCATTGTCCCAGGTAAGATATTTGCCCAAAGGATTTTCATTCCCAAAATACCTTCTGGCAGTTGTTTCGGTCAATACAACTGAATTAGGTTGAATCAACGCTTCTTTAGGATTTCCCGAAATAAATGGTGCAGTAAATACATCAAAAAAATCAGGATCAGTAAAAAACCATTTTGTTTCGCTATAAACATTCTCACTGTGTCTGATAACCGGTTGTGTGAAATTCACAAGCCTGACTACTGATTCAACTTCGGGGAATTCATCTTTAAGAACCTTTGCCATTGGAGGGCTGGTCATTGGGGAGTCAAACTCATTATCGCTTAATACTGCATATATATTTACCCGGTAAATGCGTGAAGATTTTTCGTGGTAGCGGTCGTAATTTAATTCCGATTGCACATACAATAAAATCAGGATACATGCTGTAATACCAATAGCTAAACCAACAATGTTGATTGTTGAATAGAACTTGTTGCGAAATAAATTGCGAAGGATCGCAATAAAAGAATTTCTGAACATGATACGGTTTTTATTGAATTGTAGAACAGGTTAATATGTAATATCCGCTACGTATCCCTATCAGTATGGGTGTGATTACAAGAGTACCTCGCCCATTTGTTTTTTCACCTCTTCGGTAATTACCTG
>Ga0209417_1007327_pt1 | contig 10716 bp, 8 predicted proteins | sample RifGroF2_FD_184002 | JGI IMG/M metagenome (GOLD analysis project Ga0209417, IMG submission 184002) | Groundwater microbial communities from Rifle, Colorado, USA - Groundwater F2 (SPAdes) (version 2) | ecosystem: Environmental > Aquatic > Deep subsurface > Groundwater | place: Rifle, Colorado... | reverse complement strand
CAAATCGGAAAATTATTCTTATCAATTTCGTTTAATAATTTTTCGATAATTTCAATGTCTTTGTATGACGGAATATCAACGGACGATCCTTTACAGGCTAAAACATCTTCGTCATTTTCGATAACTCTGTAAAGTCTATTACCGACCATAATATCGGTATGGCATTCGCTACCGGTGAATTTTAAAGACAGTTTTTGCGCTTCGTTTTTTTTACGCATAGAAAACACCCCTTGAAAAAAATTATAAATTTTGAAGGGAATTAAAATGAGGAATTAAATTGACTTTAGCCGTTTTTGTGATATAATTTGTAGTAATTATTAACGGCTTAACAGTCGTTTTTAATTGTTCCGGGGCGTTCGGTTTGAGTTTGCGAGACGTAAAACCGAACGTCCTTTTTTTTTAATTTTCCCTTTTTTAACTTTTCAATCGTTTAAAAAACGATAAATCTAATATAAATTAAAAAAAGTTTTATAAAAAAACCGTTGTTCTATGGTATATATAAGTTATATTAGAAAATAACTTTTGTCAATATGTTTTTTTATTTTGTTTTACAGCGATACAATGACAATGCTTGAATTGTTTTTTTTTTTTCGTATAATAAACATATAAATGATTATGAAGGAGTGTTTATTTTGAAAATAGGCGATAAAATAAAAAAAATGCGTAAATTACGTAATATGACACAAAGTGAATTAGGAGAAAAAATTGGCGGAATGCAAAAACATCAAATAAGTTTATATGAAAGCAATAAAACTATTCCTTCTGTAGAAAGTTTGATTAATCTTTCCAAGGCATTATATGTTTCTTTAGATTATTTGATGAATGATAAATTGGTGGACGATGATATTAAATTTATTCCTCAAATAAAAGATAAAGAATTATTGCAACAATTTGAAATGTTAGATAATTTACCTGATAATGATAGAATGCTTATAAAAGGAATATCTAAAGCTATCCTTTTTCAACATGAAATCAAAGAAAAAGCCGCGAAATAATTTATTTTCTAATCCGCAGAATTACAAGCCTGTAATGAATTGAAAACGCGCGGAGCAAGGAACTAATGCGGTTTTGATTGGTTTTAATCCCTTCTTGATTTTTTTTTATTTCAATGTTTTTTTTTTGGATTTAATTGGAATGAATCCCGGAGCGTAGCAGGATTGCCGCGCACCCGGAGTAATCCTTTGTTTGCGTAGCACCCTCCAAATTAAGATAATAATTTATTGATGACGAATTGAATTATTTTCCAGCGATGAAATATTATATTATTTACTGCAATGAATTACAATTGCGAATTGTTGCAACGCTATTTTTTTGCGTTGCAAAACACTTCCCCGCCCGTGCGTCAGGAAAAAATAAAACGCCGATACCGGACGGCTGATAGCGCGTCACGACGGCTGCGTCATCTATGACCGTCATAGATGACACAGCACGCCGCGCCGCACTGCCGTCCGCAGAGGTCGTATATCCGGTTGGATATACGCTCGTCCATCACGCAGCCAGCCGGACAGAGTTTTTATATTTGTAATTGTTAATTGATACTCTGCCCGTCTGACTTGCGCGCTGGACGGCCGCCGCAAGCGGCGGACATATCGGCGTTTTAATTTTGACGCACGGGCGGGGAAGTGTCGCGCGCGTCAGCGTCGGGCGTAAGAGGCAATGCGGGCGCAGGATTTCACGGCGGCCGAAAGTGGCGCAAGTTAACCCGCCGGATTTTAGCAGGTTTGCCGTGCACCCGCAGTTTTCCTTTGTGGGCGTAGCACCCTGAATTCATAGACATTGAAACGCCGGATTTTAAAGGGTTTGGAATTATGATTGATTTCAAATATAGGATTTTATCTATATTTCAGCGTGTGAAATTTTGAAGCGTTGAAAGTCAGTGTTTTATGCGGTTTTAGATTTGTGGATTATTGAAATGCTTTATTTTGCGGGGTTTCAGTGTTTTGTTTTTGCTGGTTAGAATATAAATTTGTTGGCTGAAAAAAAAAAGATGAAAATTTTTTGCGGGGTTCGCGGGGCGGTTTTTTTTAAAAAAGAGCCCCGCTTTGATTTGAGTTGCGCCAGATGTGCGAGCTAACGCCGGAATTTGCGAGCGTAAGCGTTAATGCGCAACGAATAGCCCGAAATGCAGGTAAAATACAGGGTTTGCGAGTAATAGCCCGAATTTGCGAGCTTGCGCCCGCGTGTTAACGTTGCGCCAGATGTGCGAGCAGTCGCCCGAATTGCGAGTTCTCGCACAAAATCGTGCGAGTGCGCGAATTCCACCCCCGCCGCACGCCGCTAAACAAAAACAGTCCGTCTGTCAATCATTGACGGCTGGGCGTGTTTCCATAAGAATGTCGGGTAAGACGAGGATGTCCGACGGAGCGCAGGCATTACAAAACATTGAATAAAAAACAAAATGCCTGCGCTCTGTCCGCAAGGCGCAAATCTAAAAATGCTGCGGACATCCTGTCTTAACCGACGTTCGGCGTTGAATGCCAAGTCGTCTTGACAGGCGGACTGTTCCCGAACTTCTGCGGCGTGCGGCGGGGGTGGTGTTTTTTAATTTATTCAGGAAAAGGAATTTAATTCATTATCAAATAATAAAATCATTGAATGCAAGGTAAAATCAAGGGTTTGAAGAATTCAGACAAATTCTGAAAATATGATTTTTTACAATAAGACAATATTTGATTGATTTTCTTGTTTTTATTTTCCTACGAATTATTAAAAGATTGGGGATATTTCTATATCTTTTGTTATTAAAAAATTGAGTAAACTGCCACTTGTATTTAATTCTAAAACTGCATGTTTAATATGTTTTGGAGTTAACTTGTTTTTTTCTTTTTCTTCAATAATCCAATCTGAATTTTTATGAATTTCAAAACTTCTAATTGTATCTTTTCCAGTTATCCACATATTCATATTAGCTTTTACTTTAAAACAATTATCAATAATTAATTCAATTTGCTTGGTTTTAAATTCTTCAATAAAATTATTGGATTCAATAATAATTTTAATATAATCGTTAAAGTCATTTTTCGATTGAAAACATATTTCCAAGATAGTTGAATCATGTAAATTTAAATTATCTATAGAATTCATTTTAAAATTATTCCTTCGGCCATAAATTCATATCTGTAAGATGTTCTTTTCCGCCATCTATATGAAAGTGTGAAGTCTTTTGAAATTCAGTCGGAGGATCAATTCTTAAAGTTTCTGTAAACTTTCCAGTTGTAGGATTTATTTTGCCATAACTTCCTGGTCTATATGGATTTTCAATTAAATTTTTAGGAATTTTTATTCCTGAGGGTAACGATATTCCGTTAGGTGTAACTTGTATCACATCGTCAATTTTATTGAGTCCACTCTTTGGGACAATAATATTATATCATCAGTAGTATCTTTTTTTTTATCAGGACCTATACTTATCAATTTCCATTGTATTTTTTTACTATCGTTTTGAAGATTAATATATATAAAGTTATTCCCCCAAATATCATTTTCAAAGTAATACCATTCTTCTTTATCAATAATTTTTTTTAAATCCAATAGGGAATTTGGCAAAGAAGAATATTTATTAAAATAAAAATTTCCAATCCAATCATTGACTACATTCATATATCCTTTTTGAATTTTCATCTTTATTTTATCATCAGTATCACTATGATAAAAAATAAAAATACGTAGGCCAATAAAAATTAATAAAATAAAAATTATTAATAATAATACATTTTTCATTTAATTAATTGATCTAAATATATAAAAACTGCACTTGTTTTAGATCTCCATCCCTGTACTTTTACACCGAAAGTTTTATTCCATTCGTTAGTTGCAGAATAGCAGGCGTTTAGATTTACTTCTAATAAATGCTTATATCCTTTGGTTAGTAAAGGCGAATTAAATATATCAGTTGCTGCCCATTTTTGTATAGTTTTTGGTGCAATACCACCATAATCTTTTAATATTAAAGATTGATAAAGTCTGCCATTGTCTTTTGCACCACCATGACCATAAAAAGTTAATGCTTTGTATTCTGGATGTTTTTTTGGATTTAAGTATTCACGAAATAGTTCTTCGGATAAATTATCAGTAATTGTTACAGCGTCATATCCATTTTTTAAATATCTTTCAGCTTCCATATCAGCTGCTTTATTAATTAATTTAATATCAAATTTAGATAGTCCTTCTAAACTACCAATTATGATCAGAGCCATCTTGGATTTATCAATTTCAATAAATTGTCCATTTTTATTTAAAACTAAAGTTTTTTCTTTTTTGTTAATTTCCTTTATTTTCTGCTTGATAGATTCAGAAATGTAAAAAATATTATTTCCAAGACGGATTTTAGTTTGTAGATGTTTAATATTTATTTTATAATTTGAAGCATCAGAAAGAATATTGGTTGTTTTAGAAGGTGCAGCAGCCCAAATATTCACTAATTCTCCGCTTTCTTCAATATATGATTTGTTAGGATTATATTCGAGAATAATATTAGTATTTTGGCTTTTATTATTAGATCCTTGTAGTGTAAACGATACATATTGAGAAATCAAAGATAGTTTTTTTTCTTCAATTCTTCTTTTCTCTTCAAGATAGCGTAAATAATTATTATTACTGCTTGTACGAGATAATTCACGCCAGCCGGAGCCGACACCTTCGTCATATGTAAATCCATCTTCAAATGTAAGAAAATCATACCTTCTTATATCCGAAACAGTTCCCATGTTTTCGCTAAATGCGTTTAATCCGTTAGCATCGCCATTCCCCGAAACAATTTCATAACTTTGTTTAATTTGCTGGACGCAGTAGTCGCGGATTATCTGGTCCTGGGTGCGGGAATCGAGCATGCGTTCTTCATAACTCCACGATGTGCTGTTATCGGAGAATGCTCTTTCCATAAGTTCAGTTTTTGTAAGAGCGGTTGGCATTCCGCCGGAATTACTATTCGAAAAATTGAATTCCGGTATTTTAGTTCCTTCAGGCCAGATTCTGTGTGGATCCCAAGCATCGTGTCCTGTCGGATCAGTGTGATTTATAGGATCATTTATGGTGTAGGTGTAACGGTTCAGAGAGGGTGGATTATTGAGGTTTCCGCGTATCGTATCTCTTGTTAAAAATCTGCCGATAGTGGGATTGTAGTATCTTGCGCGGTTTAGTTACATAGACCCGAACTTTGCAAGATTCTTAATTTAATGCCGGTAATGCAATTATTAAAATAATGTCAAAAAACTGTTTATATCCAATTTTTCTGCAGCTAAAGCCGCAGATACTTTTTTTAATTCTAATTTTCAAAAAGAAAAATTTGAATAATTGTATCAAGTTTTTTTAAAATTATCAAGTTTTTTTTTATTTATTTTTTTCTGCGATGGATGAAATTTTTTAATTTTTTCTTTTAAATCTTTCGGATAAACTTTTGTATAAATCTGCGTTGTATCAAGCGACGAATGCCCGAGCAATTCCTGAATATATCTTATATCCGCGCCGTTCTGCAGTAAATGCGTTGCGCAAGTGTGGCGTAATGCATGCCAGCTTATTTTTTTAGGTAATCCCGCGCGGTTAATATATATTCGTATCCTGTCGGTCAATAATTCTGACGACATTTTTTTTCCGTAATTGTTAATGAATAAATTTTTTATTTTAGAATCCGTGATATACAACGGACGAACATTTTCAAGATATAAAATTATATATTTTACGGCATTTTTACCGACAGGCACAATTCTGTCTTTTTTGCCTTTGCCAAGCCTGATGAACGCTTGCCCTTTATTCAAATCAATATCCTGAACAAATAAATTTATCACTTCGCCGCGTCTGATTGCCGACGAATACACGAGTTCAAGCATTGCTCTGTCTCTGATCCCGATTTCAGTATTTAAATTGGGCGCGTTTAAAAGCCGCATAATTTCTTTTTCAGATAATATATTTTTTGGCAGTCTGAACTCCGGCAAAGGTAATTCTATTTTCTCAAACGGATTGTATAAAATTTTATTTTGTTCTAAAAGATATTGAAAAAAAGAGCGTAATTTCAATAAATTTGTTCGTAAATAATTTGCGTCAATATTTTTTGTTTTGCTTTTTCTCAGCGTAACAGCGGTTGTTTTAAGATATAAAATATATTTGATAATCATATCTTTATCTATGTCGTTAAAACTTTCAATTTGATTTGATAATAAATATTTTTGAAATTTATCTAAATTATATTTTCGGATTTTAATCGTGCCTTCCGCATAATTTTTTATTTTTAAACTGTCTAAATATTTATTGATAATTATTTCAAATTCATTCATTTTATTTTACTCCTTAATTTTATAAATATTCTGAAACCCTTTAAAATACGGCGTTTCAGCGTTTTTATAAATCAAAAATTTAAAACGTAGTCACTTTGCAAACAGGTTATCGGTTATCGGGAGCCGGTTATCGTATTTGGAATATTATTTTCTTAAACTGATAACTGATAACTGATAACTGATAACCGATTATGAAAAGATAATATAATTGTTTTAAAATTTTTCTCTCGGGTGATATTTTTTATGTATCGCTTTTAAATCATTTATTTGCACTTTGGTGTATATCTGCGTTGTATCAAGCGAACTATGCCCGAGTAATTCCTGAATATATCTGATGTCAACGCCCGCCTCAAGTAAATGCGTAGCGCAGGTATGCCTCAATGTATGACAGCCGAGCAAATGCGGATTTGCAATTTTTACTTTTTCAGCGTTCCGCCTTAAAATTCTAAGCAATGTATTTTCATCAATCGGCGTTCCGGTATTGCGGAGAATCAAAGAATCTGTTTTATTTTTACGCAATAATTTATTTCTGATATTCAATAAATATCCTTCAATAAATTCCAATGCCGTATCTGTCAGCGGCACAACGCGATCCTTTGAATTTTTTCCCTGCCTTATTTTCAAAAGCCCGCCGCTGATATCCGGATCATAAATATTGAGATTAATTAATTCCTGCGAGCGTATGCCGGTTGAATAAAAAATTTCAAAAATCGTTCTGTCGCGATATCCCTGAACCGTCGCTATATCTGGCGCGGATAATAACGCGCTCATTTCTTTTTTGCTTAATATTCTGCGGGGGAGTATTTTCTCGCGTTTCGGCAATTCCAGTAAACTCGCGGGATCAAATAAAATATAATCGTTTAACGACAGGTATTTGAAAAACGAACGCAACGCGCCTAAATATGTTTTTTGTGAACTTGCGGCTAATTGTTTTTTGTGATACGATATATAGACAAATAAATATTGCTGATAACCAAGCAGCATTTCGCGCGTAACTTTTTGTAAGTCATTAATATGCAACTCATCATTAAGATATTTATAAAACAGATTTATAAAACGGCGGTATTCTTTTACAGTTTTATTTGAATAATTTTTTACTCTGATATGATTTATAAATTTTTCTAAATGTTGTTTCATAAAAATTAAACCTCTCAAAATAAGATAAAATAAAGGGTTTCAACGATTTTCGTAAATCAAATATTAAAAATTAAATATCAAAAATTTGGATTATAAATTAAACCAATATTTTAATATTTTGTTTTTAATTCATAATTCTAAATTCATAATTTTTTTAATATACCCCTCAACTATTTTCCCACCACCCCCACCAGTTCATTTTTTGAGGGTTAAGTTATTTTTTTTCAGCTAATTACTAAGTAAAAATGCTAAAATCCACCAGTTCCCACCACTCCCACCAGTTTTTAGTATTTTAAAAATATTTATTAAGCATTTTTTAAAAATGTCTGTTTTTCAAGGAATTTTTCAATTTCTTCGGGCGTTGGAATCTGTTTGATTAAATAATCTTTACTCGAAACAGAACCTAATATTTTATAAAAATACTGTTGTCCCTGTCCGCTTTTTTCTACTGATAAATATTCCATTTCTTCGAGTTTATTAAAATGCGCTTTGATTTGATCGTTTGACCATTTCGTAAACTCGCGTATTTCTCTGCGCGTAAATGTTACATCGGATTCAGCGGTTTTATTTTTATCCGCTTTTTCCTTGATATATTCGCGGATCAAATTTAATAAATCCCTGCTGTTCTTCGGCAGTTCGTCAAGAGTTGTGTTTAAAATATCTTTGATTATGCTGTATGCAATGCGATAATCGTCAAGCGTGCTTTCAATATATTCTTCTATTTCTCCGGTCAATTCGTTGCGCATTTCTTTATGCGTCCGCTGATACTGATGTAAAAATGTAATCGCTTCAATCAAATTTAAAAATCTGAAATTATCGCGGCGCGTTCGTAATATTCCGCTTGGGAATTTAACCGCTTCGCTGAACGGACTAAACACCAGCAATGGTTTTAATAAGCGTTGCGCATTATGATGTTTTTGTTTGATGTTCGGAATTTGTAATCTTTGTTTTATTCCTTCGATTGTTTTTGATCTGCGCTGCGCTTCCTGAATACGCTTTGTTTGTTCTTCGGATTCGTCAATATGCAGTATAAAACAGCGGTTTGTATTTTCCGGATTTATATTATTGTTTGTCGTTGATTCCATATATGCAACCGGCCCGTTAACTTCAAGCCGGACAGTGCGGATATTGCCGGTGTTCGGGTCTTTTAATGGAACGCCTTTTCTTAATACTTTTTTGCTTTGCAGTTCGCGGATTGAAGCGTCTGCGGCTTCCGCGCTTGATCTTTCTTCGATTACCAATAACTTATGCGCAAGCTCGTCTTTATCCATATAATACAAAGCCTGCGGTGATAGATTTGAAAATTGAACTAAATCTTCGGGCGATGTAAGCAATTCAAGATTATCAATAAGCGTTGATTTTCCGCCGCTTGAACGCGCTAAAATTATGAATGCAAGCGGATCATTTAATTTACGCGATATTGAAACAACATAACCAATCACCTTGTTTGTTTCTTCGCCAACATAACCGAGATTCTCAAAATCATTAAGTAATTCCTGAATCAAATTTTTATTTGTCAAAAATTTAATTGCTTCGTTTTTTTCGTCTGACGACATTTCAGGAATTTGGTTTTGATTATTATTTTCTTGATCTGTAATCTTTTCAGAACGCATTTTTTCAAGTTCTTTTATCAGATGAAAAAGATGATTTTCAATAAGATGTATGTCAACTTTAAAACGGTTCGCGCATTGATTAACAAACGCCGCGCGCGATCTGCTCGCATATAAATCAATAGTGTCAATATGAAACGCGGTATCTTTCCGCGCCCTGATATTTACTTTCATTCTGCTGAATCCGTAAACATTTAATCCGCGTATCGTATATTCAATATTATCTGAAAAAAAAAGCGTTTCATCGCCGTTGATTTTTAGTTCGTATATTTCCTTTGAATTTTGAGGCTCGATATTAAATTCAGTATTCAAAGGAAATATAATATTTTGCGCGGTTTCAGCATGTTTTAATAATTCGGCTGTTTCAAATAATTTTTGAAATTCATTTGCTGAATGCGTTTGAAAATATTCGTTTAAATCTGAATTATCCGGCAGAATTATTTTTGAATATTTTAACGGTAAATCCTTTAATTTCTCAATGATTTTCGGGATTGCTTCATTTCCGCCTTTATCATTATCAAACGCAAAAATTATTTTTTCAACAAGATTTTCTTTGAATAATTCAATATGATCGTTTGTTAAACCATTCACGCCGTAAAGCGGAATTATATCAGTAAAACCGTTTGAGATTGCGCTCATTGCGTCAAGAATGCTTTCACATAAAATAATTTCTTTACTGCGTTTTACCGCTGAACGATTAAACACGCCGCGTTGAAAACCGCGTAAATATAAGTGTTTTACGCTCTCCGGATCATTTGAAAAATTCCGTCCGTAAATATTTACAATATTATTTTCATCGTCAAAAATCGGAATAACAATTCTTTTATAAAAAAATTCTGTGTTATTTTCCGTCAGTATCCCAAGCGTTTTTAAATCGGTTTTTATTTTTGAAGTTTTTCCGAGAGTTTTTAAAAGAGAACCGTCCGCGTATCCGATTTTAAAAACTTCGTAAATCTCTGAACCTTTGATTTTTCTTTCTTCCGCTAAGTATTGGACGGCTTCCGGCGAATTCTTAAAAGTCCGCTGATAAAAATCAATCACGCGGTTAAGTAATTGAGAATTGAGAATTGATTGGTTTTCGATATTTGATTTTGAATTATCGATTATTGGCCTTTGATTTTCAATTGTTAATTGTTCATTGTCCATTGTCAATTGTCTTAAACTTTGCCCTGCCTCTTTTTCTTCAGCCAATAAATAATCGTTGCCGCTTAATTCAAGCAGATGTTTGACAGCGTCGTAAAATTGCATACCGCAATAATCAACTAAAAAATTGATTGCGTTGCCTGAACGATTACAACCGAAACATTTGAATAATTGCTTTTTTGGATTTACAAAAAAAGACGGGTTTTTGTCCTCGTGGTCGGGAAACGGACAATGCGCTTTATATTCCGCTCCGCATTTTGTAAGCGTAATTCCCTTGCTTTCGATGAGTTTTATAATATCATATTCTAACGCTTTGCTGATTATTTCTTTTGAAAGATGTTTCATTTTTAATTCCCTTCCTATAAAAATTTTGTTTTGAAAGATTGCTTTGATCTTTTGTTTCACGCAGTTTGTCGAACATCAAATCTTTCAGATGTGTAATACCAAATAGCTATCAAAATTACTAAAATATCCAACCAAAACCAGTTAAACTTTTAACTACATCTTTAATATCAATTAAGGATTTCAAGCCTTTGCATAAAGAATCCATAACATCT
>Ga0209417_1007325_pt1 | contig 10717 bp, 8 predicted proteins | sample RifGroF2_FD_184002 | JGI IMG/M metagenome (GOLD analysis project Ga0209417, IMG submission 184002) | Groundwater microbial communities from Rifle, Colorado, USA - Groundwater F2 (SPAdes) (version 2) | ecosystem: Environmental > Aquatic > Deep subsurface > Groundwater | place: Rifle, Colorado... | reverse complement strand
TAAGTAAGCCTTTTTAACACGGGTCAGCACAAATCCCAGTTTGTGCGACAAAAGGAAATAGCCCCCCTTATCAAGGGGCTATTTTTAGTTTTTGCTTAGAACATTTTCAATTTCTTTTTCATAGCCTGTTTAGATTTATTAAACTCATCTAACAAAGCCTTAGCGGTAGTAGGTGCGTTGGGGTTGGTTTTCTTAGGTGTAGATGCAATGCCCATAGGACCACTTAACCTACCGGCAGGTTTCATCTTACTAGCAGACTTCTCGGTAGCCTTGTCTTTCTTGTAATCGGATATTGTGTACTCTTTATCCAAACTACCGTCAACACCGCCTGACCCTCTACCACCCGCTTTCCTAGCACTCTCAGCCTGCGAGTGTGCGTTGGTCATACCCTTACGGGCATCCTCAGCCAACTGCTTATTACCTGATGCCATAGCCTTATCATACCGGGCTTTGTGGAACTCGTAGCTGTCCTTACTTTTTTTAATGGCATCATTAGTCGTTTTCTTGTCCTTAGCCATTAGTACCGTCCCCTTTCGTATTCATATTTTGTGGTGACTTCTTAGCAATGAACACGCTAGTCAACGTGAAAAACCATTGAGCAAAATTATTGTTGTCACCTGATCCTTGGAAATAAGATACTGCGTAACAAATAAATATTACCACAGTAAGTATCATTAGAAACATATCCACACCATCTAAGCCGCTTTCCCACATAAACTTGATCATTTTACTACCACCCCTAACACGTACACGATTAAACCTATTGAGAGTGAGGATAAAAAGGTTATAATAACGGCCACAGACCATGAGGGCTTTTTTAGTGCTGCGTCTAATTTCTCGAATATCTTTAAAATAGATGACTTAATATCCCCTACCTCTTTACTCATGTGCATTATATCCCTACCGTGACCGTGAACAATTTTCTCCAACTCATGCACAGTCTTATTCAATTCGCCAACCATCTCCTCGTTAGCCACACGTACCACATCCTTTTTAATTCGGTATCCGTCTTACCTTAAATCTCTTACGTCAGGAATCTCCATGCCCTGATCTTTCAGTAACCTGATTATCGCCCTGAGTCTATCCCTCTCCTCATATGTGGCTATCTCTTTAGCCCTGCCTGACGCTGCTAACTGCGGGCCTATGAGGAACGAGAGTAACTTGTTATAGTCCCTAGTTAAGTCAGGACTATTGGCTACCTCCTCATTAAAGTTACCCCATATACGAGGGTCAGCAAGAGGAGCCATTGTGGTTACGTTACGGTAAAGAGGTATATTGTCAAGTATATAGTTTAGTCCGCGTTTCTGATCTACCCAAGGTATACCGGACTGCCCAAGTAACTCTCCCAAGGCCCCGTTGTTTTTATCAGCCCTCTCATCAGGATAGTTTTCAATCGGTAAACCGGAGAAGAACTTTTTATTGATAGCCATTTCCACAGGAACCCTAAACAGTGGGTTAACATTTGATAACTGCTCCATCATACCTTCTAAACTGAGAGGTAGCCTACCTAAGTCCTGATACGGCATCGGAGGCGTGAGATACGACTCTCCCCCAGGTAACAACATAGACGCTTGTTTCTGCAAATATCTAGGGGTATTCTCAGGTGTAATCTCCTCGCTAATACCCTCATGATACTTACCTGCTGTGGCAAGTTTCCCCGGTTGTTTAAGACTTTCCTTTATTTGTAATGGGATATTTTTCCTAAGCCATGTGTTTCCAGTAGCAAATATATAACCATTATCTCTTGCTACCCAAGTTTCGTTCTCTGTTCTTGGACACCACACTGTCCCAGTGTAGTCTACCATTTGAACATCTAAGGCTGAGTACTTTATCTCCTGTACTTCTTTACGAATGTACATGCCCCTCTCAGTAAGTTTGGCTAACTTACCACGGAGATAGCACAATAACTGAAAAGCATCCTTAATCGGGCCGGACTCTTTAGCAAAGAAACTGCAATTATTACCCGACTGAGTACCGTCAGCCTTATACATGGCATCGTAAAGAATGTCTAATTGGCGTGTGTCTAATTGAACAATTAAGTTCCATAGATCATCACGACTCTTATAATGAGCCATTATACGTTCTTTTAGTGTGCCTTTTAAATAGAATTGAGCAGTACCGTTAGGATGTTGACACTCTCCGTACTCACCGCCTAACCTATCTAGTACATTTCTTATTTCATCAACAAAGGACTTTTTCTGGTATATAACATACTCCCAATAGTTACCCTTCTGCCTTATGTGGCCGTCCGTGGAAAGCCAACCTATTAGCCACAGGATAGGGTCAGGTATATCATACCTGCTTGGAGCGTTATACTCACCACAAAGGGTTAATCTGTAGTTAGTCCTTATTCTCCATGCCTCTTTCAACTCAGGATTATGAGTACCGTCTACCCTTCTAACAATCCATTTATGGTCAGGCGTACAGAGAGTATCCATACTTTTACCTTTAAAGTGCATCATATTACCCTGATAAGGTGACGATAGAACATTGAGAATGGGTTTCCACTCTGTCTGCTGAGTGTTTATATTGTAGGTTAATATCTCCTCACCCACAACAACCTCATCGTGTTTCTTCCACCCTGAGCGAGTAAGAGCCTCGGCGGTATGACTAAGGCAGTAGAACGGGATAACATTCCTCATAACCTTCTGCTCAAACGGTGTCAATTCCGAGTAGTCAAACAGGTATGTTTTAACCTTTGTGGCGGCTGTACCTAAGTCATCACCCTTCTGTAGGTTGTCCACAAAGCCCATAATACGGGAAGTGTTATCTGTCAACTTAGTCTGACGTACAAAGAACTGAGTCCAAGGGTGCTTCTGCGGGTTAAGTGTAGTCACCCACGACTTAGCTTTCTCAGCCTTAGACATGGCCTTCATACCTGCTGTTTCCGGCCCTTCTGTAGCCCACCAACCCGTGTCGATAACGCCCCGGCTGTTAGCCTCTCTGAGTACATCATACATAGGCATAGCACCGTTAGGTGTGGAGATAGTTTTATTCAATCTACGCTCCACATTCCCTGCACGATTAGACCGTACAAACGCCTCAAACTCACCATCTACAGGAGTATTAGATACTTTTAACTTGCCTGACGCTGTGCGTATAAGATAACTCCAACCCTCACTCGGCGGATTATCCCTATTCAATGATGTAGGAAAGATAATATTTTTCTCTAAGTCCAACGCTGCTGAGTGTGACGCTCCTAAATGTTTAGGTGTACGCATACCCATTAACCACAGGTTATACATATTACTTGCGAAGTCCCTCGGTATATGTCCAGGTGTAACCATATACGAAAGTGTACGGAACTGTGACGTTGCCTTAGTAAGGAACTTATACAACGCACCTGACGACTCGTTATAGTGTATCGCCTGATAATCTTTCCACACACGGGCAAAGTCTTTAGGCATGGCGAACATTGTGGAGGTGTCTAAGGGTTTACCTGTACCTCCTGTGACGTTACCACCGCCCATGAATGTAGCATGTTCAGTAGCGTCTACAGGATTAAATACTATCTTACCTGTATTCTTATCTGTGGCTACCCTAAACACCTCATAACCGTCAGGCAGACTACGCATACCGCCTGCTTGTAAGTCCTCTGGTTTTAACCCGTACTGATTGACTATTTTATCAACTGCTTTTTTGGTTTCCACAGCACGTATAAACCTCTCGTTTACTGTGGACATTACATTATAAAGGTGATCCTCGGCTATAGGCTTGTACCCTGCACCTTTAAGCACGGCGTTAACTTCCTGTGGTGAACCTGCACCGAAGGTTAACTGGCGTTGTAGCATGTTAGGGTACTGTTTGGCCACAAGGTTAAGTAAGTCATTGTCTAGGGTCTGTGGTACATAGTCCTTACCGCCGAAAGCTAACTTAATAGCCGCACTCTCTCCGGTATTAGGTTTACGGTTAAGGATCATAGGAACCCATGACCACATTTCATCCATAGGTATCTGATTGTCATTGAACGTCTTAGCAATAGTACCTCGTAAATCATGGAAAGCCTTAGCCGCTAACGCCTCCGGCTGAGAGTAGCCTAACTTCTGTATCTCGTCAACGGCACTTTTACCGTAGGTATCGAATAACTTCGTGAAACTACCGGCAGGAGATACCTGATACAATAACTCACTCTGTCTGTCCTTAGACATACCATCGAATAAAGCACTTAAGTACTTCTCGCCCTCGCCTGCTTGATACCTAACAGAGTCCTCAGTACCTTTCACCACACTATTTAAAAATTCCTGAGCCTCGTTAAGTGTAGAACCTTCTACCCCCGGCTGACCCTCTAAGCCTCTGAGAACTTTATAAACGTCTTTAGTATCCAACGGTGAAACGTACGCAAGAATAAACTTTTTCTTAAAGTCGTCTACAAGTTTATTCTTGCCTAACCTGTTCATGGCATTGCTTACTGACGTTACCACAGGTGCAGTACCGGGTATTCGTGTTTGTGGTAAAACTCTTGTGTTTACTAAAGGTATTTGCAAACCTGCGGTAAGATGTCTAGTATCTGTGGGTAGTTTAGTCTTTAGGTTTAAACCCTGACCTTGAGCAGTATTCAAAAGACCTCGTATATTATTAACCTGCTCGTCAGTCAGTGACGGGAACTTATTAATGATATTATTTACTAAATCCCCTGTGGTAGCACCTTTCAGCCCTCCCACAATCTCAGGGGAAAGGTGAGATGCTACCTGCTCTGCTGTATTCTGCCCTAGTGCTTTAGTGAGTAACGGCATACCCTGTGCCGCCCCTGCCGCAGCCTTACCCGTACCGAGTGTTAACCAGTTTAATGGGTCGAAGGGGTTAAGAACGTCACCCACAAAGCCTGCTACACCTGCGGTAGACGGGGCAACACGCACGTTAAGGATTTCTTTATCGAACCAAGGATTGTCCGATACACCCCAATCTGTGAGTATGTCCTTAGTGCGTAACTTCTCCTCGCCCATATAGCCACGTTTAAGTGCTTGTAACGGGTCAAACTCACCGGGAGTTTCACCTATACCAGGAGCAAGAACCTCAGACACTAAGCCTGTGGCGGCGTGACCGGAACGCAAAAGATACTCGAAAATTTTAGGCAATGCTTGGTCATTCTTAGGAGGCATGACTAAATCATCCTGCCCCACAGCAGATAGACGCTTACGTGTATTCAATATTTCATTCTGAACCCGTTGCTGATAATCTATCTCGTCAACAGGTTTTAAATTAAATGGTACATAGGCCATTATTTATCACCTACCGAATCCGCCGAAAAAGTTTGCTAAATGGTTAAACGGGTTAATGGTCTTAGTTGATCCTACCCCTGAGTTAAACAGCATGTCAAGAAAACCGCCGCCTGATTCTACGTTCTGTGCTTTACCACCATCATCATACAACTGCTCTAGAGTATTGATACCTTGATTCGCTAATGTCGGGGATAGTACGCCTGCGTTACGCTGATAGTTTAAATTCCTTATAGCATCGGCTATAACTTTGTTTCTCTCTTTTACGGACTTAGACTGACCTAACATATTTCCGTAAGTGTTCATCATCTCGCTATATGCTAATTGCTGTGCCTGCATAGATTTAGACTCCTCTTGATTCCAGCCGAAGTTACCTTTAATTCTAGCGTCAGTTTCAGCCTTAGAGGTATTAGCGTTCATACGGCTAATGTCATTCTGCTCTTTACCCAAGGAGTAGGAATTATCGGCTTGCTTATTACCTAACATATAATTCCACAAATTGCTAAGCAGGTTGTTATCCACACTTTGCTGTGGAATCGGTGTCTTACCTGCAACTTGAGCGAATAACTCCTCACCGGATGACTTAGGATTAACCTGCATACCGAACAACTCTGATAATGCTGTAGCGGCCTGAGTGTTATACTGCCTAATCTGCTCGTTTAGTTTCTCCCTGTCCATTGTGGGTGAGCCTAACAAGTTACCTGTTCTGTCAGACATGCTTAGAGTATTAGCGAAATTTTGGTTGTCCATGTTAGAACTTAAACCTAAAACGTCATACATATTTTTAAAGTCCTGCTGTTTCTGAGCCAACGCCTGAGCCATGAAAGCAGGTATTAACTCAGCAAGCCTAGCGTTATAGTCAGCGTCAATCTGAGCCATCCTGTCACCTGTGGATGCTGAGTTAACAATACCCCGCCTGTTAAGTTGATTCATGGTCTTATTCTGTGAATCTCGGATACCTCGCTCGGCTACGGACTTCGCTGCTGTGTAGTTCGGGTCGCTTGTAGCGTCGTATTTAAAGTTCTTTAATTCGTTCATGTAGTTCTGTAGTGCGGCCATTTGACTACTCTGTGACTGTGGGGAATCTTTGTAGCGTTGTTGCATCGGGTCGTATCCCACACTCTGTAATGCTCCTAGTAAATCTTGTGGGTTCATGTACGACCTACCTTCTACCACAGCAGCGGGTTTGAACGCTGACGTTTGACCATTCGAACCTTTCAGCGAAAATGTGCCTGCACCCTGATCCCATCCGATATTGCCGGGATTGTACCCGTACTGCGAAAGGAATTGCCTAACCCCTACCGTACCCTGTGGACCTCCGGGGTTAAGCGGTTTAAGTGTGTCGTTAAAATAACTTATTGCCATGTTTACACCTCCTAAAGTGGATTTACTGACCTCATCGGGATTAACTTAAACGGTAATCCTTGTGGATTTCTCAATGCGCTTATCGGTATTGCTTTGCATTGGACAGACTGTAGCATTGTCGGATCTTTATGAATAAGTACATGCCTATACTCCCTATCAAGCTCACTAAGCCCGTAAGTAAGTATATAACCATCCTTAGGCCCAATCATTATTCTTTGAGAAGTGCCTAATGCATCCGGTTCAATAGTATTTCGTAGTGTACCATCTGGATTTATTGCATATATTAATTGCTTATTGTCGTCCAGGCGATTAAATTTCCCATACAGTACACCGTTTAAATCTATTTCAATTCCACCGTACAACCGTTTCACGAATGTTAAGTCATTCCATCGCCATTTTTGAGTACCATCAGGGTAAAGTGCGGCAAGGTAGTTAGTTCCTGTTTGAAAATTAGAATCCCCATCAGAAAGCCAATCATAGTCGTCACAGTATATAATATCCTGCCCATCAACTACGTCAGTCAGTAACGCGTGATAAGGATGCGTAATAAGGTCAGGGGAGTATATCCATTTTTGAAAATTGGTTGTACCGTCAGGATTAACAGAGAATAAAATCTGGTTATTTCCCCTAAAATAAATACGACCATGACTATCTATGACTATTGGCCCCGATGTTGCAACGCCGCCAGTTGGGGAACCTACATGCCAAGTCCACTTATGCGTACCGTCAGGATTAATAGCCCGTAGATTATGTCCGTAAGGACTGGAGTTTGAACAACTTTCGTGTAGATAAATAGTTCCATCAGTACCGATAGCAGGCTCATTATTTATAGCGGCCCTATACTGCGTTTGGCCGGAACCGCCATACAGCCATTTTTGTGCGCCAGTTTGACCGTCTAAGGATACTAATATTGGATATGAACTACTGGTATAAATAAATATAACGTCACCATTTAACGGTGATACTAATAGAACGCGAGTAGATGAGCTTTGCGGTGCAGTAAAAGTCCACTGGACAGTACCTGTCACTGTTGAAACGGCTTGAACAGTTGTGCCGTTAGTACAATAAAGAAGTCCGTTATCGCCAGCTACCATATTATATATATCTATAGATGATTCAAACAGCGTTTCCTCATAACCAAAATCACGAATAACGTATATATATCTATCATATGGTGATTCACTATAATAAACAACCCCGTCTTTATCTATAACAACAGCGGTTATTGATGACCTAGCCACAGGAGAAAAATGCGCTAGTTCTAGTGTGTTTCCTGAGCCGACTAAAGATGATTTAGAAGTATTTTTGGGATTAATATAATAAGTCGGGTGTATACTCACGGTTTAAGCACCGCCGTTCCACCACAAATAGCACTAAGAGTAATGAATGTTCCGGTAGACCCTGCCTCCGGTACTACAGTTATTTTCGAGTAGCATAACGTTTCGGATATAGTTTCTTGTGTGAACGTAATGGCAGGATATTTGTTGTTACCGCCAATAATAGTCGCGGAGGGGATAGGCATATCCACATAACCATTCTCCAGCACAAACTCCACACCTGCTGAGTTAAACTCTGCTATACTGTACTCGATAATACCATCACCACCACTTACAGGAGATGCCACACTCATAGGCCCATCGCGGTAGAGTCCTCGCCACTTACCTGTGTAGTCAGGCTCAATCTGCACAGCATCTATATAAACGTCTGTGGCTGAGGTGTTATTGATACTGATATAAATTTTACCTGTACCGGCAGGGTTCACTAAATAAAAAGATACAGTAAACCAATCTGACGCAGCACTATAAGAGAGGTAGAGGCCACTTACCGGATTATTAGTATCACTATTATCCGTAATAACTAAAGGCGAGTCGTCTGATAACCTGATTACAGCCACGGAAAAAGCCCCACCCTTAACACGAAAACTTATACGGGTATTGCCATTACCCCACCACTCAGGATCAGCCATCCCCACACCAGCATCCTGAACCTGACTCGCTATGCCACCTGACGCTATTTTCATGCTGTAGTTATTATCGTAATAAGAGTCCGGGTCTGCTACGCCTCCCTGCCAATACTTAGGTACAAGAGTCGTGGAGTCAAACACCTCAAAACTTGAGTTCCAGCACCTATTGTACCTTTCCAAGAAAGCAGGGTTAATACCGTACTCATCAATCATAGTATTATTATTCTCAGGCTTTTTTATCTGCTCATAGGTTATTGGCGAGGTTACATTAGTCCAGTCTAAGTTACGAAGTAGCCAAGAGAGTGTTTTAGAATACTGCGCCACAATACCCTTTAACCCTTCGAGGTCTGTATCACGTTCCGGTATAGGAAACTTCATCTGTGGCATAGTATCACCTCACCCTCATAACTAAAGTAATATTGTGGACTATACACGACCCTTTACCACTAACCCTTAACATGCCCCACTCTTTATCATACACCTTAGAGAAGTCAGCAGGTATACGTGACATTGCTACATCTGTGGTTGCGTCCGTGATAGTCCTAAGTACCGTGTAGTCGCCAGTCGATATGTCAGGTCTAATGGATACCACAATCTCAGCGTCAGCGTGTAACACCTCGTAAGCCATCTCCACACGCTGTAAAGTTACTCGGTTCGCTAAGTCCTGTATCTTAATAGGTTTCTCGAATGACCATATAACGTCACCGTGTAAGGCTGTAACCTCTTTTTCATACAGTTTACCGTCAGCCTTACCCACAAACAACTCATTCTTATAGTTAGCCATTGCTGTGTAAACCGCATCCTGTGACCAGAATGTTTTTGTATAAGTATCATAAACAATCACCACATTATTTATGGTGCTTGTACCCGTCGCTACGGCAAGGTAGTAGAATCGTCCGTCTGTGCAGGACGCAAACTTACTCTTTACTGAAAGGTTTAATGTATTGATATACTCTTGAACGGACGGCTCAGAGATTAAATACGGAGCCATCCCTCCTCCATAGGATACTATACCCAAGTGAGATAAGCAATACATTGTGCCGTCTATCACCTGCAAAGACCTCGGAGAAATACAACCGTAGGATGTGGAGATTTCTACTACCTCCATGTCACCGTCAGCACCGGGAGTAAACCCCCACAACTCACTGATAGACCTTTCTTTAGCTATAACTAGATGATCTGCTATAACCGCCAAACCTGTAATGTCCTCGCCGTAAGTACCCTCTATGACGATAATATCAGTCATGTCAACGGTAGTCCAATCGTCCGGCAGGAGTATGTTACTTATATTTAGATTCTTACCCTCAGCGGCAAACAGACGGTTCCTATGAGTCACAATGAAATCACAGTTATCCGGCGCAGTAGACATAGCACTACCTAGTGTAGAGGTAGAGGGGTTATACTCTCTTATCTTTGTAGCACCATCTACGAGATAATACTTACCAGACATAGGCGCTAACTGAACGTAGGAGGACGAGCCGAATCCCGTTGCTATTGTAGAGAACGCTGTACCATTCCATTTGTAAAGCGTCGTTCCGGCTAATACGAGTATGTGAGTGTCAGGGTCAATGACGAATATGCTCCGTACGTCCTGCACTGTACCCGTGTAACCTAACTCTGAATCTTTCTTTATAACTTTAAGCGAAGGTAACTCTGCTGGTGAAAGGTTTACCACAGAACTCAATTGGCCCTCCGTTAACTGTACCGGAGGTGTACCGTTATTTAAACCTGAGTATATAGGAAACGGCGACTTAGACGCCTGCATACTTGCATAATCTACGGGAGTTTTATTTAACCATCTCGTCGTTTTGGGCTGTAACTTTCTCAACTTATCACCCCGTTACATTAGGAGTAACCGCATACCCCGCCTCACCATTATCCACAAAACTATAGTTTACAGCCATGAGCGAGAGTAAATCCTTGAACTCAGCGTTATACATATTGGCTTTCTCTCCATCATCACTTGACTTAGCCAACCGCATACATAGTCCATGCACGAACAGGTCATGGTATTCCACAGGAACGATAGTAGGTGACTCTCCGAGTAGAATTGTGGTAGCCAAGGCATCTGTGCCTGCTGTGTTAGTGAATACCTCGGTGTTACTTCTGAAATACCTCACTCTTATGCCCGTGTCAGCGAAAGTAGCGGCGGGTGTCGGGTATAATGTAACGA
>Ga0209417_1007324_pt1 | contig 10717 bp, 4 predicted proteins | sample RifGroF2_FD_184002 | JGI IMG/M metagenome (GOLD analysis project Ga0209417, IMG submission 184002) | Groundwater microbial communities from Rifle, Colorado, USA - Groundwater F2 (SPAdes) (version 2) | ecosystem: Environmental > Aquatic > Deep subsurface > Groundwater | place: Rifle, Colorado... | reverse complement strand
ACTTGATGCCCGAATGGCTCATCGTGTCCATCACGTTGCTTTGCATGAAGATGAAGATCGCCAGGTTCGGAAGGAACATCAGGAGTCCGGCCGCGGCGGCGATGCCGGCACCGGCGGGACCCGCCGAGGCGGACGTGAGCGTACTCATATAGAACGCGAAGGTCTTCTTCGTCTCGTCGATGACGTAGATGTTGGAAGACTCGGTCGAGTTCCAGATCATCTGAAACGACAGGATCGCGACCGTCGCGAGCGCCGGTTTGACGAGCGGCCCGATGATCTTGGTAAGAATGTGCCAGTCGTTCGCCCCGTCGATCTTGGCCGCCTCGATCAGTTCGTCGGGAACCTGGTCGATGAACTGCTTGACGAGGAAGAGGCCGACGGGCATGGCGAGATACGGGATGATGTGGGCGGCGAAGCTGTTCGTCATCCCAAGGCCGGTGACGACGAGATAGCGCGGGATCGCGACCGCGGTGGCCACGAACATGAGCGCGGTCTGGTTGATCGAGAAGAGCGCTTTTTTCAGTTTGAACTTCTTCTTCGACAGCGCGTAGCCCGTCATCAGGGTGATGAGCAGGGTGGCGAAAATCGTGATCGAGGTCACGACAAGCGAGTTGAAGAGGTAACGGGTCATCGGCACGCCGGTCCCGGACGCGGTCCGGAACAGGCGGGCGAAGTTGTCGAGCGTCGGATTGGAGACGATGAACCGCGGCGGGAAGAGGAACAGTTCGGAGAGCGGCTTGAAGGCCTGCCCGATGACGTAGAAGAGCGGCAGGATCATGAAGAGGCTGACCGGGACGAGCAGCGCGTAGAACTTGAGCTGCGAGGGATGGAAGGATTTCGGGGCGATCTGCGTTCCGAGGAAGTTCGACATGGTCTTCAGTCCCTTTCCCCGAAGAGCGCATACGCGACCCGCGAGAAGAGCAGGATCACGACGAGCAGGATCACCGACAGCGCCGCGGCGTAGCCCATCTCATAGCGGATGAAGCCGTAGTCGTCGATGTGGTTCACGATCAATTGGCCGGCGTATTGCGGCGTCGGGTTCGATCCCGACAGCGCCACGCCGATGCCGCCGGCGTTGAACGCGCCGACGATCGCCATCACGGCGCCGAACAGCATCTGCGGCTTCATCGACGGAATCGTGATGTAGAAGATTTCCTGCATGCGGTTCTTGATGCCGTCGATGTAGGCGGCCTCGTACATTTCCTTGTTGACGTTGAGGATGCCGGCGAGCATCGACAAAAACCCGATGCCCATCGAGCTCCAAAGGGTGACGAAGATCATGATCTGCATCAGATAGTCGCCCGACTGCAGAAAGTCCATCGGCGTGTTGACCATGCCGAGGTCAAGCAGGACGGCGTTGATGTATCCCGACTTGTCGCCGGAAAAGAGGGTCCGGAAGATGACGCCGATCAGGACGCCGCCGAGCATCGACGGCGTATAGAGGGCGAGCGCGATCCACTTGCGCGGCTTTGCCTGGATCTGCGACAGCATCCATGCCATCATGAAGGAAAGCGCGTATCCGCCGGGTCCGGTGATGATCGCGTACTTCAGCGTATTCGGGAGGACGTAGCGCAGGAAGATCTCATCCTGCGTCAGGATCATCACATAGTTGTAAAGACCGAACATCTTGGCCAGCGCCGGCGCCTGGATGCCGTTGAAATAGGTGAACGAAAGGCCGATTGCGGCGACGACGGGAATGACGATGAAAAGCGAGAACAGCGCGATGTACGGCGCGAGGAGGAGTGCCGTCGAGGCTTTGTCGCGGTCGAGATCCGGACGCCGGATGCGGGAGCGGAAGGCTTTCACGGCCTTCGAATCGGAAATGCGTTGAAGCAGCGTTTCACCGGCCATCAGTCGTCCCCCTCTCCGTACAGCGCGATTTGCGACAGGATCCAGTCGGTCCCGCGCACGGTGTAGGGTACGAGCACGTTCCCGTTTTCATCGAGATAGCCGAACTCGACCATCTTCTTCTTGATTTCGCGGTTGATCTTGAGCACTTGGTCGTCGATCGCCACGCGCACCGGCGTGCCGTCGAAGGTCACCGTGTTCCAGATGTCGGAGAGGCCGCGCTCGAGCAGATACTGCCCGGGCGTGCGCGGCACGTCGGCGAGCCACTTCACCATTTCCAGGATGACGGCCTTGTCGACGGAATCGATCGGCGAGTTCTCGACCGCCTCGATGTTGCCGGAGAGCCAGACGAATTCCGGACCGTAGGTGGACTGGAGCGCGAACGCGAAGTTGGTCTGCGTTTGTGCCGAGAGCCACCATTTCATGAATTCCCAGCTGGCGGCCTTCTTGACCTCGTCTTCGAGTTTGAACATGATCGCCCCGGAACCGTTGGCGATATACCAGCGCTGGACCTCTCCCTCGTCGTTTTCGACACCCGGATAGAGGGCGAGCGCCCACTGTCCGGTCAATTCGGGAGCGGCGTTCTTGAGCGTCAGGTAGGTACCGAAATCGATGATGCCGATCGGCAGGGTGTTGTAGCGGAACGAGTTGTAGAAGGATCCGACGTAGGAGGGAAGGCTGTAGGTGGTGTAGAGGTCGGAGAGCAGCTTCAATCCTTGGTAGGAACGTTCGCTGTCGATCGTCGTCGAGAGTCCGTCGGAGGCGTAGACCGAACCGCCGTACTGATAGATGAGCGACGAAGTCTGATAGAACCACTTCATTGACGATCCGCCGGAGGTCGGATAAAAGAAGTTCATGCCGTAGCGCTGAAGCGTCGGAAGCATGTCGATGACGTCCTCCCAGGTATCGGGAACGCCGATGCCAAGCGCCCTGAGCGTGTCCTGGCGGTAAACGAGGGCATGGAATTCGAGCGTTTCCGGCATCGCGTAGACGCCGTCCTCGATGATGTACGGAATGAACGCGCCGGGGGCGAAATCGCCTGCGATGGTCCAGAAGTCCTCGAATTCGGAAAGATCCTGGAGCGCGCCGCGGAGGGCCAGATCGAACGGCTGATAGGATGCGAGTCCGAGCGCGATGTCCGGGGTCTTGCCGGCGGCGTTCGCAAGGATCAGCTTGTTCGCGTCGGGCATGATCGAGATCTTGATCTTGGTATCGGTATCCTCGAACGCCGCGTCCGCCATCTTCTGCATCAAATCGACATAGATGAGGGAACGGTTGACCCAGACGTTGACGGCTTCCGGATCGTCTTCGGTGACGTATTTCTTTTTGGTGAAGGAGGCCGCGAAGGTACGCACGGCGTTGCCGAACTTGGCGAACCCGCCGGCGTTCGCGTTCTCGAGTTCGGCGTCGTTATGGATATAGAAGGCGTCGAGATAGAGCGGCTGGCGCGAGATCGCGGTGATCGAGTCGCCGAGCATCTGGGTGACCGAGCCGACGCCGCTGTAAAGCGTGCCGAGAAAGAGCGGGATGACATCCGGATCCTCGTTGATCTCTTCCAGCAGGGAGACGGCGCTTTTCAAATAGGAAAGGGTGGCGGAGGTATCCATCAGTTCGGAATAGGGAGAAAGCGTCACGACGTCGTGCTTCACGATCGTGATATAGGCATCGAGGTACGCCGGCGTCTCTTCGATGTAATGGGTGAATTCCCACTTGCGGTCGATGTCGATGTTGGCCCCGGTGATTTTCAGGATGTTCAAGGCGAAGGCGTTGATGTGGTCGACGAGCAGCTGGATATCCCGGAGTTCGTCGGCGACCGGTGTCGTGACGGCGCGCAACGATATGGTATGGGTCCCGGCAGTCAGATAAAAATCGTAGAAACCGTCAAGATCGCCGAGCGTCAGATTCGCCCAGGTATCGGCGCCGGTGACGCCGAATTCATAACTCTTGAGTTCTTCGAACGGGATCGCGCCGTCGATCGCGATGGCGCGGAAGACGGAAAACTCGTTCTTGTCGTTCAGGTAGTGAAGCGCGATCCGGTAGTTGCCGGTCGCGGGGACGGAAAATTCATAGGTGACTTCCTGACCCGAGCGGTACCAGGCGCTGCCGTTGATGACGTTCAGCTTCTTGTCGATCGAATCGAAGGGGGTCACCGAGGGCGACTGGAACGCATGCAGGCGGACGTAGGAAGAGTTCTTTTCGATATAGGAAATCGCGTCGACCTCGACGGTCTCCGCCGGACGGTCCTGATCGAGATGAAGCGATGCGTACGCTTCATAGGAGGGGGCGGCGACGGGCGCGACGAGTTTGAGATCGCCGAGCAGGATCGCGCCGTCCATGACGTTTTCGATCGTGATTTCATGATTGCCGGCGGTGAATTCGAATAACAGCGGATCGGTCGTCGGATAGGTGTTGTTGTAGAAGGAAAGCGGACGCCAGCCGACCACGCGAAGCTGTTCGGGCAACGATTCGTCGCCGTAGGTGTCGAGCGTGAAATCCTTGGTGGAGTCGCTCCAGACAAGCGGCACGTCGATCGTCGCGGCGTCGTCGAAGGGAAGTTCGTCGTTGATGCGAAGCGACAGCGTCAGGTTGTTCAGCACTTCGCCGCCGACATAATAGTCGACCACGACGTGGTACATCCCGGCGGTCGGCACGTCGACCCGGTAGGTGGCGGTTCCTTCGGCTTCGAGGTCGATCGCGGCGATGCCCTCATACGCGTGGTTATCGGCGGTTTCGGTGGAAAAAAGCAACGCCGAAACGTCCGTCAGTCCGTAGATGACGGTGCGGGCCTGCAGATAGCTGACGTAGTCCCGACGCGTGATGTATTCGGTCGAACCCTGGATGACGGCCAGGGCCTCTTCGTACATTTCGTCGGTGATTTCGGTTTGCCATTCATCGTAGTCCGTCCGCTTGAACGGATTGTTGAAGACGAGCATGAACAGGACGATCCCCGAAAAAATCAGGATCAGGGGTTTGAGCAGTCGCTTCAATTTCATTGGAAACCTCCCGTTACGCCGGAAAAATGGACGATTTCCAGCGTATGTAAACCGTATCATATGAAATTATTATATCACAGTACGAAGAGCGATGTCCACATCAAAAGCCCGTGGATAAAAAGAAAAGGTGTGTATAAACACACCTTGACTTTCAGATTATCCTTGGAAGTCGGACGGTTCGTATCCGTGATAGATCATCAGGCCGAGTTCGAGATCCTCGAACGCTTGCGCGAACCGCTCGTTGATGGCCGTGTTCCAGCCGGGAAGGAGCGACAAAATCGAGCTTTCGAAGGCGGCGTCAAACTTCGTGTAGCCGCCGTTCACATCGGGATTCCAGTAGTTGCCCCATTCGTACATGATGTCGCGGGAACTACCTTCGAACGAATAGAACCACGGGAAGGATTTGTCGGAAACGTCCCAGAACTGACCGATCCGGTAGAGCCGGAGGACTTCCTGGAAGCCCGGCATCAAGTATTCGTCGTCGAGGTTCTTGGCGCCGAAACGCTGATGCTTCGAGGGGGTGTACCAGTATTCCATCTGGTCGTCGAACATGTCGCCGGTGACAATCGGCATCGAGTCGTTGAGCGCGGACGAATAACCGGCGGAAGCGGAATCGTAGAACAACTGGTTGGCGCGGGCTTCGAACGAACGGCTGTCGGCGCACCAGAAGATGGCGAACGTGTAAGCGATCTGGATCTTCAGTTCTTCTTCGACGGTGCAGGAGATGTCGCCGTCGTCGATGCAGTAGTTGTAGACGGCCATCGGGTCGAGGACGAGTCCGATCGTGGTGTCTTGATAGTCGGTGGCGGGACGCGGGTAGATGTCCCAGTCGTTGATGTTGCAGACGGCCCACCATGCGGTGTTCGTTTCAGCGCAGTCGCCCATCATCCACGGCTGACCCTCGAAGGTGAGCAGGCGGCCCTGGCGGAACAGATGATAGTCCCAGTTGCCGGTATTGGCTAACAGCGTGTGGACCGGACCGGTCGCGGCGTTCTCGCCAAGAGCGAGGGTTTCCTGGTCGTACTGACCCCAGAACGAGCCGGTGACCCATTCGCCGATGTAGTGGATCATCGAGCGGACTTCGGCCGAGTTCAGGTCGATGAACGAAGCTCCGCCTTCATATGCGGCAAGCGAAGCCTGGATCGTGGTGACGCCGGTGTTGATGAAGGCAAGCGGGGTATCCATCGCGCCGTAATACTGGTTTTCCTGATTGTTCGAGTAGTTCGCGACAAAGTCGGTGTATTCGTCGATGTCCCAGTCGGGGCCGGGCATTTCGATCAGGTTGGCACTGGCGAGGGACTTGTTGACGTAAACGCCCCAGGGCAGGATGTACTGCGGAAGGCCAGCCTGGAAGCCGTAGTAATTCATCATATCCATGATGCTCGGGTTCACGACCTGGTAGAGCGGGTCGGCCTCGAAGCGCGAGATATCCGCGACAAGTCCCTTGGCGACGTCGCCGGGGAGGTCGCGGACGGCCCATACGGCCGGGAAGCGTCCCTCGTCATCGCGGTAGGTTTCCAGCGTCTGCGACCAGGCGTCGGGTCCGCCGGACTTGAAGTATCCGTTGATGATGATGTTCGGGTAGATTTCGTTGAACGCCTTCGCAACGGCGTAAGCCGCGGCGTTGTTCTGCGCGAGTAACTGATCCGGGGTGTAGTCCGAGTGGCCGAGGTCATAGAGCGTCGATCCGTCGCCGGACCACAGCACGATGTCGATGATGCCTTCGACATTCCGATCCAGACCGGTGGAAGACTCGATGTTGGTGAGTTCGGCGGTCGTGGTGGCTCCCGTCGTCGTGCTGGCTCCCGTCGTCGTGGTGGCTCCCGTCGTGGTGGTTCCGCCGGCACTCGTCGTCGTTCCGGAAGTCGTCACTCCGCCCGTCGTGGTCGCGGCAGTGGTGATGGTGTCGCATCCGATCATGACGATCATAAGCACGATCGCCATGAGGAAAGTCAATAGTTTTTTCATTGTCTCCTCCTATAACATTTTTGATTGGATTGAATTCGAGTCTATTTTATCATACGGGTAAAGCGTTTTCAATAGTTTTTATGTAATAGGTTACACATTCGAAAGCGCAAAATCGAACGTAGTATGTTCATCGTGTCAGGATCAGGACTGTTTCCGCATATTCCGCTGCGGTCAGGGCACCGTCTCGCTGCATCCGGGCGACGATTCGTTCGACCGGATCTTCGTACTCCCACCAACGGAGTTCGCGATGGGCGCGCTTGAGAACCGCGAATAGCAGGGTTCGTTCCGGTTCGACGGAGAGCCACTCGTTCGCCGGGTGCTTGAGCGACAGCCGGGGCCGCGTTTCGTCGGTGGAATCGAACGTCACGTCGGATTCGGCGCGAAGGTCCTCGACCGATGCGCCGACGAGGATCCCGTAGACGCCTTTTTCGACGAGAAAGGCGTTCTGGTGAACGATGAAGGAAGCGAAGTCGGCGTCGCTTAAGCAGAACGTGACCTGTTTCTGTTCGCCGGCGGCGAGATCGACCTTTGCGAACGCCTTGAGCGTCTTTGTCGGTGAAATCAGAAGTGAGGCGCGCGGGGCGACATAGAGTTGAACGGTTTCCTTCCCGGCGACGGTTCCGACGTTCTTGACACTGACCGTGACGGAAAGCGTTTCGCCGTTCCTCAAGATCGATTTCGACAGCGTCAGGTCAAAATAGCGGAATTCCGTATACGAAAGGCCGAACCCGAACGGAAAGGCGACGGGGATCCGGTGGGTGTCGTAGAACCGATACCCGGTGAACAACCCTTCGCGATAGACGGCCGGTCCCAGTTTCGCCGGAAAATCCGGATAGGCAGGCGTGTTTTCCAACCGGATCGGGAATGTTTCCGACAGTCGGCCGGACGGATTGACGAGGCCGAACAGGATTTCCGCGATCGGCACGCCGCAGGCGGAACCGCCGAACCAGGACTGGACGAAGGCGGGGACGCAAGCGGTGATCGGAGCGGTTTCGACCGCCGATCCGGAGGCGTTCACGACGATCGTGCGCGGATTCACCGCGGCGATCCGTTCGACGAAGGCGTATTGTTCTTCGGGCAACCGCATGTTGATGCGGTCATGGCCTTCGCTCTCGAGTTCGGAGGTCGTGCCGGTAAAGACGAGAACGGTCTTCGCCTTGCGGGCGGCTTCAAGGATGTCCGCGGTAATCGCGAATCCGTCGAAATGCGCCGCGGGGCAGATCGCGCGGATCGCCTCGAGCGGATTTTCGAGGTGGTACGGTTTCAGTTCGGCGCTGCCGCCGCCGTTCATCCGCGGATGCGCGGCGAACGTTCCGAGGACCAGTACTTCCGCCTCGTTTGACAGCGGCAAAATGCCGTCATCGTTCTTTAAAAGAACAATTCCTTCGCGGGCGACATTGCGGGCGAGTTCATGGTGGGCTTCGAAATCGGCGGTCTTGCCGCGGTTTTGGTTCGCAAGCAGACGGTCATACGCGGACAAGATCCGGCGCACGGCGACATCGATCACATCGATCGGATACTTGCCGTCCTCGACGTCCTTGATGAAGGCGTCCTTCCACTCGGACTGCGGCATCTCGATGTCAAGACCGGCCAACACCGAAGCGCGCTTGTCCTGCACGCCGCCCCAGTCGGAAATCGCGAGGCCGCGGAATCCGAAGGCGTCGCGGAGTAGTTCCTTGAGGGCGAACGGACTCTGGCAGGCGTAGATACCGTTCACTTTGTTGTAGGCGCCCATGATCGTGAGCGGATCGGCGTCCTTGATGATCATCTCGAACGGTTTGGCATAGAGTTCGCGGATCGTCCGCAGATCGACGTCGGAGGATGCGAAACGCCGGGACGATTCCTGTTCGTTCAAGAGGTAATGCTTGACCGAGGTGCCGATGCCGGTCGACTGCGCGCCCTGAACGAACGCCGTACCGATCTTGCCGGTGAGGACCGGGTCTTCGGAATAATATTCGAAGTTGCGCCCGCCGAGCGGACTGCGCTTGCCGCAGACGCCGGGACCGAGGATCACGTCGACCTTGTAGTGGTTGCATTCCGCCCCGATCGCGGCGCCGACCTGTTGGATCAGGTCGACGTTCCAGGTCGAAGCCATCAGCGAAGCGGAGGGAAATGCCGTCGCCGGCATCCGTGTTTCGGGGTACCCGCCGCGTTCCGTCGGATCCTTGTAGGCGCGCAGGCCGTGCGGGCCGTCGCCGACCATGAAGTCGCGGATGCCGAGGCGCGGCACGCCGTTCATCCACCAGTTCTTCTTCCCGGTGAGCAGCGACGCCTTTTCGGCGAGCGTCAGTTCATTCAGGGTTTTTTCGATATCCATCGTCAGTCCTCCTTATAATCGAGTCCGAATCCGAACGGGAACAGCACAAGCGACGCATCGTACGGAACGGAGTTCACGTTCATCCCGATGCCGGAGGCGATGCGCGGCCAGGTGACCGGCAGTTTTCCGGAAAAATCATAGTCGCCGTACAGGACGTCGGCGATGCCCGATCCGGCTTCGGAACCGGGGAGCCAGCAAGCGACGAACGCATCGAAGAACTGCAGGTAGTTGCCAAGCAGCAACGGTCGTCCCGAAAGGAGCAGGCCGATGACGGTCTTGCCTTCGGACTTGGCGAGGAGCACCTGCTCGAGCAGGGCGGCATTGCCCGCATGGGCGGTGGCGCCGGTCAACGTCGGATTGTCGTTGTCGCCGTTGTATTCGGCATACGGCGTTTCGGAAAGGACGACCACAAGCACGTCGGCGCCGCTCCGATCGGTCGCGACCGTGCCGCTGCCGGCGGCGATCCGCGTCCGGATTCCGGACAGGATCGTGACACCTTTCGTCAGACGCCTGGCGGGGTCCCCCTGCCAGGTGATGGTCCAACCGCCGCACTGCAGACCGATGTTGTCGGCGCCTTCGCCGATGACGGCGACATTGGCGTCTTCATCGAGCGGCAACGCGCCGTTTTCGTTTTTCAGGAGGACGAGCGACTTGCGGACCGCTTCGCGGGCGACGCCGCGGTTTTCGGCGGTGTAGAAGTTGGCGTCATAGCCGATGCGGTAATAATCGGATGTCGTTTCATCATAGAATTCTTCGCTGAAGAGACCCATCTTGTACTTGATGGTGAGGATGCGGCGGACGGCGTCATCGACGCGTTCCATCGATATATCGCCGTTTTGGACCGCGAGGATGATGTTCTCGATCGCGGACTTCCAGTCAAACGGTTCCATCAGCATGTCGATGCCGGCGTTGACGGAGGCGACGATCTGGTCATAGTAGGATCCGGACAACTGATGGATCGCGTTGTAGTCGGAGATGACGAAGCCGTCGAAGCCCATCTCGTCCTTCAAAACGTCGGTGATCCAATAGGAGCTTCCGTGCATCTTGTCGCCGTTGATCGAGCTGTAGGAGACCATGATCGTATAGACGCCCGCCTCGATCGCCTCGTAGTAGGGGGCAAGATGGAGCGCGCGGATCTCCGCTTCGGTGGCGATGGCATTGCCCTGGTCGTGGCCGCCGTCGGTCCCGCCGTCGGCCACGAAATGCTTGGCCGAGGATGCGAGGCAGTAACTCTGAAGTCCTTCGATGTACGGACCGGCGAGGTTCGTGACGATCTCCTGGGATTCCGAAAATGATTCGTAGGTGCGTCCCCAGCTGATGTCCTGAACGATCGAGACGGCCGGCGCGAAGGTGTAGTTGATGCCGGTGACGCGGACTTCGCGGGCGACGACGATGCCGATCCGGTTCATCAGGCCGGGATCGTTCGCGGCCCCGAGGCCGATGTTATGCGGGAAAATCGTCGCGCCGTAGACGTTGTTGTCGCCGTGGACCGCGTCCACGCCGTAGATGATCGGAATCCCGGAGGAGGACTGCAGGGCGGCGTTCTGGAAGTTTTCGTACATCAGATACCATTCGTACGCCAGGTTGGTCG
>Ga0209417_1007322_pt1 | contig 10719 bp, 10 predicted proteins | sample RifGroF2_FD_184002 | JGI IMG/M metagenome (GOLD analysis project Ga0209417, IMG submission 184002) | Groundwater microbial communities from Rifle, Colorado, USA - Groundwater F2 (SPAdes) (version 2) | ecosystem: Environmental > Aquatic > Deep subsurface > Groundwater | place: Rifle, Colorado... | reverse complement strand
TTCCATCTTTTCGATCAAATTCTTTTTTAATTATTCATGCAAATTATTGATCATTTTCTTGAGTTCGAAGTCTATGACGAATCATGTCAATTTCAATAAAATATGGAACTCGATATTTTCCATATTCTCTATTAAGATCTTTACGTAATTTATCGAATTCATTATCTTTATTTCGTCTTTTTTCTTCAATTTCATTAATTTTATTTGTCAATTCATTAATTTTGTTATTCATATACTCTTTAACATTAATTGCCCATGTTTCTTTATTTTGATCAAGATTTTCTAATTCTCTTGAAAAAGCTTTAATATCATTATTATACTTGATAGTTTCTTCATCTATTTTAGCAATAAAATCAAATTCTTCTTCTTTTAATTTATACAATCTTGATCTAATATTGATTATGTTCTGATCAAGTTCCATATCTTTCAAAACTTCATTAATTTTTTCCATTTTTTTCGGAGAAAACTTTTATAACCTATCATTTTCCTCATGAAATTCAGTCATTTTCGGCTCATGATAAGATTTATCTGTTTTATTTTTTGGCAGATCAAACAAATCCGAACTTCCTTTTTCTCGTTTTATTAAAGGATGAGACTTTATATTGTTTTTTATTTCTTTGTCCATTGTTTTTCCTAGAAATCAAAATTATATTTTGATTAAAACATCGTCTTTAAAACTGAATTTTTCATAAAATGGATCTTGATGTTTATAAATTTTTCAATCCAGAACTGTGTTATATGTCTGATGACGAATTAAAAAAACATTATTCTGAATTTGGTTGTCATGAAAATAGAATTTGTAATTTTCAACAATTATGTTCAGATGTAAAACTTTTACATAATTCTGTCGATGGATATGATTTCGATTGGGTTTATTATATGGTTCATAATAATCTGACAAATATATTTAGCGAAATAGATGCAATAAATCATTATATAAAATTTGGATTTATAAATGGTTATTATGCCAACGAACATCAAGAAAAAATTGAAACCTCACCTGTTGGTGTGAATTTTTTTGGATATGGCGCTACAATAATCGGTCAGGGTGTTTCTGCAAATGCTATAATAGAAACATTAAAATTAATAAATATTCCAATTATTGTTAATAATATAAATTGTAAAATTCAATCATCATTATTAAACAAGAATGATTATAAAAATCCATACAAAATTAATATTATACATATTAATCCAGATAGAGCAGATATATATCTTGTAATTAAAAGTTTTATGAAAAATAGAATAAATATAGGAATATGGACATGGGAAACAGAAGATATTCCTAAATTTTGGGAACCATGGATTAATATATTTGATGAAATTTGGACTATAAGTGATTATACATTAAATGCAATAGCTAAATCTTCGTTAAAACCAGTGATAAATATAAAACCTCCAATAAAAATAGAATATGAAGACACTGGATTTGGCCAAAAATTTATACAAGATAATAATATACAAGATAAATTCATATTTATGTATGCATTTGATTTTATTAGTTATATTGAACGTAAAAATCCATATGCTCTTATTGAAGCACTTAAACGTATAAACGATGATAGAACAGTTTTAATTTTAAAAACGATGAATATGCCTCAACATATTGAAAGAAGTTTTTCTGGAATTAATAATGTAATAATATTAAATAGTTCTATAAAACTTGATGATTATTTTTCATTATTAAATTGTATACACTCATATGTATCTCCACATAGGAGTGAAGGACAAGGAAGAACTATTATGGAAGCAATGTATTTTGGTAAAAAGATCATTGCTACTGGATATTCCGGAAATCTTGATTTTTGTAATGTAAATACATCATATTTAATAAAATGGAAATATATAAAAGCTACTAACTCTGGAATATATAAAGGGCACAAATGGGCAGATCCTATTATAGCACATTTAGTAAAACTCATGAAACGAGCAGTTCATGATTTTTATTCTGGATTAAATAGTATGAATATAGCAGCAAGAGAAATTATGTTAACTAATTTTAGTTATCAAAAATGCGCAGAATTACTTAAAAAACGTGTAGATTTTTATTAATATATCTAATGATTAAAATATTAGGACCGATTAATACAATTTTAATCATTTTATTAATAATTCTTTCACACGAATAATCACTGCCAAATTTAAATTTTATCATTTTCGTTTGCATTTATAAAGATAATTTTAAAATCATTTTATTGAGTCGAGAAATCTCGGTTCGAATTTATCGAGACCAAAATTATTTTGGTAATATAATTTTGAGTTTGAAATTAATGTTTCAACATTTTCAGGATGATTTGCGATCCAGATGATTTTTTCAGTAAGATTATCAACCGCGAAATCTGCTCCTGATATAACAGGATCTGTATTATCAATTAATGGTTTATAAGTGCAATTTAAAAGCCATCCGCTAACTCCTTCTTTAATTACCTCATTATGAGGAGGAGTATTTAAACTAATTACTGGAGTACCATGTGATATAGATTCATAAAAACCTATTCCAAGTCCTTCATGTGAAGATACTTGTATGGATGCATGTGATTTTGAATATATTTCTTTTACTTCTTCATATGAACATCTATCCATGTTTACAATAATTTTTTCATGTTTTTCTGTTAACAATTCAATTGGAATTTCATTAGATATACTTATATATAATTGTATATTACTAACAACTTTAAGAGCGTTTATAAATGCTCTAAATACTTTAGAAGTTTGTTTTCTTACTATACCATTAACTCCAGCAAAATGTACAAATTTTATACCATTTAATATAGGATCTTTATTAGAAATAGATTTATATTCTAAAGAATGACCTATATATTTTAAATTATGAACATTATATTTAGATAATATATTAAGACATATATGAGTATTACATAATATAGAATCGAACATTGAATAATTTGGTAATTCAGATTTTATCACTATTTCAATATTTGGTATTGCGATAACTTTGCACCCATATTTTTTCATCCATGATATTCTTTCATAAATTGGGCTCCAACATATTTCTGGAATAATAAAAGTTTTTACTCCATTTTGGGTTATAAACTCCATTATTTCATTTTCTGTGACAGTTTCTCTAGTATTTAATGAATAATATACATATGTTATATTCTTCCATTCTTCTGGATTTTTTTGAAAACATAGAGATTTTCCTCGTGAAAAATATGATAAGAATGAAAATATAAAAACTTCGAACCCGTTTTTTATTAATATATCAGCATAAAATCTACATTGTATACCAAGTCCTTGATCTCCCCAAGGACAATATATACCAATTTTATTAGAATATATTCTGGTTAATAACTTTTTAAAATCATCTTTATGAGAATCGTATTTTTTCATTTCACGAATTAATTGTCCAGATAACATATTTATCTTCTCTTCATTATTATAAATATCTTTTATAGTTTGTATCCATTTAATACTATCTTCTTCTATGTAAATTCCACAATCACCAAGCAATTCTCTTGTGTATCCTTTTCCAGTAGTTAATATTGGAATTCCATTAGATGCGGATTCATATGCTATTCTACAAAAAGTTTCATCTACATGACTAGGATGTAAAACTAATCTAGCATTAGAATATAATTGTTTTACGTCTGTATATTCTTTATAATCAATATTGGTTTGTTGTAGTGAAAGAAGTTTTATCTTTTCATTAAATTCTTCAGATCCATGTTCTGCTGCTATAACTATAAATGGTATATCTGTTATTGCTTTCAATATGTCATAAATTATATTACCTCCTTTTAATTCATGAATATTCATTATTAATATATTTTTATTATTTATTATAGAACGATGTTCTATTTTAAAATGTTCTTCATTTGGTATTGGATATATTATACTATCTATTTTTCGAGATCCTAAAGTTTTTACAACATTTATCATAAATTCAGACACAACATATACGTGACAATTTATATTTTGTTCATTATTATTAATTATTAATTTATTATCTTCATTATTAAGTATATTTTTATTTCCATTTTTTCCCAATGAAACTAAACCATCCCAGAAATGGTATCCAACTATACATTTGACGTTTCTTTTTAAAAATTCAGGAGGTATTCGTATATTTGCAGATCCTTGAGTATGAACTATGTTAGGCTTATAAACATGTATAATGAAATTTATTATGTTATCAAGAGATATTCTAGGATTCATTCGGTGATCAATATAATTATCTTTATATGTAATTATATCATCTATATATTCTTCACTAATATAACTCCTAAATGAAATCCACACACACTCAAACCCTAAATCATGTGCAGTTTTTATGGTTTCTAACATAAACGCTTCTCCTCCTCCCATCGGATATGAATAATCTGTTATAATTAAATATACTAATGAATTATGTAAGTTTAAATTTTTATTTACTATACAATTTTTATATTCTACGGAATTTTTTATCATATTTGCTATTACATCAATATGAACACCAGATTTCAATAAATTTATATATCCATACCAACCATTTACATCTGGATGTCGTTGTAATAAGGTTTTATAAAGATCAGTAATCGATTCTTCTAATGACATTTTATTCTTAAAGAATAATTATTTTTTTAAGACCAAGTCGAGTAAAATCTTCGAAAATTATAATTTGAGATTATAATTTAAAATTTAAAACTTTTCTAGATTTTGACCTGAGAGAAAAGTTTTTATTTGGATTACCTTTTATTCAATTGATTCTACGAATTATTTTTTTCATGTGTTCTAATTGATATTCTAACCGATTAATCAAACTAATGGTTAATCAAACCAATCTGAATAATATCTCATTTCTTGTATCTGATCTTTAATCTCTGGAATTTTAGAAAAAATATCTGATTCTGATTCATATATAGATGATAAAGTTTTATTACAAGATTCTGATGTTGATATTTTATTAATTGTTAAATCAAGGTTATAAACTTCATTTACAACTAAAATAAGATCATATTTTGTAATTGAATTTGGAGAAAATATATTTCGTATTCCTTTCCAATAAAGATTATTATCTATAATCGAATAAATAATTTTAGATAATTGTAAACATGTCATTCCGTTCCATATATGATTATCGAATCCATTTACAGTTTTCCCTCTGTTTGATTTTATCCATTCTATTAATGAATATTTATGAAATTGTTCTTCACCTATTATAGATGTTCTTATCGTGGTGCTATGATGAAGCTCTCCTGCTGCTTTCGATTTTCCATATATATCATCAGCATCATAATCATCAATTTCCGTATAATTTCCTTTAAATTTAAATACACAATCTGTACTAATATGTATTAATTTCCATCCATTATTTAAACATATCGTTTCTAATATATGTGGAAATATTGAATTTATTTTTATATAACTAACATCTGAAACCTTAGATGGTTTTATATATCCAATAGCATTAATTATTGTTAAATTATTTCCACATTTAAATAATATACATTCTATTTCACTTGAAGAAAGCTTTTCTGCGTCGAAGTCTTTTCTAGATAATCCAATTACATTATCATTTTTTATTCGTAGATAATTATATAAATAATTACCAAGCATTCCATATCTTCCAAGGATAACTATTTTTCGTTCTTGATCCATTTTATTAATTTTCGATTTATTAATGTTCAATTTGCAATAAAAACTTTTGTCAAATTTCTTGGTTTATCAGGATTAATATTTTTAAATATTTATATATAGTAAGCTATTAATTGTATAAGTATTATTGTTAAAATAGATTGATATCTTTAATTAATTAAAGATATGATAAAAATGATGATAATATCTAAATTTATATATGATACTAAAGTAAAACCATATTATGATATGATTTCATACGCCAACCTGTGAAAAAAATATAAATATCATTCATCTATTCTTAACTTCCCAAATTTCTTTCCCAAAAATATCATAATCAAATCTATAATCATCTACTTTACTTTCTTCTGTTGTTGCAGTTGAATAAAATATTGTTATAGTATTTTGTTCTAATGATCTAAAACCGTTTGCATATTCTGGTGGTATGTATAAAATAGAAGGAGATTTACTTGATAATATATATTTTTTCATAGATGTTTTATCTAATATCATATTATTTTCACTTTCTATCATTTTAATTAATATTATAAATAATGTTCCAACTGGAACATATACATATTTCGCTTCATATTTATGTCCGTGAAATGCTCTAATAATATCTGTTGAAAAATTTTCAACTTGATAAAATCGTTTAATATTTGAATAAATGTTTTCTGGAAAACAATTCGAAAACGTTAAAGAACCTCTATCATCAATAAATTTACCACATTCAAATATTTTAGGTTCTGTATCAAATTTTATTAAAATCCTTCTTAATAATTTATCGTCAGAAAATATATCTGAACTATAATTCATAGCTGTGTCAGATTTAGATATTTCGTCAATTGCAGATTTAATACTGAATTCATATTTAAAACCAGTATCAAGTAGTTTTTCGCAGTTAATATTATAATTACGTTTATCTATTATATCTTGTCTAATTACTATTTCACAATCATTGATATTTATTATTTCTTTTGCTATATTAATTATAGATATATTTTTGCCTGTTATATTATATGTTCCTTTTTTTTCGAGATTTATTAAATGGAATATAGATCTTGCTACATCTTTAACATGTATAAATGGTCGTTCCTGAGTTCCTCCAAAAACAGTTATTTTTTTATCTTTAATTGATTGAGCTACGAAAAGATTAATAACAAGATCATATCTCATTCTCGGAGATAGACCATAAACTGTTCCAAGTCTAACGATTAGATGATTATTTGGGTGTTGGTCTGTTAATAATTTTTCTTGTGTATATTTAAGTTGGCCATAAAAATCAATCGGGAATCCAACTTCTTCTTCTTTTAAAATACAATTGAACTTACTTCCATACACACTACATGTACTAAGATGAACTATATATTTATTATATCTATTACAAATTTCTACAAGATTTTTCACTCCAAAATAATTTACTTCAGTTGCAATTGGAATAGATAACAAACACGCAGGATCTCCAACTATAGATGCAGCATTTATTATAATATCATATTTAGGAATTAAATTATCTAAAAATTCTTTATTTCTTATATCTCCATTAATATATGAAATATCTGTGTTAAATCTATACATATTGTTATCCATTATAGTTATATCATAATATGGAGAATACATTTCATAAATAACAGATCCTATATAACCTAAACCTCCGATTAAAAGTATCTTACTCATTTTTTCCAGGAAAATTTTTAAATTTTCCAAGAAAATGAAAACAATAGTTAGTATAATAGGAATACGTCCAGATTTTATACGAATGGCATCTATATTTAAATTATTAGATACTAATTTCAATCATATATTAATCCATACAGGACAACATTACGATGAATTACTTTCTAATGTATTTTTCAAAGATTTAAATATCCGAAAACCAGATTTCACTCTAAAAACTGGAATTCCAGGAATATCACGAGAACATTGGGAACAACTTTCTTATCTTTCTAGTGCCATAATAGAACTTTTTAGAAAAGAAAAAATCAATCCAAATCTTATATTATTTTTAGGTGATTCAAATTCATCATGTTGCGCGTTACCTTTGAAAAAAGAAAGCTATAAAATCGGACATATTGAAGCAGGAATGAGATCTGGGGATAGAAGAATGTTAGAAGAAATTAATAGAATTGTATGTGATCATTGTTCAGATTTATTTTTTGTTTATCATGAAAATTACAAACAAAAACTTGAATCAGAAAACATTCATGATAATATATATGTTGTAGGAAATACTATAGTAGAAGTTTGTTTACCTTTTTTAAAAGAATTTTCCAATGAAGAAAAAATATTTGATACTGTATTAATAGATATACATCGTCCAGAAAATTTTAAATATCCAGAAAGATTATCAAATATTATAGAATATATTAGATTTATATCTAATAAATTTCCAGAAATTAAGTTTAAAATGTTAGATTTCCCCGGTACGATGTCAAAATTAACACAAGAAATGATAATAAATTTAAATGAATTAAAAGTTGATATAATTCCTCTAATGGGGTATAAAGATTATTTGGAAAAATTATATAATTGTCGATTTATTATATCTGATAGTGGAACTGCACAGGAAGAACCAGCATTATTTAATGTTCCTGTAATTGTTCCAAGAGATTTTACAGAACGGCCTGAGTCAGTTGATTATGGATGTAGTTTTATGATTGATGTTAATACTATAAATAATTCTAGTTGGAATAAAAGTATAACTTATATAAATAATGTTGAAAATAATATACAATTAATAGACTCTACGTGGCTTGGAACTGGTCATACAGCAGAATATGTGATAAACGGAATTAAAGAATTTCTCAAAGAAGAAAAATAATATTAAAAAAAATACTTGTATATTAAATTGGTGATATTTATAAACAAATAATACAATTAACTGCATTTTGAAGAAAATGGAAAAATCAACTTAAAGGAAGAAGATTTTAAAAAATGGATGAGAAAATTTGTAAAGAACAAATTTTAGATGAATATTACTCATATCTAAATGCTTTGTACAAAGTCTCTTTAGATGATTCTATATATATTGATACGAATGACGCGAAACAAAAATTGCAACAAATATATACAACATGTTGTACAAAAGATTTACAGGAGTGCGGACGTATACTGAGTAAAATTTTATTGGATGATTATGAGAAAAAGCAACAGATTGAAATTTTAACTGATGTCGGAGATTTTCGTTTAAAAAACACAATGCTAGAAAAGATTATAAAAACTATAAGAAATTAAGTAGAAAAGATTTAATATTGAATTATAATAGATTAAGTAGAAAAATTTAATCCTAATAAATGGAATTAAAATTATTTTATATCTCATATGAGATATAAAATTTAATTATATCAATTATCCTAAAAGAGCATCGTTTTCATTGTGAGTTCTGTATTTTCTTCAATATTTTTTTAGGATTTTTTTATTATATCTATATAATGCAGTTCCAATAGTTACAATAATTAATGAGAATCATATCAATATAGATGGTTTTTCTGTATATTGGCTCATAATTGGTTCGAAACCAAATCTGCTAAAAACGGACATATTCCATGAATAATCATTTCATATGCTTCTGTTTCTTTAACAGCAATATGAAATGAAACTGTTATTTGAGTTGCAGTAGTTACTTCAAGCGATAAAAGAATCCATGGTAACCGAATGTCTCTCCTAGTAAACGAATAAAAACGTACATATCTCCCATACTAAACAGCGATATATCTTCTTTATTTATCATTGTTATGATAAATAAAATAAATAATAAATCATTTTTATCTCATAAGATGAATTATTATTTATCTTGTGACTCTAAAACTTACTACTTGCTCCAATAATTCTTTCAGACCATTTTTCGAAAAATGTTCCCTGATCGGTTCAAGAATCTTATTAATATAATACGCTACTTTATCTTTCAATTCTTTCTTATCCATCAATTCGAAATCTTTTTCAATCTCATCAATATTGGTGTATGTTTTTTCACGCAAATCAAGTACATGAAACCATCTCATCAAAATATATTTGATATATTCAAAAATTGGATTATCAACCGGAGAATCTGGACAATATGATTTTCTAATTTTCTTAATTACATCTTCTTCAGTGTCTTCGACAAAAATAGCACCATTAGGATCAGATTTGCTCATTTTCACTGATGGACCTTTTAGTCCCATTAGCATATGATGTGAAAGAATTATAGGAGGTTTAATTCCTTTCCTGCTTGCATAATCACGAGCAAGCATATTCACTTTCTTTTGATCAATACCAAGTTGACAGACATCAACACCCAATTCAAAAATATCTGCACATTGCATGCATGGATAAAATAGTTGAGATGTACTCAAAGCATCCCCTTCACTTCGTCCCATAATCTGAGTACATTTAAGATTTCTTTTCAACGTTGTATTCAAAGAAATATCAAGAACTCTTTGAAAATAAGTTTTGCTTTCATTAATAAAATCACTAGCCCATATAAAACGTGTACCAGAAAGATTAATCCCACATGCCTTGAACACTTCAATAAAATATTTACCAACAAGTTTAATCTTATCAAGATCTCCTCCCATTTTATGGTTCATTTGAGCGAACCAATCAGCTATGTAGATTATCATGTTTCCTCCATTTCTTATAATTTCATTAGTATTCAACACTGTTGTAATCGCTTGCGCGATATGAATTCTTCCACTAGGTTCAAACCCATTATAAGCAGTGAATTTTTTACCAGATTTTATTAGTTCTATAAGTTCATCATTTGTATCACATTCTTGTGCAATTTCGAGTAAATTATCAACTTTTATGGAGATATAATCATCAAAATCGTTTGTATAAAATTCATATTCTTCAATGAATTTTTCAACAAAATCATGATAATAATCGATAAAATTTGGATCCATAATAACGATTCTAAAATAAATTGAATTATCGATTTCTGTAGTGACAAGAGTCAATTTTCCATTTCTTACATTTTCAATACATGCAAATCTATTTGCATAATATTTCATATTATTGTTCAATTTAAAAAGCACAATGGCTAAATCACTATGATCATATACTTCAATCCCTTTCTCTTTTAATCTCAAAGAACCAATGATGAGTTTTTCCATTATTTCTTTATATGAATCTTTGCAATGCATGTGTCCAAAAATAAGCAGATGTTAT
>Ga0209417_1007318_pt1 | contig 10721 bp, 8 predicted proteins | sample RifGroF2_FD_184002 | JGI IMG/M metagenome (GOLD analysis project Ga0209417, IMG submission 184002) | Groundwater microbial communities from Rifle, Colorado, USA - Groundwater F2 (SPAdes) (version 2) | ecosystem: Environmental > Aquatic > Deep subsurface > Groundwater | place: Rifle, Colorado... | reverse complement strand
CACAAATCAGTCATAAGCGGCTTAACACTCACAGGGGCTGAACCTATTTGGGCAATACCCGATAAGCTTGAAAAATGGGGTGTCTGGGGCGCAATAACTGCTGAAAACATTGAATCTTTGCTCGATAAAAATCCTGATGCAGGTGCTGTATGGATTAATAATCCTACTTATGAAGGAATTGTAAGCGATGTTGAATCAATCGCAAAAGTTTGCAAACAAAGAAATGTAGCTTTGCTTGTTGATGAAGCGCACGGCTGTCTGTGGAAATTCAGTAATAAATTTCCAAAACCTGCTCTTGAATGCGGAGCAGATGCTGTTGTTCATTCTTTACATAAAACAGGCGGAAGTTTTTCACAGAGTTCAATCCTTCATCTTTCCAAAGACAGTAAAATCAGCGCAGAGGAAGTTGAAGCAAATCTTAGCATGCTTCAATCAACAAGTCCTTCATATATGCTTTTGGCCAGTCTTGATGCTGCAAGAGCTTATTTGACTTCAAAATACGGACAGGAAAAAATTGATAAAGCTATTAAAAACGCGGAAGAAGCAAGAAAAATTCTTGCCACCATTGCAGGCGTGAAATGTCTTTCCTCTGAAGATGGATTCCAAATAGATCCGACAAAAATTTATATCAAAATAGAAGGATTAAGCGGCAAGAGACTGGAAAGTCTTCTTGAAATGGATTATGGCATAACTATAGAAGCCGCTACGGATGAAGGAATCCTCGCGCTTTCAAACATTGGGAACACGGCAGAAGAGCTGTATTCTTTTTGTGAAGCTATTAAAAAGATTGTAAAAAGAAATTATTCTGATATAACTTATCTTGAGCATATAAAATACATGCCTCTCAATGTGCCTGAAATAGTTTGCACTCCTCGAAAAGCTTATATCAGCCCGAAAGAAGAAGTTTTGCCTGAAGAAAGTATTGGCAGGGTTTCTGCGGAAGTCATAGCGATTTGCCCGCCGGGGGTTCCCATCCTTGTTCCCGGAGAAAGAATTACAGAAGATCATCTTCCTTTTCTGTCGAAAACTCATTCAATTCAGGTCATGAAAGAAATTTAAAAAATACTTTTATCTCTGACTAAAAACACACCCGCAATAACTTTGCCTGTATAAATTATATTCTTTTGAAAGCTCAAGAGATTTTTTAAATCCCTCTTTTTTCTTGAAATTTTCCTCAAGGAAAAAAATACCGTGCTTTTCAGAAAGCTCTTTGCCGATTTGATTAATAATAGCTGTGTTTTTATGAGGACTGATAGTCAAAGTCGTTGTGAACCCGTCAAAATTGTTTTCTCTGGCATAAATAGCCGTCTTTTCAAGCCGAAGCCTGAAGCATATTTCGCAACGGCTTCCACCTTCTTTGTCTTGTTCAAGTCCTTTTACAGCTTCAAGCCAAAGCTCAGGAGAATCTTCCTGTATTATTAACCGGTATTTTTTAACATCCGTAAACTTGAGAAGTTCTTCAAGCCGTCTTTTATATTCTTCAGTTGGGTGAATATTAGGATTGTAAAAGAACCCGACAGGGAAAAACTTGTCAGAAATCAGTTTTTCAAAGGAATATGTTGCACAAGGAGCGCAACAGGTATGAACAAGAAGTTTTTTTCTTTCCATTATTATAGATTTCTAAGAACAGTCTCTTTTAACTCGGGGTAAGGTATAATCCCCTCGTATTTTTTAATACCTATAATATAAGTCGGCGTGGCAGTAATATTAAAGTTGCGCGCTCTTTCTATATCTGATTCAAGTCCTGCTTTAACTTCAGGTGAATAAGCATCTTTTTTAAGTTGATCTATGTCAAGATTTATGCTTTTTGCAAGCTCAATAAGCTTAGGTTCAGGCAGACTTTCTTGATTATCAAATAACAAAGTAATATAATCCCAGTATTTGCCTTGCATTTTGGCGGCTCTTGCGTAATATATAGCCTTACAACTGTCTTTATGCGGAGAACCTTGAACAAGAGAATTGCATAACTTATTAAGAGGAAAATCATGATGCTCAACTCTGACATCCTTAACTTCATTAACCAGCCTGTACATCATAGAGTTGGAAATAGAACAATAAGGACACTGGAAGTCAGTGTATTCGTGTATGACGAGTTTTGCATTCTTTGCCCCGAGTACATTTCCATGCGGCTGATAAGTATTTTCTCCGTCTGAAAACATATTTTGCTCTTGTGTATTTGCAGGAGGTGCAAATACTTGCGTGATGTTTACCGTTATAAGCGTTGTCAGGGAAAGTAATCCAACAAAAATTACAATTGAAAGCCATCTTTTATCAGAAAGTATAGCGATTAAATCTTTAAAAGAATCTTTATAATGGCTTACAATAGGTTTGCCTAATTTACTGAATACTAAAAGAAATAAATTTACGCCATATAAAATATAGCAAAGCAGACATATTTTATGAATAACCATCGAAGAAATTACCCATAAAGCAACGGAATTGATTACAGCAAGAGAGGAAAGAGTAAAAACATAACTTTGAGGATTTTTAAAATTTTTAAAAAATCCAATTTTCTCAAAAGGAAATAAAGATAAAAATAATACAAACAAATAAAAACCAATGCCATAAATTGCCCATGGAACACCTAAAAAGCTCGAAAATGCAGTTTTTGCAACTACATCACAATCAATAACATTGTTTATTGAACAAAAACTTGATGCTGAATTTGGAACAAAATTTGCATTAAAGTAGATAATACAAAGTTCTACGCTAACCCAAAGACCTAAAAAAGCTAATATAAATATAATAAATTTAGGATTTTTAATTTCTATTTTCACGACCGCCCTCACATTTTTTACTTTTATATTAATACTCACCAATTATTTTACATAAATTCCAATTAATATTTTACTTCAATTAATTTATTTTTATCTACAATTTTACATAATAACATTATTAAAAATGAGTTTCTTTTATTTTAATAAAAACCAATGTTATAATATAATTTTAAACAAAGTAGGTAAAAGTCCCAACAGGAAAATTTTTTAAATTGATTATTTTTCTGTAGAGGATTCCTGTAAATTAAAATTGGATATAATATATGTACGGCTATGTAATATTTACAGATCTTGAAAAATACAGCACATTAAAAGATGCTGATTTAAAAATTTATTACGATAAGATTATTCCTGTAATTTATCAAAAATTAAAATCTTACAAGGATGCGGCGATTATTTGGAATACGTGGGGCGATGCTATAGTCGCAGCCTATGAAAATGGCGAAAAAGCGATTAATATGGCTTTGGCGTACAGGGATCTTTTTAACGAACTGGATTTCAATGAATTTGGCATAAGAAAATTAAATCCTCGAATTGCGGGTCATTTCGGGGAATTTGAAAAAGTATTTGATCAGGTATCCGGAAAAACCAACATACATGGCACAACTGTAAATCTTGCGGCTAGAATTGAACCTGTTACTCTTCCTAATGAAATTTTTATTTCAAAAGACTTTAAAGATATGGCATGTGCAGGAATTGAACTGGTAGATAACGTCAGGTTTGACGATATGGGAATAGTAAAACTGGTTAAAAATTCAGGGGAAATGCATCTTTATAGGCTGTGCAAAAAAACAGAAGCGCCTATGCAGGCTGTAGGGCGAGCTTCTTCTGGAAATAGCCGTTTTTCCGGTGAAAATAAATCGGCTTTTACTCAAAAAAACCGCAGCGGCTTTAAAAAAAATTCTTTTGATTAAAAATATGTAATAAATATGCACCTTTGAAAAAAATTTGATATTATAAAATATAGTTATATTTTTAAATATAATAAATATCGTAAAAATATTGTTTGAGAGAATCTAAATTTATGTCATCAGACTCGTATAATAAGAATACAGAACCGGTAAATCACGAAACTATAATAAAAACAGAAAAAGATTCAGAAATTGAATCTCCTCATATAATAAAGGAAAAAGCGGTCTGGAGAGCTTTATTTGCAAATATCGGCATTGCAGGAATAAAATTGGCATGCTGGTATGTAAGTAAAAGTTCCGCTATGCTTTCGGAATCCATTCACTCGGCAGCAGATGGAATTAACAGTATTTGTCTTTTAGTCGGATTAAAAAGAGGAAGCAAGCCTGCTGATAGGTTTCATCCATTTGGATATGGATTAGAAGCTAACGTTTGGGCAATTTTTGCCAGTATATTTATGCTTTTAGGTACAGCCATTTCTTTATATAAAGGCGGTACAAAGCTTTTTATAACCCATCATAGCGAAATACAACTGCTTGATAATTATCATTTAATTGCAATAACTTTGATAGGCAGTATTTTCTTTGAAATGTGGGCGGTTTCCAGCGCAAGCAGAGCAGTAATCTCTGAAGCTGAAATTAAAGTTAAAAGCCCTGTTGAGGCTTTCTTGAAATCGATTAAATACATAAATCAAATAAAAAGTCCTACTACAAAATTCGTCTGGTACGAAGATATTGCCGCTTTGGCAGGTGTAATAGTTGCTTTAGCTGCTTTGACAATCGCAAAGTATGGAATAGAAGAGCAATATGCATATATACCTGATGCTATAGCCTCTATAATAATAGGTTTAATGCTTTTAGGGCTGGCTTTTTATCTTCTTCGTTATAATGTCAATTTTCTTACAGGAACCTCTGCCAAGCCTGATATTGAAGCAAACATAAAACATATTGCCGAGATGACAACAGGTGTTTCGCATGTTCTTGATTTAAAAACAATGGATATGGGGTCATCAGGTCTTATTATTAATATGGGAATTGAAGTTGATCCTGAAATTCAGGTTAAAGAGGCTGATGATATTGCTGATAAGCTTGAACTTAAGTTAAAAGAAAAGATTAAAAACGTTTCTCATATTACAATAGAAGTTCAGGCAAACGACGCAGAAGACGACTGGCAGGATAAATTTGTAAAATTAATTGAAGAAGGCAAAAAAATAGAACTTTTAACTCCAAAAGAAGCTAAGATGCTTTCCAAATTCTTTGATTTTACCAACACTGTCGTTGATGAAATTATGATACCGCGAACCGATGTTAAATTTATAGATGTAGAAGCTACTGTTGATGACCTTATAGATGTTATTAATTCATCAGGACATACGAGAATTCCTGTTTATGAAGAAAATATAGATAATATTATCGGAATAGTCAATGCTAAAGATGTTTTAAAAGCTATAAAAAATTGCGAAGACAATAATATGATTAAGATAAAAGATCTCGTTCGAGAAATTACAATTGTTCCTGAGAATAAATCCATAAGCAGCATGCTCAACGAATTTAATTTAAATAAATCGCAGATAGCCGCTGTTGTTGACGAACATGGCGGAGTAGCAGGAATTGTAACCGTAGAAGATGTCCTTGAAGAGATAGTCGGCGAAATTTGGGATGAATACGATGTTCAAATTCCTGAAATAATAAAAATTGACGATAAAACAATAAGTGTTTATTCCAAAATGGATATTTATGATTTAAATGAAAGATTTGGTCTTGATCTTCCAACAGAAGATTTTCAGACTATTGGCGGATATATATTCGGATTGCTGGGCAGAGAACCTGAAATCGGCGATGAAGTTGAAGCCAACGATATAAAAATGAAAGTTGAAAATATGGAAGGACACAAAATCGTCAGAGCGATTTTATGTAAAGATGACGGCTTTGTAGATCAATTTGCTATGGAAGAATGACTTTTATTTTCTTTTTAGAAAATTCGATATAATATTAAATACTTTTGAAGCAGCTTGTCCATGAGTTAAATCTTCTTCTTTTTGAGTACATTTTATAGCTTTTTGACAAAACTGATAAGTTTCAGGCACTGGTGCTGTTATTCTTTTTAATCCTACGCAAGCTCCACATCCGAACGCCAGTGCATTTCCTGAATTGACTTTCATAATTTTCGGACTTTCATAAAGAAGTATTTTTTAAATTTCTATTTACTTAAAAAACCCTAAAGAAAAAAATTAATAGTTTAGATAAATAAAATTTTTTAAAAAAAGTAAAAATCATTGCTATGATTGAAAAACCCAAACTTAATATTTTTTAATATTTCTATTAAGTTTTATCTTTGATAAAATGAATTGATAATAAAAAAATATCTTTAGAGAGAAAGAGACTAATTATGGAATTATCAAAGGTTATTAATAAAGAAACAGTTAAGTTTCCTTATATAGATAAAGCTGTTGAAATTTTCAAACTTGAGAACGGTCATACAATAGTATTAGCAAATAAACAGGGTGACCTTGCAAATATAAGCACCTGGGTTAAAACAGGTTCTTTGAACGAAGATGACAGTATTACCGGAATTTCTCATTTTTTGGAACATCTTATGTTTAAAGGTACACCTTCACATCCGGCGGGAGAATTTGACAGATTCCTTGAGGCAAAAGGCGCAATAGTAAACGCAGCTACCTGGAAAGACTATACTTTCTATTATGTAACTTTACCAAGCGGGGAAAATAACGAGTATTTAAAAGAAGCTATCGAACTTCACGGGGATATGATGATTAATTCTATAATCCCTGAAGAAGAAATTGGTCCTGCTTTTGATATTAAAAATCCTCAAGTTGAAGAAAAAAGAGAAAGAGCAGTTGTTATTGAAGAAATTAACATGAGAGATGATAATCACTGGACAACTACTTACGATGCGATGAATGAATTGATGTATCAAGTTCACCCGTATAAAAGAGATGTAATAGGCACCGCAGAAGTCATAGCTTCTGTGCCACGAGATACCATCATGAATTACTATAAAAAATGGTATACGCCTGATAATATGATAACAATTGCGGTTGGTGAGTTTGAAACAGAAGAAATTCTCGATCACATAAGAAAAAACTTTGGTTTTGAAGAAGTAAAATCTGCCGGAAAACAGACTTATCAACAGGAATCAGAACAAACAAAGCCTAAATACGCTGAAAATACAAAAAAAGATATTAATACAGGATTTCTTTTAATGGGTTTTCACGGTCCAAAACCGCTCAACGTAGCTGAAAACATATCCGCAGACATATTAAGTATTGTTCTTGGCGAAGGTAAAAGCTCAAGACTATATCAAAATCTTATTGAAAAGCAGCAGGAACAGATTTTTAATGTTGCTGGCGCTACACAGTACGAATTTAAAGAAGGAAATGTATTTCTTATTCAGGCAAATTTTATGCCTGAGAAAAAAGACGAGGCCCTTGAGCTTTTAAAAACAGAGTTAAGAAAAATTGTTGACCAGCCAATTTCTGAAAAAGAACTTGAGAAGGCTAAAAAGAAACTTAAGGTAGGATTTGCGGAAGAAGCAGAAACGGTTTCTGAAATTGGAGAAGCTATAGGACACTGTTTGACAGTTTGTGAAGATATTTCATGCCATACTGATTATCTAAAAACCTTAGATACACTTAATGTTGAGTTTGTTCAAAAAACGGCAAAAAAATATCTAAGCCCAAATAAAGCCACTATTTCCATACTAATACCGGGAGAGTAAAATGAATTCTTTTAATATAGACAAATTATCAAACGGAATAAAAATCATAACAAGAAAAAACGCTAATACTCCGAGGATTTCGCTTAATTTATTTATGACTTCCGGTACAAAATATGAAAATCTCGCAGGCGCGGCGAATCTCGCCGGCAGGCTTCTTCTTCAGGGAACAGAAACAAAAAGCGCGGAAGACCTTGCAAATGAACTTGATTTAAATGCGATAGAAATGAGTATTGAAGCAAAACAAGACTATTTGAGGGCAAGAGCGTTATTTTTAAACGAGGATATTGATGAAGTTCTTGATATTTTTGAAGATATTCTTAAATATTCAACATTTAAAAATATCGAAAAAGAAGCGAGAAAATTTGAAGGAGAAATAAAACTTGATCTTGATTCTCCGAAAACACAGGCATTGGATAATCTTATCAGAAATATTTATCCTGAACATCCTTACGGACACAGCCATACAAAAATTCTTGAGGATTTAAACAAGATAAATATTGACTCAATAAAAGAATTTTATATTAAAAATTCTTTTAATCCTGAAAAAATGGTTATTTCTGTTGTTGGAGACATTCAACATGAGCAGATAATGAAAGCTTTAAACAATAAATTTGGAAGCATAGAAAGAATTTCAGAAGAAAAATTTGAAAAAAGTATAAATGAAATAAAAGAAAATAAAACTGTTACTATAGCAAAAGATGATTCTGCTCAAGCGCAAATCATTCAGGGATGGCTTGCTCCAAGCATTTCTGAAAAAGATTATCCTATAATGGTTCTGTTAAATACAATTTTAGGAGCAGGTGGTCTAAGTTCAAGGCTTTTTGTTGAACTTAGAGACAAAAAAGGACTTGCATATACAGTAAGAAGCAGTTATGAGCCTATGCAGGATTCCGGTCTATTTACAATTTATATAGGAACAGCGCCTGAAAACATAAAAATTTGTCTGGAAGGTTTTGAAACAGAAATTAAAAAACTTAAAGACGAGCTTGTTTCAGAAAAAGAGCTTAATGATGCAAAAAATAATTATCTTGGAAAACGTGCTTTCTTTCATGAAACAAATTCTCAGCAGTCTTATTATCTTGGATTTTATGAAGCTATGGGGCTTGGTCCAGAGTTTGATAATGTAATAACAGAAAAAGTCAAGAAAGTAACGGCACAGGAAATTCAGGAAGCTGCAAACAAATATTTTTCAAAAAATTCTGTAATATCTATTCTTGCGCCGCAAAAATATTTAATTTAACTAATCTAAATAGTTAAATCGTTCTTCTCTCTTAAGTCAAATGTTACAAAATATTAAATTTGATTATAAATCTTTGAAATGCTTTTAATAAAGGGGAAAGAGGATTTTAAAAATTGTTTTTATATGCTATTCAGGCATGAAATAATCAAAAGTTGTTTTTATAAATATATACAAAATATTGCAAAAACAAATAAGCAATATCTATTTAAGTGATCAAAAATAAAAATACATGGAGGAGATTTATGAGCATTAATACCATTAATAACATTAATGGTATTAACACGTATACCCCTGTCCTTTTAAATTTAAATAATAATCAGACCTATTTGGGACAATATCAAGATTCACTTTTCGGCAATAATATATTAAGCTTGAACGCAAATAGTTTTGATACAGCAATGCTTGGAGGATTAACCGGTTCAACCCAGAGCAATTCAAATTCTTTATTAGAAATGCTATTACCTTTATTGCTACAGCTTTTAACAGGTCAACAAAATACACAAACATCAAGTATAAATAATAATGCGGTTGTTCAATCCACTGCGACCGTTGATAATTCAAATGTTAATACTCTAGAAAATTTATCATTAAGTGATAAAAAAGGAGCTTCAAAAACAATTGCAAATGTTCTTGCAAATGATATTTCTACAGGGAAAAAAGTAATAAATTATAATTATAAGGATGAAGTATACAGCATAGCATTCTATGACGAAGATGGTAAACATACTAAAACTTTACAAGCCGATAAGGATAAATGCACAACAGAGTTTATTTATGACGACGAGGCATCCAACCTTACGGGACGGAATGAATACGATGTCAACGATAAATTAAGTGCAGCCTATAAAAATGAGTTTAACGATAAAGGTCAAGCAACTTCTTTATCGAGCAGTTTATATGATGCTAACGAAAAACTAAATAAAACCAGCGTATACACAAAAACCGAAAATCAAACTACCCGAGTAACAAAATCATATGATGAAGAAGGAAATGTAACCAATACATATTTAAATCAAAATTATTTTGACGGCAACATTATAAAAAGTATTACAACAAATACAGATAAAGACGGAAATGTAATTTCTAAAAATACCGTAGATCGTGATAAAAACGGAAGTATAATTCCTGAAACTTCAAAATCTTATGATAAAGACGGAAATATAATTCCTGATAAAATGACATTAGAAGAGATCAATGCAACTAGCACAGCAGCAGATGCAGCCAATGCAGCAATAGAATGAAATAAAAAAGAAGAAACAGCTGCTCCTGCAAACGCAGCTTAGGAAATACAATAAAAAATCGCTAAAAACCGAAGAAAATCTCTTCGGTTTTTAGATTTTCAAGACAATTTTTCAAAAAATTTTGTAATATCTATTCTTGTGCCGCAAAAATATTTGGATAACTAAAATTACTAATCGTCATTGTGAAGGCTTTAACCTGAAGCAATCCAAAATTTGCTTTAGATTGCCGCGTCAGGGCGTTACCCTTCCTCGCAATGACATTAAGGACTTTGCTGTTCTTTAAATTTTAAATATTCAGAAAGATTCTTAACTATATCAACAGCTTTTGCTTTAGAGCCAATGAATGCTGCTGCAAATTCGTGACCTCCGCCTCCATGTTTTTCGGCAAATTCATCTACGTTGATACCATTGCCGCGAAGAGAAGCTCCCGTGTCCAAGCAGCCTTTTGTTTTATCATCCTGTTCGTTAATTTTAACGGCAATTTTAACGCCTGCAATATTTGGCATGATTATACTCAAAACGTTATCAAAAATGCCTTTAACATCAGCTTTTTCAAGACCTTTTTTATTCAGTGTCTTTGATGTATTAATATACCTTCCCGTACGGGGATCTTTTTCGACTAAAGAATCATCAACAAGATAAGCAATTTTTCCATCTTTTGAAAATTGAATACTATTAAGTACTTGACCATAAAATTTTAATGCTTCTTTTGGCATATAATCCATTGTATTGCAATAGATTTTTCTGGTATCAATGCCTGTTTTGGTCAATCTGGAGCAATCTTCAAAAACGCCGTCAGGTTTTTTCATATACCTG
>Ga0209417_1007313_pt1 | contig 10724 bp, 8 predicted proteins | sample RifGroF2_FD_184002 | JGI IMG/M metagenome (GOLD analysis project Ga0209417, IMG submission 184002) | Groundwater microbial communities from Rifle, Colorado, USA - Groundwater F2 (SPAdes) (version 2) | ecosystem: Environmental > Aquatic > Deep subsurface > Groundwater | place: Rifle, Colorado... | reverse complement strand
GATGCAAAAATTGTAATAAAGAAATAAGCACAGATGGTTTTATCGGGACGCACAATCGAAATCATTGCCCCTTTTGTTTGTATTCATTACATGTTGATTTAACCCCTGGAGACAGGAAAGAAACATGTCATGGATCGATGAAGCCTATTGGCCTTACGTTTAAAGAAGAAGGTTTTGATAAATACGGGAAGAAAAAACAGGGCGAATTAATGATTATTCATCGGTGCGAAAAATGTGGAAAAATAAACATAAACCGTATCGCCGCTGACGATGATCCAAAAAAGATTATGAAAATATATGATTTTTCGTTAGACAATATGGAATCTTTGGAAACAGAACTGGAAAAAGAAAAGGTTAAACCTTTAACAAAAAACGATTTGGAAGAGATAAAAAGACAATTATTTGGAAGGGAATAATATGACATGGATTATTTTAGCGGTGGCGCTTTTGGCAATCGGATTGATTATATTAAACTTCTACAAAAAAATAGGTAGAAGTTACAACCCTACTCCAGGAAAAGAAACTGTCGCAGAAGAAAACAAAATAGACAGTCCAATAGATATAGACAATAATGCTTCAACGCACGAAAATATTGCGACAGTGCAAATCAACAGCTCACCGGAGAAAATTACAGAGTATGATTTGCCTGAAAATCCATCCAAAGACCAGCTCTTAAGTTTTAGAGAGCAACCTACTCAAAACCTTGAAAATCAAAGTGCTCCCCGTCCGAAGATAGAAGTAGTAGATATAGACAAACTCTAATACAGATTACAGATTTTTCGGATTTACAGATACCAGTTGTAATTTACTATAGGAAGTTAAAACTCACTTTTAATGTTTACTACTCTTTTTATCTGAACACCATCTTTATTGAATCGAATAATTAATCCTAGTTTTAGCTTGTTTGTTTTTAGATATTGAAACAGCTGACTATAAACATCTCTGAACCTATAGTTGCCAACTTTGAATTCTATGACTATTTTTGAGTCAACAATAAAATCAATATATCTTTTAGCGATTACTTTATCACCAATTTTTATTGGAGAATATAACTCTCGCTGGTAATTAAATTTATTTATCTTTAAGAGTTCTTCAAAGGCATCTGCGTAGATCTTTTCATCAAATCCGCAACCTATCTTATTGTCAATTTCATAAGCTAGACCAATGAGCTTAAAGCTTAATTCTTCGTAAATAATATTATTTATAGTCCCTCCTTTGGTATCTGTAATCTGTCTGCCTGCCGGTAGGCGGGCTAATCTGTAATCCGTATTCTATTAATACCGATCCAAATTATCTCATCTTCAATCGTATACTCTTCACTTCCTTCGGTTTCGGTTTTTTTATTCTCGATAGAATTTGCTAATACTTCTTTAGCAATTATGTCTTTCATTTTTACCATAATAGCATCTAAAAATTCTGATTTGGTTTGGTATGACAAATTAATACGATCTTCTACCTCAAAACCAGTTTTCTTTCTTAGGGATTGTATTTGACGAACTAATTCGCGCGCCACGCCTTCTGCCTTAAGGGATTCAGTAATTACAGTATCCAAGGAAGCAAGGGTTTCGATATTTATATCAGAATATTTGACTTCTTTTACATTTACTTCTTCAGCAATAATCTCTGCGAACTCCGGAGACAATTCTTCTCCTGAGTAAGTTAGGCTTTGTAATGGTTGGCGTATTTTTATTTTGGCTTCTGCTCTTTGAGACAAGCCTGCCTCGACTATTTTACGAGCCTGCTCCATCTCATCCAGCACTCTTTGGTCAAATTGAGAAAAGGCAGGATAGTCAGCCATATGAACGGACTCTGGGTCTTTCTCCCTTCTCAAATGGCTATAGACACTTTCGCTAAACATCGGTGTAAAAGGAGAAAGAAGTTTGGAAATATCAGTCAAAACAAAATACAAAGTTTCGTATGCGGTTAATTTATCTGAATCATTTTCACTTTTCCAAAAACGGCGACGAGATCGGCGAACATACCATGTGGACAGCTGTGCAATAAATTCAACTATGAGGTTGCTTGCCTTGTATGGGTCAAACTTATCGAGTGAGAGGGTAACCTCATTAACAAGCTTTTGATACTTGGCCAAAACCCAACGATCTAAAACATTTTTGGGGGTGAATTCTCCGGTTGGAGTAAATTTATCAATTGAGGCATAAGTCATAAAAAAGGAAAATACATTCCACAATGTAATAAATAAGTTTCTCTGGACAGATTGAACTTCCTTTTCTACAAATAATTTTGGCTCTCCAGGTTGATTTACAGAGTAAAAATAATAACGGATAACATCAGCGCCAAATTTTTCAAAAGCTTCACCTGGTACCACTATATTTCCCAATGATTTTGACATCTTTTTACCTTTCGCATCCAAAACATGCCCTACTGAGATGACATTTTTATACGCAGGCTTGTTTTCCATGATGGTAGAAATCGCCAATAATGTATAGAACCATCCTCGAGTTTGATCTACCGCCTCACATATAAAATCAGCAGGAAATTGATCAATAAATTTATCTTTATTTTCAAATGGCCAGTGATATTGCGAAAATGGCATGGTGCCAGAATCAAGCCAGACATCCATGACTTCAGGAGAACGCTTCATCTTTCCACCACAAGCACAATCAAATGTAACCTTGTCGACAAAAGGCTTATGGGGATCAATGTCTCCTATTTCTGATAATGACGATACAACCTTGTATTCTGAACACTTTTCACATTCCCAAACTGGTAACGGTGTGCCCCAGTAGCGATCTCGGGAGATGGCCCAGTCATTTATATTTTCAAGCCAATTTCCGAAACGACCGTGCTTCAAATATCCCGGATTCCAGTTTATCTCTTCATTGTTGTCGAGCAGTTCTTTTTTGAGCTTGCTCATGGCGATATACCAAGAATCTTTTGCAAAATATAAAAGAGGTGTGTCACAGCGCCAACAAAAGGGATAATCGTGCTCAATATTTTCCTTTTTAAGCAATATTCCTCTATTTTCTAAATCTGTTTTGATATCATTGTCTGCATCTTTTACAAATTTTCCTGAACCTGAACCTGCTAGCTCTATTCCTTTATCATCAACTGTTTTGAGAACTCTGATACCGTTTTTCTGGAATCCCCAAACATAGTCGTCCTCGCCAAAAGCAGGCGCAATATGAACTATACCAGTGCCATCTGCATCAGAAACATAATCTGCAGTTATAAGCTTATAGATATTTTCACCGGCCTCTGAAAAATTACTACCATCTTGGTAAATAGGATCGTAATCCAATCCATCAATTTTGTATTCTTTGACTAAATCCTGTCCATCCATCTCTGCAATAATCTTTGCCTCACCCAATACTTTCTCGACTCTACTTCGGGCAATTATATATCTATCACCTTCTTTTTCTACTAAGACATATCGCACTGTTGGACCAAAAGCCAGGGCAGCATTCCCAGCCAATGTCCACGGAGTCGTAGTCCAAACAAGAAAATATACATTTTCCTTAGCTGACTTTATCTTTACATAAACTGTTTCTTCTTTTACTTTTTTGTAACCTTGAGCCACTTCATGTGAAGAAAGAGCTGTTCCACAGCGAGGACAATACGGAACTACTTTATGTCCTTTATACAAAAGACCTTTTTTATTGATCTCAGCGATTATATTCCAAACGCTTTCAATATATTTGGGATCATATGTAACATAAGGATCATCCATGTCCACCCAATACCCCATACGCTCAGTCAGCTTCTCCCATTCTTCCTTGTACTTCCAGACTGATTGCTTGCAAAGTTCGTTGAATTTTTCAATTGACTTCGTTTTGTCACCAGGGACGATGTTTTCGATCTGTGGTTTACCAGAAATACCAAGCTGTTTTTCTACCTGCAGCTCTACTGGTAATCCATGCGTGTCCCAGCCAGCCTTTCGTTTTACATAATACCCTTGCATTGTCTTATATCTGCAAAATAGATCCTTAAAAGATCGAGCTTCGACATGATGAATACCTGGCTGCCCATTGGCGGTTGGGGGGCCCTCATAGAATACAAAGTTTCCTTTGGGGCTTTTCTTCTCCAAGGTTTTTTTGAAAGTATTATTCTCTTTCCAGGCCTTTAAAACTTTCAATTCTTCTTCTGGTAAATTCAATTTTGGATCGATCTTTTTAAACATATGCGCTCCCTTGACCCGTTGGATGATTAATTATCTATCCAACTGGGTTTTCCTTATTACTAAAATATTGTTTTAATCTATTATTCAGATACCTTTTACCCCAAGATGATTTTAAATATCTTTCTCTGTGATAAGCATCTTCCTTGTTTATACAGCCTTCATAATAAATAATTCTAAACGGCTTCCTTTCTTTGGTCGATTCGACTTTTCCAGTGTTATGTAAGTAAAGCCTATGTTTTAGATCTTCAGTACAACCTGTATATTTATTATAATCTATTAAACTTTCTAAAACATATACATAATACATCAAGCCCCCCGTTCCTAATCGTTCAAATAATTACATAAAAATAAACATACGGTTTGCATCTAACGGAATTACCCCAGTTAGATAGCTTTTGCATCTAACGGGGTAAATAAAAAATACCCTATCTTGAGGCCAGTGATCGAATATCAAATCCGAATTGCGAATGACGATTGTTCTGGATGTTACATATAGTAATTTCCAATTAATCTAATTCTAGATTCTAAATTTTAAATTCTTTCCTGAGGTACCAGCCTAAAGGGTACTTTATTTTTGACAATTACGCTTGTCTTGCGAACGGTTCTAATCACAACTAATTGTTTTCTTCCGCTAGCTCACTGTTGATAGCAGCTCAAACGCCTTATGATTTATTATACATTAAATTTAACAAACGATCAATAACACAATTCAATGTCACCCGAATCCAAAAACCTAATATTGTTCGAGTTTAATCGAGAACTATTGCGATTTAAAACTTCTCGGCAAGCTCGAAGAATAAATGATTTTTATTTTTTTATGCGATTTGAGCATGAGTTTTCGGATTCGGGTAATGTCCGCTTGACAAGCTCTAGTATTAGTATTAATATTTAAACAACAATTTAATAAGAACTGTTTATCAGGACTTCCCGGAAATTCGGCCAAACGACAATAGCGTTGGCCTTATTTTATAGTTTGTTTAAAAATTAATAGAAGGAAAGGAAATGGAACAAAAAAACCTTATTTTAGAAAAAACTAAAATTTCTATTGCAAAGATTTGCAAGGTTATCGAAAACGAAACAAAAAGTACTCAGGCCAAATTAACAAAGAAAAGATTGGCGTTTAATCATCTTTCGCCAGAGCAGAAAATAGTTGCCAACAAAATGATTCCGCAATTAGAGAAAAAAGTCGAAGAATTGAAGCATCTCAAAGGTTCTCCTTATTTTTCCAGCCTTGAATTTGATCTACACTCGAACCATACTCACTATGCAATACACATAGGAAAATTTGGTTGTAGCCAAGGAAATATCTATTCTTGGACAACCCCAGTTGCCTCCTTGCGTTTTGAGAAGCCGGGAAATGCAAGGTATCTATGCCCCGGAAATATTCTACAGACAGCAATGCTACATAAAAAAGACCAATTAATGATAGTTGACCAGAAGCTCAAGTTTCTGGCCACCGAATCTATCGGCAACCCAAGAAAACTGATATATCAGGAACACTTTTCAAATCGAAAAAGCGGATTTATGCTTCCAGAAATAGTAGCAGAGATGGAAAAGGCCCAAGACCAAGTTATCCGCGCCCATCATATTGGTCCATTCCTGATCACTGGTCCTGCCGGAAGCGGAAAAACTACTCTGGCGCTTCATAGAGTCGCTTATTTAATACAGTCACCAGATCTGAATAACCTATATGAAGAAGATGCGATTATTGTATTTGTCCAGGACAAAGGAACAAAAAAATACTTTTCACAACTACTTCCAGAACTAGGTATAAATAATGTTATCATCACAACATTCGACGAATGGGCACTGAAAATACTGGGGCTCCCAGATATTCAATATACCGATCGAATGTCTACTAGAACAGACATAGAACTGGATGAATACGAATTTGCAAAACTTTCAGCGATTGAAAAAAATTCTGATATCAAGCTAATTTCAAACCCATTTACCCTTCTTAGGCGAACATACTCTGAAGTATTTAATAATTCACAAAAAAACCTTTTTGATTCTCAAACTAGGGAAAAAACGCTTGATAGAATTGACTTAACAATTCTACTTGCTGCTTACAAGAATACAAAAGGATTTTTGGGTGTTACTAATGATTTCTGGGAAGAGCAAACAAATGGAAAGTACAAGAAGAAGCACGGATTAATTCCCCACAAATATTCACTGGCAGTAATCGATGAGTTTCAAAATTATATTCCTGCTCAGCTAAGATTGATCAAATCCTGCATAGATAAAAATACTAAGTCAGTGGTTTATGTCGGAGATATGGCGCAACAGGTTAAGATAGGAACAATCAAAGATTGGAAAGAAATAAATGAGGATATCAACAATGACCGAAAAGCAATGCTTCAAAAAGTTTACCGTAATACAAAATGTATTCTTAAATATATAAATACTTTTGGGTATGAAGCTGAAATTCCTGATGACTTAAAAGAAGGCATTCCGGTGAAAGAAATATCCCTTACTCATGACAAGGTGTCCGATTACATCCAAAACACTTTGTTAAATAATGATTATGTAAGTGCAGGCGTATTAATTAATGATATAGAGCTAAGCAAGGAACTTAAATTAGATTTGGCTCATGATAAAAAAATTCAAATAATGACAATCAATGAGGCACAGGGAGTAGAGTTTGACATTGTTTTTATTATTAACCTCCAAATCTTTATGGAGCAAAAAGACAAGCTGTATTCGAATGAAAAACTAGCAAAAGAAAAAACAAAGATCAACAAAGATCTTGCTTACGTTGCGCTTACCAGAGCTATTTCAGAGTTATATATGATAGAAATCACTGACAATAAGAACAATAAAAGTTAAGCTTCAATCAGTTGCATATATAATCAATAAATTTTATAATAACTAGACACGGAATTAAAAAATAAACGAATGAGAACCTATCTAAATCTTTTCCATTTTAGCTTTCTAACTATATTAGCTTATCCCTACGAGCTGCTAATTACTGTTATCGAGCCTGTCATCGAGATTGGCTTTTTAGCTCTGTTTTGGAATATGATAGCCACGCATGCAGACAAACCAGTCGATCTCGTGAACCTAATCACTTACTTTATAATGGTTCAGTTCGTGTCCATATGGTCACTGACACCTGGTGGTCTAGGCTTTGTTAACTTTATTGGCTATAGAATAAAAACTGGAGAGCTTTCCCGGGTTTTGATCAGGCCATTGAAAGTGTTACCATCGCTGCTTGCAGAACATAGAGGATATTACGCGGTTGACATGATTTTTTCAGTCACAATGCTCGCTGCTGTATTTTTCCTAATGGGTAATATAGCTATTAGTCAGATCGTCTGGTTTTTGATCTTTTTATTTTTTTCTTTTGTCATCACATTTTCTATTTGCGTCCTAATTGGTTCGATCGCATTTATAACAAAAGAAATAAATAGTATCCGTCATAGTGTATCTCATCTGATTCGGGTCCTGTCTGGTTCCATGGTTCCGCTTACCTTTTTTCCAGAGCAAACAAGGGATCTTCTTTATCTAACGCCTTTTCCAAGTATGATGTTTATGCCAATTAATGTTCTACAAAACAAACTTCCTCCCTACGAAATACTAACATTTCTGACGATTTCCGTTTTTTGGTCAATCATATTAATGTCTTTTGCTCTTCTGGTTTGGAAAATTAATTTAAAAAAGTATGAAGCAGTTGGTATTTAACTACTTAAAAATCAGGTTTCAAATTCTCGGTATCAATATTTCCAATACTTTTAATATTGAAACTGCTTATCCGGCGGAAAATTGGGCCAATATTTTATCAACCTTTTTCTATACCGCCAGTTATATTCTTTTTTTGAATGTGATTTTTGGTAATGTAAATTCTCTCGCCGGATATAGCTACAACGATATGTTGTTTTTTACTTTTGTATCTCAGCTATCATTTTACACACTTTTTAACTGGAGCTATGACAATGTCGATGCTTTGATTGAAAGCATACACAAAGGAGAGATGGATTTGATACTGACCAAACCGTTACCAACATTGTTTTATATCATGACGCGCAAGTTTTCTATTATCAGAGTTGTGCGTGACTGTGTACTACCGCTGTTAATGATCGGAATTTTAATAGATTGGTCCGCTCTTGGGCTTTCTCTCATAAGCATACTAATAGGAATCATCATCTTTGTCTGTGGACAATGGATTATGCATGTTTTTCAATTTCTACTTGCCTTACCTGCCTTTTGGCAAGGTCAATCTCAAGCACTACTTCGTCTTTCGTATATACTAACCAATCCCAATTTGCCTCTCCAGGGATTGACGAAGTTTTGGCGGATAATACTCACAACCGTCTTGCCTATTTGTATTGTTGTTTCTGGATCTGTATCGGTAATGATAGGACGAAGCAATCCTAAGACAATGGTCTTATGGGCATTATGCCTAGCATTATTTTTGACATATGTTCGAATGATTGCCTGGAAGAAAGCTTTGCGAGCATATAATTCAGCTTCATCATAATTAATATGAAAGAAAAAATGGAAAATGTAATTTCTATCAAAAAACTAAAAAAAACATACAAAGTAAGAAAGCCTTCTGGATTGCTTAAAAATATATTTAAACCGAAATACAAAGAAGTACTTGCTGTAAAAGGTATTGATATCGAAATCACCAAAGGAGAAGCTGTTGCTTTCCTTGGTCCAAACGGTGCTGGAAAAACTACCACTATCAAGATGATGACAGGATTAATACATCCATCAGATGGACAAGTTAGTATTTTAGGCTGTGATCCATTTCTGAGACAGCCGGATTTTCTACGCAGAATAGGCCTTGTTATGGGCAATAAGATGGCGCTTAATTGGGATTTGACTGCCAAGCAAAGCTTTAAGCTGATCAAAAATATTTACAATTTAAAGGATAAATTTGCGGATGACAGAATTTCTTCATTGACAAAGTTACTTGGAGTAACTGAACTGCTAGATACACAGATTCGCAATCTTTCATTAGGCGAGAGAATGAAAATGGAGCTAATAGGATCGATTCTACACAATCCTGAAATCTTATTTTTGGACGAGCCCACTATAGGATTGGATATTCTGACTAAAAAGCGTGTCAGAATTTTTCTAAAAGAAATACAGAAAAACGAAGGCATTACCCTTATTCTAACTAGTCACGATATAGATGATATCGAAGCGGTTTGTGATCGCGTTATTGTCATCAACAAAGGTGAGAAATTTTATGATGATAGCATAGGAAATCTTGTAAACAAGTATCATCAAAATCGATATCTTCGTTTTGTCTTAGAGAAAGCGTTAACAAAAGAACAAATGAGCGAGATAAATAAGCTAGCTACTATGGAAGAAGATGACTCCAATGATGAAAATAGCTATCTTTTCAAAACAAACAATGAGAAGATGATACCTTTAGTTGCAACTCTACTAAAAGAAAATAATGTACTAGACATGCAAATAGAATCAGTGCCGCTTGAGGACGTCATCGCTGATCTATTTAAGGCGTCATAATACTAGATATCAATTTATAGCATAATTACTATATGGTTCTTTTTTTATTGTTCAGCTATTGCACATTATACGAAAATATTGTATAATTTGCCCCGAAGTACACTACACGCATGGAGGTAACGAATCGTGAAGATTGTCAGATTTCTCGTAGTTGTAGCAGCACTTTGTACAATCGCATTGTGTGCAGTTCAAACCAATGCGGCCGACTCTCCATACGGCATATATATGCCGCCGTATTCTGATGCAAAGCATTACATCGATAATGCAGTCGCGGATAGCTATCGCGACAAGACACTTAAGGTTCTTCCAGGAAATGTCGCCTCGGTGGTAAATCGGATCAAGCGAAGAATGCCACTGGCAGATGTGACTGTTGTCTTAGACTCGAGTGTCAACGCTTCTAGTTCACCTGGTAGGATCTTTCTCAACATTGGACTCACTCAGAATGCCACTCCAGCAGAATTGGCAGCCGTCATTCTGCACGAGCAAGGACATATCGTAAACGAAGATCTGAAGGTAAGATACGAACAGATCAGCAATGTTCACGATAGTCTGGCAAGGGCCGAGGCCGGCAAGAAAACCAGCGATAAGGACAACATGGCTCTTATTAAGAGGGTTCTACCTCAGATTGTTGGGATTTTCAACAAGGACCAGGAGCTGGCAGCCGACTTGTACGCCTGGAATTCACTTCCGGAAATTGGCTACCCTGCCGAGACGATGATCGAGTTCTTTGAAAAACTCGGCAGTAGCAACAAGCCATCCTGGGTAGAAAAGGTCTTTTCAACCCACCCTCCCCTATCAGAGAGAGTGGCAAGACTGAAGACCTACACACCCGGCAAGATCATACCGATGACTGTTGATTTCAGCATGGCGATCACAGAGATAGACGCAGACAAATTTCTACCTGCTTTTGCTGACGGGATAGTGGAAGGCTATGTCTACACTGACCTGACAAAAAAGCAGAAGGGTGTATTCCTTTTCCTGAACAACGGCAAGAAAGTTACGATCAAGAAGCCAGGGTTTAAGGACTTCCTGTTCTCATCAGGAGATCCGATGGAAATGGTGAACGAGCCTCCGACTGTTCAGACAGGCAAGGCAACGGAAATGG
>Ga0209417_1007312_pt1 | contig 10726 bp, 12 predicted proteins | sample RifGroF2_FD_184002 | JGI IMG/M metagenome (GOLD analysis project Ga0209417, IMG submission 184002) | Groundwater microbial communities from Rifle, Colorado, USA - Groundwater F2 (SPAdes) (version 2) | ecosystem: Environmental > Aquatic > Deep subsurface > Groundwater | place: Rifle, Colorado... | reverse complement strand
AGGTGCGCAGATAAGATGCGTATACCGTATCGGTAAATGATGATCTATAGAATATCCCACCCGCCAATAATCCCAAATCGTGCCATAAACCTCATCCGTGGAAAAAAAACATGGAATAAAAGATGTAATCTTCATAATAAGAGGGAAAGTAAGAACTGCGGTCAATAGAATAAAAAATAGAGCAACTACAAATATTCGCTTAAACATTTTTGGCCCTATTATCCTTGAGACAAACAAAACACATTGTAGACGTAAGTGTCGTGCGTAATTGCGCAAGGCGCTCAAAGATTCCGATAACCATAGAATCAAGCATAGTCGGGTGACCATACCCGAAAGAAGCGGTTATCCGGATTCCGTGTAGCGCGAGAAGCTCTCTCATAGCTAGATACGTAAACACGCGAATATGCCCGCCCAAAGCAGAAGCAGAATTCTGCCGGAGACTCCCATAATAAAGCTTTCCCACATTATGACGCATGCTCACCTCAGTAAAATGCGGTTGAAAACCAAATAGTAGCATAATCCTATTGTACCAAACAGCAAGATTAGGAGTTGTCAAAACTAACACCCCATCATCAGCAAGAACCCGATAAATTTCATCCAATAAATGGTCGGGATCCAGAAGATGCTCAATAACGTGATTGCAAAAAACAAGCTTAAATGTAGCATCCTTGAACGGCAGGGCGCTTCCTCGATCAAGGTTTGAAGCAAAGAACAATCCTCCTTTACCCGAAGCCTCCAATAACTTATCGCACGAGATATCCGTGCCGATGACTTGAGAAGGAGCCAATTCACGGGCAAGGAATCCTGAGATTTTACCTTCCCCGCATCCACAGTCCAGAATTCTTCCACCTATCTTAAATCCAGCCCTTTTGCTCTCAATAATTATCCGGCGTATTCCAGTAGGAAGACCTGTGCGGATTTCATCACGCATCTTTTTTTACCTTTACAGAGAAAAGTATCCAACCCGCCCACACCATCACCGAAGTAAGAGCAAGCATCGTTACGCAAGCTATGACCTGAGCTACGATTTTCCACCGAAAAAACGCGCACGTACAGGCAAAAAACAACACTACCCCCATAATCATCAAGACAATACCATGTTTCGCCTGGGCGCTCATCTATTCACCCCCCAAATGTTCACGAATCGTGGAATACAGTTTTTCCGTATTTCCCGGAGTAAAAGAAAACGTGAATGTGTCTTGAGTCTTTTCCACAAAATACTTGATAATTGACTGTGCTCTGAGCTGATACTCAATCAAATCAAAATCAGCGCGCAAGAATGAATACACTTGAAGAAAATAGTTAGTCGCGCAAGGGAATTCATTTTCAGTAAGCAAGACAAGTTTTTTGAATGCCTCTCTTTTGTCCATCTTAGAAAATCCTGCCTTCCCTCTTTGAAGGAACACAAGATACCGTGCCTGTACTTCAGGGCAACGCGCATTTTCGGAAAAAATACGCGTTGCATGGACCCATATGACTGGTTCAAAAAGAAAGGGCATCAAAAAAGAACGCAACTGGCATAGCCACATAATGAACTGTTCCTTCCCAGTAATTTCTATTGCGCACTCTTTGATAGTTTGCGGACTAAGCGCGCTCATTCCGGGAAAAGCCCGCATCAATCCCTGCTCATTGATTACAGTATATTCATCAGCAAGCATCCGGGCCAATCCGCTCTTAGCCAAACCAAAGGATAAATATGTCTTACCGGTATTGGCAAAGGCAGTCATTACCACTCCATTATTCGCGAAGGCTACAGAAGCGCCGTGCAAAAACAAACATCCTCTGTTAATAAGCTTAAGTAAGAATATCTCCCTAAAAAGATAAGTAAAATTAATCCCGCCACGCATAACCGTAGGCAATTTTAGGAAAGTACTGCTTACCATAATAGTAACGTTATCAGAAGCTATCCCCGAAGCCATTACCTGAACAGGAAAAGGATAAGGAAGTTCAAAATAGAGCGTGTCGGTTTGTGGATGATAAAGAAAATCGCCAACCCTGCTATATGCGCTTATATCAATATTCAAACGATACTGCTGCTCAACGTTTATGCGCGCACGTTTCCCGCTTTGAACCGGAAATTCTTTTCCTTCGAAAAAAGAAAAGAAATCCTGCAGTTCCGGGATGTTTGTCTTAACCTGGACCATACCGTAAAAATCATACTCTTTAAACAGCCGTGCCATGAGCGCTCCTTAACGTGCCATCCTGATAGTTCAATCCGTCGCAAACCCCTTCTAAGAATTTTCGCATATAACGCAACCTCATACATAAACCCGCACCGGATTGAAGAAGGCTTAAAGAAAAAAGATACATTAAAACAAAAATCGGAAAATAAAACACAAAAAACGCCGCATAGGCTGGCCACGAAAGATGCTTGCGCTGAAATAAAATGCGGTTTCGACCCATTGAATAGGCATTTTTCTCCCTGCGGAATCTTAACGAGGAAATGGCAAAAGAACTTATCTTTTCAACCTTATGGAAAACATTAGCCTTGGGCACCGAATATATACCAAATCCTGCTTTCTTTGTCCTGATACACAGATCCGCCTCGTCAAGATCAATAGGGAAAATTTCTTCATCGAAAATACCGATATTTTCAAAAACTTCACTGCGCACCATGAAAGCATTCGAAACCTCACTAATTTCAATGATGCCATCCGGCAACAAAATCTTGCGCTCATTAAGAAACATATTAACCGTAAAACTGTTAATATATCCTCTGCGCGCTCCCGCATCAAGAACGATCTCTCTATTACTATCGTAGAAAGCGACAGGAGAAACAATACCAATAGGGAGATTGCGCTCCATAACGTTAACCAATCCCGCAATCGTGTCTTCAATTACAATATTATCATCATCGATGAAAAAAACATACCTTCCTTTTGATTTTGATAATCCAATGTTGCGACTGCGCGCAAGCGAACCTTCAACCAGATTAACGCACAACGACACCCGCAGGCCTTCGGCAGAATACTTATTCAGTAAAGGCTGATAATCAATCCCTTGAGAATTATTATCAACGATGATTACTTCTATATCCCTAAACTGATTAACTCGCGCCAGAGAATAAAGAAGATCGGAAAGCTCATTCAAACGGTTAAATGTCGGGATAATAACGGAAACCATACAGCTATAAACCTTTCTTTCGCAGCAGACGAATATTACGATTAAACACCTTGATAACTAAATTTTCACGCATCCGCTTAAACGTAATGAGAATAAACCACATTGAATCCCAGGTCTGCCCAAGCTTTATGCGCACTAAAAGCTTAATAATAACATTCAAAATAATCGAGGGATGAAAACGAGGACTCATGAACATCCGTTTTTTAATAATCCAGCCCATCTGACGCTGTGACAAAAGCGGCAAAAGGTGAAACAAAAACGCAAAGTTGGAAAACACACGTTCCTTGGCAAAAGAGTAACTCCCGCCAACGCCAACAACCATAGCGGTTGACGATTCCCCCTTATTGACCTTATCAATTGCGGTTTGATCCAGCATGCCCGCATCCTTAGCAATATCGATAATTTTAGTACGCGGATAGTAAATAAGCCAAAAGACATTAATAATATCCGGCCTTACTTCATTGTAAAACTTAAGCGCTTCATACTCTTCTTCCTCTGTCTCATAAGGAATATTCAATATATGATCAAACCAAAAACTTAACCCCACATCCTTACATGCCTTTGCCGCTTGACGAATCTGCTCGTTTGACCCGGGCCGGCATAAAACATCCTTACGGATGCGTTCAGACACGCTCTGGACCCCTATGCCGATACGATAGCAACCGGCATCCTTAAGAAGCGTGGTCTTTTCATAATTAATGGTGCTCGGATAACCAGTGCAATGAAACGGAAGATTGATTTTTTCTTTGTAGAGGCGAGTAAACTCTTTAAGCCATTCCAGATCGTATGTAAATGTATCGTCAAAAAAACTTACGGTCTTGAGTTTAAAGTTCAGCGTCTTTTGAGCATAAAGAAACTCATCAATAACGTTCTGTGGACTTCTATGCCGAACATACTTCTGTCCCGTAGCGGAAAGCCGGTTTATCGCATCGCTTGCGCAATACGTGCATTTAAAAGGACAGCCTCTTCCGGAAAGAATCCCGTAATGGCCGGTAATGCTCGGCTGTTTTTCGTAAAAAAGCATCTTGTCCGGAAACGGAAGCTTATCAAGATTATCAATGAGCGGACGAACACTGTTTTTAATAATCTCGCCTTTTTCTTTAAACCAAAGATTCTTAATTGAAGTATTATTTTTTCCGGAGGCAAGGTTCTCAATCAATTCATCAAACGCTCCCTCACCCTCTCCTAGACAAATAATATCAACGCAATCATTAACAATTACCAAATCCGGCACCATAGTAACGTGCGGCCCGCCGAAAATAATCGGCACCTGCGGAAGCAGTTTTTTGACACGACGTGCCATATCTATGGCCCAAAGATACTGATCAGTAAGAACTGAAAAAGCAACCATTCCTGGTTTAAGATACGCCGCCTCCTCCGCCAGCTTATCCCTCACATCAAAAAGTTTAAAAAGGGTCTTACTCTGAATCTCCATGGCATCAAAAAGCCTGGTATCATAGACAAAGAAACTCTCGTGGCCTTTCTGCTTTAAAAGGCTCGAGAATATCCCTATAGCAAGACTTTCAAACTCCGATTGCACAAAAACAACTCTCATGAATTACCTTTTCTGCACAAGTAAAGACTACCCCGCGCGAATAACGACGGCATGATTCTAGCCAAGGATAAGAAAACAAAATCCATAGCTTTTCCTTGTTCTTTATCAAAACAAATCCAGTAATTACATTCCATGATCTCAAAGTACTTTTGCAAAAATTGTCTCCACTGCCGAAAGGTAGGATGCCGAAAATGATAATGCGCGTCAAAAGGTGTTTTGTTAATCCCCTTGCCTAACAATACGCGCATGCGATGATAAATCGTATTATCGTTAGTCACCGAAATAATCACATACCCGTATGGCTTAAGGGCAGCAACGACTTGATCAAGGATGTATCCGGGATCAACCACCAAATCAAGCAAATCCGCAAGCACCACTACACTGAATTTTCGAGAAAAAATATCGGCAAGTGGCTGCGCGTCAGCATCAAACACCCGCGCATTTTCTATACCATTACTGCGCGCTAACTCAATAGCCTCCTTATCCCTATAAGCAAGAAAATACCCGACTGCAGGCGGAAGAAACCGTTTAAGCACGCCACAATACCCCCCAAGTCGAGCAGATCAATAGACTCATCAACTAATCTCTCTTGCTGCATAAACATAGAGATAATATTAAATTTCAGATGATTATAGCCTTTATCAAGATTACCATAATCCATAATGCGACTTTTTTCTTTAGTCGGTGAAAAATTATTTTTTGAAGATTTCAGGGAAATATCTAACCAGACTCACAAAAGTACCCGCAATACCTGAAAGCTGGCTTAGTTGCCGATATGCCACAAAACAATAAACAAAATAGATGTTTACAAACAATACATATGCTAAGAATCTCACCGCCTTATCCGTGGTATCTGGCTTAATATTCCGCAAATAAAAAAGTATAAAATTATGCGCTCTCCCATATGTGCCGCTGCGGGCCTTAAAATTGCCTCCTCGGTCTACCAAATGCTGAATATGCGATAGAGGATTAAAATACATTCTAAATCCAAGCCGCTTAATCCGAAAAACCATATCAGCTTCAAAATACTCACTCACCCCACCATAACGCTCATCAAAACCTCCAATATGCCTAATCAGTTCAATTTTCATTGACCAATTGCACGATTCCAAATAATCAACCTCAATAATACCTTTGACTTCCAGCGCGCTCTTATAATTAGACCCAAGAGAAAACGCCCCGGAGCGGTAAAACCGCGAAACGGCAAACGGCGCTCCCTCCATAAAATACCCATGATAAAGCGCCCTAAACATCTTCCAAAAAATCCCCCGGGGATTCATAAGCCGCTCGTTAAAAGAAATCAAGTCGCGGTTATCTCTACGCTCGCGAGGTATAACGGTCGGCCCCGTAACACCGCCCGCATCCGGATAAAGAACAAAAGCGGCCACTATTTCTTTCAACCAATCTTTAGAAAGCGCGACATCATCATCGGTGCGCGTAAACACATCCCCCTTACAATATGAAAGCGCCTCATTCATTGCCACCACAATCCCTGGATGCTGCTGCACATAAAAACAGATATCAATTATGTTCTCATACTGGCAACACAACTCCTGAGTGCCATCAGTAGAGCCGCCATCAAGAATAACTACTTCAAAATTTGTATACGATTGCCGCCGCAGATCCTCAAACACCTTTCTAAGGGTTTCACGACGGTTAAGGGTAGGAATAACAACAGAAATTTTCATAACAAGCGGGGAGTAGCCGCAAGGCTAATATTCCAATCACGAGGCCCGACTTTAGATCCAATTTTCATGAAGGGAAAGCATCCGAGCACTTTAAAACCACATTTTTCCACGATCGCAGTCATATCCTTAATCCGGTAATACTTCATCTGATGCCGCTCCTCAATGAACGCTCTTCGCAGGCCGTCTTCAAAGTAGTAACACGTATAAACGATATTCGCGATGTCCTTCGCGCGGTCAAGGGTAGTTTCGGAAATTCTCAAAACTTTTCTTTCACTGTGCTCAAAAATATTCATCTTAAGCGGGGAGTATTCCCGTAGCACACAATCACGATTCCAAAAATCGAAGGTAAATACTCCTCCCTGCCGCAGACACCGCCTCACATTATTCAATGCTCCCTTAATTTCTCCGGGCAGGATAAGATAATCAATGCTTGAGAACATAGCGATAACCGCGTCAAAGGCGACCTTATGTGAGAAATCCTGCATGGGATGACACCCCATGAACTTAATCGGCAGATTAGCTTTATGGGCCTTGCGTTTTGCCAAAGCCAACATCTGCACAGACATATCCTGAGCATATACTTCAAAGCCTTGCCTATTCAAGCACATCGCGTGATTGCCAGTGCCACAGGCAAGATCCAATACGCTTTTCACCCGAACGCAAGCATAACGCGAAAAAATCCGCTTAAGATAAACGCATTCTGCCGCATAATTCTTCTTAAAATAAATCAGGTCGTAGATACGGGCGTAATCCTTAAATACCTCAGACATGGTTCTTTATAATTTTCTTTATCACCGTACAAACAAAATCAATCTGTGATTCGGTAAGCGCCATCCCGGATGGAAGATACAAACCTCTACGGGCAATATCTTCCGCGACAGGATATTTCTCTCTTCGGAACATCCCCTGCTTCAAAAATACCGGTTGCTTATGCATTGGGAAAAAGAACGCGCGCGTATCCACACCCTCTTTAAGAAGTTGGGCGCGAAAAGCATCACGGGTAAACCCTGTGGCTTTTTTATCAATAAGCAACGAATACATCCAATAAACATTCTTTACCCACGGCTCTTCGCGAGGAAGGGTTAAACCATCTAACCCTTTGAGCCGCTCGTTATAACAGCGGGCTATCCATCGCTTTTTTTCAATTAAAGAATTAATCCTTAAAACTTGCGCCACACCTACAGCCGCCTGCAAATTCGTCATACGATAATTATACCCGATATCCTTATGAAGATATCTCACTTTTTGCTGAAAAGCCATATTGCGGTAGTACCGTACTTTTTCGGCGACACGACTATTGTCAGTCACAAGCATCCCACCCTCTCCGGTCGTCACAATCTTATTGGCATAGAAACTAAACGCCGCGGCATCCCCTAATGCGCCGGTCTTAACACCCTTATACTCCGCTCCGTGTGCCTCCGCGGCATCCTCAAGGATCTTTACGCGAAACTTACGGGAAACTCTACGCAATGGGTCTATATCAACAGGGTGACCGTAAATATGCACGGGCAACAGGACTTTTGTTTTACGGGTTATTTTACCGACCACTTGAGCCACATCCATATTCCACGTTCTTGGTTCCGCATCCACTAATACTGGCTTTGCGCCGATATACATAACTGCGTAAGCGGTAGCGATCATGGTAAAAGTGGGAATAATAACTTCATCTCCCTTCTCGAGACCGAGAGATAACAAACCAAGGTGCAACGCTGCCGTGCCGCTTGAACAAGCAACTCCGTATTTAACACCGCAAAAACGGGCAAACTCATGTTCAAATTCTTTTACGAATGGCCCTTCACTTGAAATCCAGTTTGTTTTTATGCATTCACTAACTAGCCTTAATTCTTCTTTTCCAAATATCGGCTCATTTACCCTGATCACTAAAAATGCTCCTTATCTGCCTCAGTCCCGGAATAAGGCCCTTGTTTTATTTCCAGAATTTTACTATCTTCTAAAAACTTAATTCCGTGCCCTCCTCCGGCAAGCAGAATAGTATCACCCTGGCTAAGTTCAACCGTTTTAATCTGGCTTCTGTATTTATCATAGAGGGTTATTTCTATCCTGCCAAATAATAAATACAAAACCTCTTGGGTTACCAGCACCTGTCTAGCTACCAGCTTATGCACATGCCTCTTCACACTATAATCCTTTTTACGAGTAATCAACCCCAGCTGTTGAGAGAACTCCGGCGGACTGAAGAATTGTATCCCTTCAACAGTACTGGCTTTGCGAACAATAATAGCAATAATCTCACCCTGACTTTCAATTCTTTCCATGCTCATCTACTTTCTTTTAACTCCAAATGTATAGACGCAAACACCTGTAAAAGCGCTTACTGCTTTAACCAAATAAACAAAAAAAAGTCCGATAAAAAAAACTGGGTCATTAAAGGCTCTATAATGAAAATAGGTTCTACGAGGCATGCTATGATAAATAGCTATTTCCTTGTTAAACTTTAAAGCCGGTATGTAAAAGTATCCATAGCGATAGAACTTGCGCGCCACTTCACGGATGGTGGTTGTCTCGTGATGCCAGATATAGGCGTTGACAAATTTTATCTTTGCTCCCATCTCCACGATTTTATGGTGAATTATGGTATGCTCAAAGGTAATCGGAGGGTTTTTCTCGAATTCAACTTTCTTAAAATAACTTGCCCGGAAGAAACGGGGGATGGCGGTCCCTTTTATGGGGTCGTCGTCGTGCAGGGAATGAAAAATCTCCTTATCGTAAGCAATAACCCTTTCCACAAAGGTATTTTTGGTAATCAGCGAGCGCTCAAAGAGGGTAACTCCGTCATATCCTTCATCCTCACAGGCCCTTACGCATCTCTCTATTACATCCGGTTCAAGTATCTGGTCGGAATCTAAGATAAAAATATAATCCCCGCGGCTGGCCTCTGAGCCGGCCTTCCTGGCCGTGGCTAATGTGGGGGCGAAAACAATCTTGGCCCCGTATTCTTTGGCTATTTCCAAGGTTCTATCCTTGCTATAAGAATCCATAATAACAATTTCTATATTCTCATAGGTTTGTTTTTTCACGGAATTCAGGCACTTTATCAGTGTTTTCGCGGAATTGTAGGTTGCGGTATTTATTGAAACCAAAGGAATATTATTGTTTGGCATTTTTTGGCTATTGAAGTATTTTTAAATCCGCGTCTACCATCATTCTGACTAATTCTTTAAACTTAACGGTTGGCCTCCAGCCAAGTTTTCTTTTGGCCTTATTGTAATCGCCCATCAATAGATGCACCTCCGAGGGCCGGTAAAATTGTTTGTCTATAGTTGTGTATTTTTTCCAATCCAGCCCGACATAGCTAAAAGCTGTTTTCAGAAATTCTTTCACTGAATAAGCCTCGTTGGTAGCCACCACATAATCATCGGGTTTATCCTGCTGAAGCATGAGCCATTGGGCCCTGACATAATCTCCGGCAAAACCCCAGTCTCTTTTGGCGTCCAGATTACCAACGCGTAATTCCTTGGAAAGCCCAAGTTTTATCTTAGCAACGGCGCTGGTGATTTTTCGGGTAACAAATTCAAAACCTCGGCGAGGGCTTTCGTGATTAAAGAGTATGCCGTTACAAGCAAATAATCCGTATGCCTCACGGTAATTGCGGGTTAAATCAAAACCGGCCACCTTAGAAATACCGTAAGGCGAACGGGGGTGAAAAGGGGTATTCTCAGTTTGAGGAGTTTCCCGGACATGGCCGAACATCTCGCTTGAAGCCGCGAAATAGAATTTACACTTAGGAGCTTTCTCTTTTACAGCCGAAAGCACATAATGGGTCCCGTTTATATTTGTATTTATGGTGGAGAATTCATCCTCAAAAGAATAGCTGACAAAGCTCTGGGCGGCCAGATGATAGCACTCATCCGGACGCACTTTTTCAACCACATTAAATATACTGGGATAGCTGTCTAAAGATGCCGAATGTAGATGTACTTTATTTAGAATATGCTTTATCCGCCAGAGTCTGTGCTCAGGGTCTTCCAGAGCAACCCTCCTGACAATACCGTGCACCTGATAACCTTTTTCTATCAGGAATTCGGCTAAATACGAACCGTCTTGTCCGGTGATACCGGTAATCAGCGCTTTCTTCATTTTTCCCATTTTTACCTCAGATTATCACTTGAGTTTTAAATATAGCTTTCCATTGCCAAAAACTTCCTCACTCAGCATCAAGGGAACATTTAATCTGTGTATAATTCAATATCCAACAAATCCAATACGCTGGCGATAGAATTCAGAGGATGGTTACCTGCTCGGATCCGGAATCTCCGCCTTGAGACATATTGGTGGTATCTTTGTCTTGAGAATGGCGGAAAAACAACTGCCCTCTGCCGCACGATTTTACCCGGGTTCC
>Ga0209417_1007306_pt1 | contig 10733 bp, 14 predicted proteins | sample RifGroF2_FD_184002 | JGI IMG/M metagenome (GOLD analysis project Ga0209417, IMG submission 184002) | Groundwater microbial communities from Rifle, Colorado, USA - Groundwater F2 (SPAdes) (version 2) | ecosystem: Environmental > Aquatic > Deep subsurface > Groundwater | place: Rifle, Colorado... | reverse complement strand
CGCGACCTGATAGGCATACTCCGAACCATAGAACCCACTGCTAGTTTTCAGATCCCCTATACCCCAACCGCCACGAGCAGTTGAGTAGCCCAGGAAGTCCAGGCGGCCGCCATAACGGTGTTTGGCGCTGGCGACGGCGACCTCTGTGGCGACAACCTCGATATCTGATTGGAGGCGGTAAGTCTTAAAAGCTGCGACTGGCTCATTGAGTTCTTTGGGGTGCCCTTCCGGCTCGCGGCCGAGGATGATGGCCTCAAAGGCGTCATGGCACTTTGACCCCAAGTCGGCGGCATCCTTGGCCATGCGACGGTGCGCGCCCGCAGCGTCCTTTGCGATCTGCTCAAGCATCGCCGGGTCGAGCGCCGCGCGGCCCATGCGGAGAATTTCGGTCTTAAAGAAATTCGCGGATTCTTTTGCAGCCCAGCCGATCAACGCGTCTTTTGCCAGCACGTTTAGAATGCCAGTCACGGATTTAAGCGGCCCGATCGTCTCGCCACTGGGGAGTAGAATGCTGTACTTGTGGCTGGCATCAGTCACTGTGTATTTTGGCTTGGGTAGTTTCATGGTTTTTCCTTTGTTAATAGACGTTCAATTGTGAAGCACTCTTCACCCGCGATATGTTCACCCACGCCGCTTAAGCTTGAGAAGGAATGCCGAGACCGCCGGATGGTGTTCGCATGAATGGCGGGATTGGTTCGGTTTGTTGGCTTCAGAGCGCATGTCATCGAGCTTCGATAAAGTATTTTCGTGGGTAATATCCAAGTGCTTCATGATTTGCCAGACAGTCTCGTCCGCAACATTATGGACCACGAAAATACCGCTGAGAACCATAGCTATCTCGGAGAATGTGGCGTCCAGCACTTTTTTGATGTCAGTGTTTTCCATGTTTAGAACCTCTCTCATATGAAATGCCCTTAAACCTGCCTGGCGTTACATTATTCGCTTTCCACATAGGGCCGTAGCTTTGCCCTGATGCGAAAAAACCGAGCCCGGACAGCATTGCTTCGGATTCCCATGTGGCGGGCGATTTTCTGGAGTTCCATTCCGCGCAGTATGTGATCGGCGATTAGACGGTATTCCTCATTAGATAGAACTCCCTGCTCTACGAAGTTATGGAGTGCCTCGTCTAAAACCGTTTGGTCGGGCTCGCTGAGAACATGTGGTTTGACTTTATTTGCGCCCCGCATGCAGTGCTTCACAGCATCCTCAGGGATTTGGTCGAGCAATTCTCTGAGTTGGAATAGTCTGTTCCTGCGTGGGTCGTCCAGAACCTGGTCAAGATCTGCGTCCAGGGCAACATAGGCTCGGGCGCGGTCTTGGTATTGGGCTTCCTTTGTGACAGCTTGCCAGACTCGTTTCTTGACGTTGAGTTGTAGATTGATGGCGATTTTGGATAACTTGGCCGGATTGAAGTCCAATATTTCATCCAAAAAATACCCATGGATTGCCGCGAATAGGTCTGGCACGCAGGGTGATAGGTGGATGAGTTTATAGTAGGAATGCTCCAGCGCTGGCCACATAGCAAGTGACATCAGAATTAATCCGCACTGTTGCAGCGCAGGTTCGTTCTGTATCGCCGAAATGACCGCATGAAGGACTCGGTCTTTCTCGGCATAGTCGCCAGACTTGGCATGAAGTGTGCCAATAAATAACGCTGGGGTCGTGTAATGTGCCAGCGCAGGATGCCGGGCGCACAACTGTTGGTAGGCTTTACTGAATTGCGGGGTCCTCGCTTCCTCTGATAGTCCTTTGAGGAGATATTCCTTATTCCATTTTACTTCGAGGTCATTCTCCTTGGTTTGCTCGTCTCCTTCGCTGACAGGTTCATTTCCGCATTGTTTTTGGTACATGACGCCCTCCCGTGATGGCCGGGCGTCTAGCACCTCCTTTAAGGCTTATTTTTCAGCGACTTGCGTCGCTGTTTACAGCTTCTGCTGCGATACTGTCTTTACTGGTTGTTCTGCGTTTAAAGCTCCACAAGGGCACTTACCTGTAATTTTTGTGTCTACTATATAGTGAACCCCGTGCTTATACTGAATATGTATCTGGTTCCCTTGTCGTTTACCGAGTAACTTGCCACAGGCGTGGCAACGCCAGTCTCGAATGTCGGTGGATGCGTTCTGCATAAATAGCCTCCTTGGCTTTGTAGTTTCGGGATAGTCTTTGCCTTCCCAATACTATTTTCGCAGATACGATTTATCTGCCAAGAGATCATTCATTTACCTAGATTTACCCGGATTTACCCGCCAGTTGATGGAAAAAAGAAACCGCCCGGCTTTATAGGCCAGGCGGCACGAGAGGCGAATAAGGAGTTAGATGCTATGAATTTTCGTCTGGAGTAATTAGCAGATACTTGCACGTGGCACTGAAAGAATAGAGACCGTCTCCTGGATTACCTGTTGGATTATTAGTCATAGGAAGCACGAAATTTAAGCAGAGCGTTTTTCGCATCTTAAGCAACATCGATCGCGCACTTTCTTCTCCGCCGGACCCGCCATTAAAACAATCGTATGGGCCAAGCTTGGAAGGGCGAATCGGCGTATTAGGCAGACGCATATATGCAGCTATAAGCTTGAGTCCTTTGGTAGAGAGACCTTTTTCTCGTCCCTTCTCGCCCTTGTTTGCCATACTCTTTATTTGTTTTCCATTGCGCCATGCCCTGTTACCCGCAATATCCACCACAAGCTCGTATTTTTTTATTTCTGTAGCCGAGAGTGCATCATGATATTCATCAATGGTAAGTTTTTCTGGCTCTTTTTTGCCCCAAGTGAATTTTAGATAAAATGGTCCTGTCGGCGATTGTTGCTTCATATCGGACAGAACTGTTGATCCATCAAGCTTGGCATGTAGGAGAGTGTTATGGACTCTGCACCGAGCAAGCCAATATCCTATACGCATTTCCAACTCGCCATCAGTGAACGGCTTCTTCACCAAGTCGTTGGCACCATCTCGTAGTGCACGAATCCCGAGATCGTCATTGTCCCCCCTTATGAGCTGTGATGAGAATAACTGCCAACTCATCCTTGGTAAATTTCTCACGAATTTGGGCTAGGAGATTAAACCCGACTTGTATCACGGACTGGGCGGATCGATTGTCTATCTTTAAGGCTAAATCCAAAAGGATTAAGCAAGGTCGGTTTGTCTGTAGAATCTGCAGTGCTTCAGCCTGATTCGGCGCTTTGATAGTTGTGTGACCGAGTGAGCGGATAGAATCATCAAGGTCGTCCAGGATGCTAGGGTCATCATCGATTGCTAAAACAATGTGCTTGCCTTTCATGATTTGGAAACTGAAGTCTCTCTCTCTAAAGGTAATGACACTAAAACAATCGTTCCTTTCCTGGGTTCATCGGAGAAACTAATGTCGCCACCACAATCTTCATGAATAATCTTACGGGAAATAGGCAGACCGAATCCTGTACTGTTTTTAGTTGATGTAAAGGGAAGAAAAGCAACTTTACGAGTTTCTTCTGATATGCCACATCCATTATCCTCAAAAGTCAAGAAGGCATCTCCCCCCCTTATTTCCCCGCAAATCCCGATTGCACCTGACTTGTCTAAAGCCTCGTAAGCATTCAGTATGATGTTGCGAAATGCTTGGAGAATCCGAACCCGAGGAATATCAACATAAATTTCGGAAGGTATCTTTATCGTTGTTTCAATTTTCATGGAGGGTCGTCTTTCCTCAAAATAATCTTGTGCAAGCGAAAGCGCCTCCGCAACCACATCGTTCAGATTCTCACGTGTGAAATTTGGGGGTGAATCGACAATCCAACTCTCCATGTTATCCAACAGCCGAGTTAAAAAGTCACTTCTCTCTTCTGCTTTACAGAGATGTTCTTTAAGTTTCTTGGATTGTCTGCCCAGCACAAGTGCTTTCGCTTTCAGGATTCTAGAGTGTAATGTTGTTAGCACGCCTTTAAGTTCGTGATTGGATGTTTTAATGAATAACTCAAATCTTTTCTGCGACAATTTGAGGGCAGCGTTAACAACTTTTGCGGGAAGAATCTTCCGCAACGACTGCTCATATTCTTCATGAGCAAGCGTTAAATCTTCATCCCATAATCCTGCGTCAACTTTTTGGCGACTTCGTTTCAGAATCTGTTCGGCTGACCGGCGCACATCATAATGGTCGTCTTTTGATAAGCGTGCAAGAATACCATCAAAGCAGTGCCAGCCTTTTAGTCGGAGCATAGCCAGTGCGACATCATTTCTGACTTCCCATTTTGCGTCTTTCGATAATTTATCGAGATAACTTTCTATCTTATCCTTAGAAGCGGTCATCTGCCCCTGGGCGGAGATGAGATCGGTTATATCCTTTACCGCTTGCCGACGGTCGCCCCAGTTACCTGAGATAACCAGTTGAGATAATCTAGCGAGTTTAAAACCGTTTTTTGAAGGGTTATTTGATTCCATAAATTTCTTTCCGTTTCGTGAACGCTTCTCGTCCACCTTCTAGAAATTTCTCAATATCTGTGCGCACTTCATCAACAGTGCCACTGGCGGCAACTGATGACTTTCTGCCATCAGACTTGAGCACAAACACGCGCGTTGCCCCTCCTAAAACTGGGATGTTCGGATTATGTGTCACAAAAATCATCTGCCTTTCTTTTTTGGCGGCAATTATTCGTTTGACTACGGCTTCATATATAAAATTATTGTCCAGATTGTCCTCAGGTTGGTCAACTAGGAGTGGATTTGGGCTGCCCAATAAAAGTATCGGCAATATAGTTGTGCATTTCTGTCCAATGGACAACGCGCTTGCATCTTTATAATCTCCGTCCAAAAGTTGAATGCTCGGTTTGTCTTCAACATCTACAATCTGAATTTCGTAAATTCGATCCGTGTCCCTTAATTTAGAGACAAGCCAATTGGCTTTGTCACCATTGATTTCCAGCCGCGTAATCAATCCCTCGACATTATTATTCTGCACTAAATCCGTGAAATCACTGGGAGAGATTATGGATGCTATTTTCTCGGCGAGAGCCGTATACCATGCGCCTGTTCCTTTCAAGCATTCTTTCAGCAATTCCATATATGGAGTGCGATCTCCGCATGCTTCGACCTCGACTCTTATCTCTGGTTTAAGTTGCTCAGTTAAAGTCTTGGCTACTTGTTGCCGATACTTCCAGCGTGTGTCGCGTAATTCAGAAAGTTTTTCAAGTAGTTTTTTTCGTTGGTCGACTTTTGCTGTTAAAACAACTTTTTTCTCTTTAATTTCTCGCGCTTTTTCCGTTAATTCATTTAACCGCCGCTGCAACAGAGTTTGTTCTTGAGCCTGCCCTTTTTCCGTCTCGTGTTTTTTTAGAAGCGCCTGGTAGTTTTGGTCCTGAGTCTGATGTGCTTTTTCAAGAATAGGGATTGCTTCGTTAGCAGCTGTCTGCATTTTTTTAAGGGCAGTAGATGACAAATTTAAGCTTTTCTTAACCTCATCAGCACATACTGAGAATTTCTTCTGCAACTCTATAAATAGCGCTGCATTTTCACCAGTAGCAAGTTCTGAACTGAAGTAGCGCGAAACCGTATCAGCTTTTATCCCAAAAGGCGCGAGAATATTATCGAGCTCGGTTGCTATCCCACCGAGATAGTTAGGAAGTTGCGTTATAAAACGTTTTTCTTTATCACGAAACGCTTTCTTGGTTATTTCTGGTTGCAACTCTTTAGTTGCCGCTCCTGCTGTTGGCAGGAGTTTTTTTAATTTTGCCTCTAAAAGCTTGACTTCAGATTGCCCTTGTGAGAGATCCAATATCTCTCCTTTCAACTTGATAAGTTCGCTGGAGTTGTGGCCCAAGTCTCTTCTTACGGAGCGCAGTTCATTCTGCGAATCTGAAATTTCGCGTTTAACAAATTTATCTATGAGGTTTAGTTGGAAATGTGGTGTATTCGCAATTTCTTCAATTTCATTCTGACTGTAGACATTAATGTCAATCGCATTTTCTGGGGAAACCTCTGCTATTTCCTCTTGCTCATCGAAAATGTCGAATTCTCCAGCTGTGTCTTTTTCCTTCTGTATGACATACTGGAGGCCTTCCTTTGTTTCCACAGTTACACGTAAATTACCTGTTCCCAGGTTTCCTTCAACTAACTTTGTAATTTGCTTGTATTGGTTTGGAGCTTGCACACTATCCGGTAGAGCGTTAAGGGCATACCGCAGAAATTCCAGCACAGTCGTTTTTCCTGTACCACGACCACCGATAATGCAATTGAGGCCTTCGACAAATTCAAGTTTTGTCCCATCCAAAAAACCACCGGAAATTTCAATCGAACGTATCTTATTATGGCGTTGAGTAGTGGATTTGTCTGCATTTTTTTCAATAGTGCTCATAGTTTATCTCCGATCCGCCGAATGTTCTTCGTATAAATTATACCACTTCCCAAAAAGCATAACACGGGAACGAAAAGCAGGCATTTACTTCAGGAGGCCTATGAAAAATAACTGTATTAATTTGGACCCAAAAGAAATGCTGCCCGAAGAACGCCTGGACGCCTTAGCTGATGTCCTGGCCGAAGGAATCGTCTATTTAGGCCAGAGAGGCCTTCTGGACTTTGTTCCTGTCCCATCTATGGAAGTCCAGGAAACTGCGCTAGGGAAAAACCATTGTTCCCCCGACAAAGTGGAGGATGTGGAGGGCTTGCCCATTACAGCCGTTACGCGCGCGTATAACGCGCGCACGTAAGGGCCTTAACCGGAAGATACAGCACATCCAGCACTTTGCTTGTTTTTTCAGCACTTTTTTGAGTGAGGCACTATGAACAATCGGGCTAAGGGCAACATGCATGAGAAGAAAGTCGCAGACTACCTCAAAGCGCAAGGGTATCTGGTAGAGCGCAGTTTTGGCAAGCCGGGTTGGATACCGGGCCGGGGCATCGTATTTTGCGCACGCGATCTATTCGGCGCGTTTGATATTGTCGCGATAAAGCAGCCGAACGAAGTGCGGTTCATCCAGGTAACATCGGGCGCGGTGGCAGTCCGGCGCAATAAAACATTCTCGGTCTGGCCGCTGGCAGAAGTCTGGGAACATCTTCGCGCCGGAGTTTACCGGATTCACAAGTCGGACGGCACATCCAATGTTCTCGACGTAAAACAGACAAACGCCGCATAAACAGTTTAAACAGTTTTATGGACTTTAAGGAGGAAACCAACCAAAATGTATAGAGTCAAATTTTGCAAATACTGCAACGAGCCGTTTACGCCAACATATGCGAATCAGCGGTTCCACACGAAGTGCGGACGTGCATGGCGCAGAGACTATGAACGCAAATATCATCGTGAGTATGAGCGCCGGAACAGGAAGCAGTTGAAAGAAAACTGGATACAGGAGATTGAACAGTGAAAGGCCGAAAACCGAAATATCCGCAGGAAGAAATCAACCAGGTCGCGGCAAGACTGGCTAACGGCGAGAGCGCATCTGCCATCTCGAAAGAATTAGGCTGGCCCCGGACTTCGGTTCTACGCTGCGCCGATAGCGCCAGAACGCCGCCTCAGGCAGCTGCACAGATGAAGCAAGGGATCAAGGACCGGAACTCGGAACGTCGTGAACGCATATTCTGGCGGTTTGTCGAGGCTAACCTGCGACAGGGCATAAACAAATCCGCGTCTGCTGCCCCGAAGGAAATAGCAGCTATGCTCGAAGCCGCCGTAAAACTTAAATCACTCATGACCACCTCAGTCTCAAGTTCACGCGGGTCTTTAATCAACTTCACCGACGAAACCATTTTGAGGTTCGGTCGCTTCATCAAAGGTGAAGTAGTTGAAGTCGCCGCAGTTGACTCGGTGCCGGAAGCTAACCTGGCCGAGGCCAAAGCCGACGCTTTGGAAACCGATCCGGGCGAGGGAGCAAGTGCGCCGCCGGAAGGCGAAAGTGGCGGGTGAATGCGCGGAAAGGCGCAGTATTCACTAGACATAATGCCACATTATGTCAGGTTCTACCGACGAGGAATGAAGATGGCAGGACATGGAAAAAATAGCGTGAATTTTGAGGCCGAAACGCAGCACGCTCCCCTTTTGCGTATTTTGCGTCAGTCTGGTTTCATCGGGACTTCTAAATTTTTTGCGACAAAACGGTTCCTATGAGCAAACAGATTCTCAATCAAGGGCCATTCCCCCACCTGGACAGCCAAAGCATCCAGCAGAAGCTATTTGACCTCTTTGGCTTTGCGCGAGACGTATTGGGCTATCATGACATCAGCAATCTGCACCTGGGCTGGTATAAAGAACTGCTGGACCACCGGTTCATCCTGCTCTTGAGCCCCCGGGGGCACCTAAAGACCTCGGCTGTCACGGTGGGCTATTCCCTGTGGCGGCTTACACAGGACCGGAACCTGCGCATCTCTATTTTAAACGAGGTACTGGGTAATGCCAAGGACATCCTGCAAACCATCAAGGCACATATCTCCAGCGAGAAGTTCCAGGAACTCTACGGCCACTGGGACACCCTGAGCAGCATGTGGACAGCCGAGAAGATACTGATTCCACGGGATAAGGTCTTAAAAGAGCCCAGTATCTCCGCAGCGGGCGTTTTGGGCACCATAGTAAGCCAGCATGCCGACCTGGTAGTAATAGACGACCCGCACAGCGAAAAGAACAGCCAGACCCCGCACCAGCGCAAGAAGATCATCACCTGGTTCCAGCAAACGGTTATGCCGATTTTGGAGCCGTCCGGCCAGCTGATAGTTTGTATGACCCGCTGGCATAAAGACGACTTGGCTGGACACATCATGTCCGACCCCGGCTTCAAGAACTGGCGCATAATAGAGCAGCGGGCGGAATGGACCGATGAAAACGGCAATCGGAAGATACTATTCCCTGAGAAGTGGCCGGCTGACATCCTGGATAGATATAAAGCCAACATGGGCAGCCTGGCCTATCGGACGCAGATGTTAAACGATGTCGCCGGGTTGGAAGGCTCTGATTTCAGGATCGAATGGCTCACCGCCTGCCGCTACACTGAAAAACCGAAGGACATGAATATTTACATCGGCGTGGATCTGGCCACCGGCAGTACGGAAGCCCATTCCAAGTTCGCCTATGTGGTCTTGGGCATTCCAAAGGGTGAAAAAGCCGCCTATATTCTGGCGGCGCATAAGGACAGCATACAATTCCCGGAGCAGGTCAAAACCATCAAATGGCTCTACAAGTTCTATGAGCCTACCGAAATGGGCATTGAGAACAACGCCTACCAGCAGTCGATGCTTCAGTTTTTACAGGTAGATGAAGAAACGTCGAAGCTCCACATAAAGGGACTCCACACGCAGGGCGATAAACAAAGGCGCATAAGAGGGATGGCGCTGCTTTTTGAAAATAGGGCAATCCGTCTGCCGGACACTTTGCCGGAACTTGAGGAAGAACTGTTGCACTTCCCAGTGGGCGATGATGATTTGTTGGACGCACTCTGGCTTGCACTTGAAGTCGTACGGAAGAAGAAAGTAGCGCCGAATATCAAGTATGTCTCGGATTTTGGACAGAGCAGATACAATGACTATCTCTAAAACGAGCGACACCGCTTTATCCATAACGCCCATCAGCAATATAACGGGCCGGGAGTTTGTTGCGGCGCATCATTACGCCGTCATCTGTCCGCCCATAACGAAGATAACCTACGGCCTGTTTAATGGCGAGAAACTGGTCGGCGTTGCGCTCTGGGGTTTTGGCACTCGGCCCATGCATACCATACGCAGGCTGTTCCCCTCGCTCGGAGTGAATAATTATCTGGAGTTGAACAGATTCTGCGTGCTGGACGAGATGCCCCGCAATACTGAAAGCATGTTTTTGAAGTTGTGCTGCCTGCATATAAAGCAGGACTTCCCCTGTGTCCATGTTTTGTTCAGTTGGGCTGACGGACTCCGAGGCAAGCCCGGTTACGTTTACCAGTCGGCGAACTGGCTTTACGGCGGCTTTATCAAAAGCCAGTTTTACTGCACAGCAGACGGCGAGGTTGTCCATCCCAGGTTTTTGATAACCCGCTATGGGACCAGAGCCAACGGCTTCACCCGCAGCATTGGGCTGACCAAGATCTCGGGCTTTCAGTTCAGATACTGCAAATTCCTATGCTCGCACAAACTCAGGAAGGCGCTGCTCAAGGAATCGCCGTTTAACTGGCGCAGCAGTTATCCCAAGAAGTGCGACCTAAAATGGTGGATAGATGCGGAGGAGGGCTCAAGAGAGAGCTTTGAGTGTCCCACACTCAAGGGGTCGGGGCGGTTCCGGCACTCCGCTGGGATTTCAAAGGGAGACAGCTTATGGGGATAAGGGAACGGCTGATAAATGCGTTGTTCGGCGGTCTGATCCGGGCCGAGGTCGAAAAATCGTCCAAGCAGATAATCTCGTATGTTACCGGCCTGCCGTCCTCAGCCGAGGGCATACTGCCGGACATAGATTTTGAGATTTTCAACCAGATGTATGAGCAGACCTCCTGGGTCCGCGCTGTGGTGGGCGTCATCTGCAAGGCGGTTACGGCCCGAGGCTACGGCCTGGCACCTGCCAAACCGAATGCCGATCCAAAAAACGCAGAAATGCTTCAGTCCTTTTTTGACGGCTGCAACCCAAACGACACGCTCCTTGAGATACTGGACGATATCGCCCGCGACGTTTATGTATTCGGCAACGCATTCCTTGAGGTGGTTTATGGCGCGGACGGCAAGCCCAGGGAGTTATGGAATCTTGACGCGACCACAATCAGTGTTAAAGCGGACGAACACGGCACTATTACAGGTTACATCCAAGTCCCCAGAAGCCA
>Ga0209417_1007305_pt1 | contig 10734 bp, 12 predicted proteins | sample RifGroF2_FD_184002 | JGI IMG/M metagenome (GOLD analysis project Ga0209417, IMG submission 184002) | Groundwater microbial communities from Rifle, Colorado, USA - Groundwater F2 (SPAdes) (version 2) | ecosystem: Environmental > Aquatic > Deep subsurface > Groundwater | place: Rifle, Colorado... | reverse complement strand
GCTTTTTGGCGCGGTTATAGTATCTCTAGCCTTGTACATAAGCTCGTATCAAGCGCATCGCATACAAATTCTTTTAGGAACACAAAATGCGATTCTATCAGGCGATCCCGCGCTTTTAGCCTCTCCCCGCTCACTCACGGCTTCAGAAATTACTGCTATCATAAGAGGGGAGCGGAGCGCAGATTTATATAGTTCAATTAACAATCCAAACGCATCGTGGGCAGTTTTTTCAGTTCGTTATTATTTTTCAAGCCGCGGCGCGCCAATTACAGAGCCGCGCGAAACTTTTGCGCTTCCTGGTGAAAATTCGGTTGTTGGTTTTGCAAATGGCGCAGAGTTTTCAGCGCCTTTTGAGCTTATTCTTGAAGACATAAAATGGCGTAAAATTATTTTGCCGATTGAGCGCGAGCGCCTTAAACTTTTTTCCATTGAATCGCGCGATGTCGTATTCACGCCAGGCGATATTGAATCAGCGTCTTCATCAGTTCTAGCAACGCTTGTGAACAAAAGTCCGTTTGGATTTTGGAACGCGCCTATTACAGCGATTCTCTATAATAACAATTCGCTTGTCGGCATCGGGGAATACACGCTTTCACAATTTGCCGCTGGCGAGGAACGGGCTGTTTTGATTGGAGTCGGAAACATCAGATTTCCAGTAACAAATGTAGAGATTGTTCCGCGCGTGAACATGCTTGATGACGGTTCGCTAATGCTATGAAACTTTCAGTTTACAGCCGTTTCCGCAATTTTGATTGGGGAATACTTATTTCCGGCATTTTTTTAATTCTCATCGGTTGCGCTACGCTTTATAGTTTAGAACTTAATAATGAAAATCCTGATTTTTCCCTGCTTCTTCGTCAAGGAGCGGCCTCGGTTCTAGGGATTTTTTTATTAATAGCCGCGCTTTTTACTGATTTTCGCCACTTAAAAAGTTATGCTTATATTCTATATCTTCTCGGGCTTACCATGCTTGCATCACTGCTTGTTTTTGGAGTTACAATTCACGGCACACGAGGATGGTTTGCTCTTGCAGGAATCACGTTTCAGCCGGTTGAGTTATTCAAAATATTTTTTATCATCGCGCTCGCGAGATTTTTTTCCAGTATACGAACGATTAACGATCCGATGAATTTGCTAAAATTAATATTATTTTTGATCGCGCCGGCGATTCTCATTCTTCTTCAGCCGGATCTCGGCACGCTGATTATTTTAGTTGCGATTTTTGCCGGGTACCTTTTTACGGCAAAACTGAAACGAGTATTTATTTTATTTTTTATTTTTATAACACTTCTCGGAGTAATTGCTTCATGGCAGTTTCTCGCGCCGTACCAAAAAGATCGCATCAGCAGTTTTTTCAATCCGGACATGAACACGAAAGGCAGCGCTTATAATATTACGCAGTCCAAAATCGCGATTGGCTCCGGGCGCATGTTCGGGCGAGGGCTTGGGCTTGGAACCCAGAGCTCGCTTCATTTTCTTCCAGAAGAGGAAACAGATTTTATTTTTGCGGTCATTTCTGAATCCCTTGGTTTTGTAGGCGGAGGACTGCTTATTTTGTTGTATACTTTTCTTCTTTCAAGAATTATTTCGCTTGCAAATCGTCTAGACGATCCCTTTGGCTCTCTTATCGCTCTTGGCGTATTTTTTTGGTTTGCTTTTCAGGGATTTGCGAATATCGCCATGAATATAGGACTCCTGCCTATATTTGGGGTTCCGTTGCCTTTTGTAAGCTACGGCGGAAGTTCTCTTCTTGTAAGTATTTTTGCGATTGGCGTTTTAGAGAGCGCCGCGCTTTTTTCTCCTAGAAAGAGTTAGCGCGCTAGGAGATCAGTTTTCTTGACATTCCACAATAATATGCTAGCTTGATTGTAATGTTACAAGCAGAAATTAGACAATCAAAAAGAGGACTTGGCGCATATCGTAGAGAAGGAAAGATTCCGGCGGTTGTGTACGGTCACGGCATTCAGTCCGTGTCAGTTCTTATAGACAAACAAGAGTTTCTGAAACACTTAAGAGCCGAAGGGAAAGGATCTCTTTTGGACCTGAAAATCGCGAGTGATGAGCCGGTAAAGGTTATTCTGCAAGACTTGCAGAAACACACTCTTACGCAAGAGTATCTGCATTTGGATTTTTATCGCATTCGCATGGATGAAAAAATGCGCGTCAAAGTGTTGCTTATTTTTACAGGAGAGGCGCCGGCGGTTAAAACTGGAGGCGTGCTTGTGAAAGCTAAGGATCATGTTGAAATTGAATGTCTGCCAAAAGATTTGATCTCCAGCATTGCTGTTGATTTATCTTCTTTATCAGAATTGCGCGCTTCTATTAAAGTGCGCGATCTCTCTGTAGGTTCAGGCATTTCTATCATCGGCAATCCGGACGATATCATTGTAACGATTGCGGAAATAAAAGAAGACATTGAAGACGCCGCGCTTGCGGCGCAAAAAGAAAAAGAACAGCTTGAAAAATTAAAAGCAGAGCCGGAAGAGAAGAAAGATGCTGAAGAGGGAAAAGAAAAGGATAAAGCCAAAGATAAAGCAAAGGAAAAGAAATAGAGAAATTATAAATCCCGACCTACCTATCGGCAGATAGGTTTATCGGGATTTTTTGTATGCCTTTATCTGTTTCGTACAAACGATAGATTGGCACAGAGTATATTTTTTTCATTATTTCTGTTTGTTTCTCAAGTTCGCGATAATAATAGTAAGAGTCATCAGTCGGAGTCAAGAGCGCAGAACCCGGTTCGTAGCGGACAATTTCCGGTTCAAGAGTTTTATATTGCGCTGGCGTGATATACGGCAAATTTGCCGCGATAATAATTGCGTCAAACTTTTTTTGCGGCGCATTAAGTATCGGTTCAATAAGATTTCCGTGAAAAAATGCGATTTTGTTTTGAACTCCGTGCTGGTTTGCGTTCTCGCGCGCAATATTAAGCGCGTCTATGGAAATATCCACTGCCGCATAATAGTGATGCATGAGAGAGGTTTTTGCAATCGCAATGATGATACATCCGGAACCGGTTCCGACATCAATAACTGCGCATTTTCCGGATGATTTTTTAAGTATTGCAAGCGTATTTTCCACGATTTCCTCGGTTTCCGGGCGGGGGATTAAAACGCTATCGTTAACAAAAAAGTTCAGTCCGTAAAATTCTTTTTTGCCAGTTATGTAGGCAACAGGCTCGCGATTGCATCGTCTGCTGATAAACGCATCGTATCGGACGATTTCCTCGTCTGTCATTTCATATTCCGGATGCGCGTATAAAAATTCCCGAGGACGATTGATCGCCACACTCATCAAAACTTCAGCGTCTATAAGAGGGGAGTGGATGCCTTGTGTTTCTAAACGACGCTCCGTGGCTTTAAGATATTGACTAATAAAGTACATTATGTTATCGTATTGGCATTCTTTCACATAACCCTATGAGGGGGTGGGTGTGAAAGAACTTTTGGGGGATTCTGTTTTTTCTATCTTTCTCGTACAGAATCCCTTTTTTTTATTGCATTTTTTCGCGAAGAGTTGCAATGATATTCTCTATCTCTCCGTTCAAAATTCTCTCAATCTGCCCCCAACTTTCTTTAATGCGGTGGTCGGTTACGCGATCTTGTGGAAAATTATAGGTGCGGATTTTTTCCGAACGATCTCCTGTGCCTATTTGTCCGCGCCTCTCGGCATCGTGTTCCTGTTTTTGCCGTTCGGCTTTTTGGGCCAAAAGGCGCGATTTCAAAATAGTAAAAGCGCGTTCCTTATTTTGCAGTTGAGACCGTTCATCTTGGCATGATACGACAAGCCCGGTTTTAAGATGCGTGATTCTCACAGCTGAATCGGTTGTATTCACGGATTGTCCTCCATGTCCGCTTGAACGAAACACGTCTATTCGCACGTCCTCCGTCTTGATCTCCACATCCACATCTTCCGCTTTTGGAAGCACGGCGACTGTTGCGGTTGATGTATGAATTCTCCCGGATTTTTCGGTTTCAGGTATTCGCTGAACTCTATGCACGCCGCTTTCGTATTTTAATTTTGAATACGCGTTCTCGCCCTGAATTTCAAAAATAATCTCCTTAAATCCTCCTATCCCGATGCGGTTCTCGGAAAGAGTTTTCACGCGCCAGCCCTTATTTTCCGCATATCGCGCATACATTCGGAATAAATCTGCAGAAAAAAGAGAGGACTCGTCTCCTCCTGCGGCCGCTCGGATTTCAACAATAATATCGCGTTTATCAAGCGGATTTTTCGGTTCTAAATCTCCCAACTTATTTTTGACACTCGTAATTTGACTTTTTAGATTTTCAATCTCCTCCTCCGCGAGCTCGCGCAATTCCACATCTTCAGCCGATTGCTCCGTTTCCTCTGCCTGCGAGAGATGATGATTCAGCATAGCGAGTTCTTTCGTATGCGCTATTTTCTTTTTTAGATCATTATATTCAATTGTGAGAGCGCGCAATCGCGATGAATCGCGCAAAACTTCCGGCTTTTGTATGTCAGTTTCAAGCTCATCTTGACGAATTGTAAGCGCGGCAATGTCGTATTCCATTTAAGAGCAATACTACCATTAGAGAAGTGAACTTGACAAGTTCCACTCCCTTTGCTACATTAGCAGACAAAGAGTTTGACTGCTAATTTTAAGGGACTCATATCTATGCTGACTGACCGCCAGAGAACACTGTTAAACGCGCTCATGAATCAATATATTAAAACAGGAGAACCGATCGGTTCGGAACTTCTTGTAGACACGTACCATCTTTCTGTTTCCTCCGCAACTGTAAGGAATGAAATGCTCGCGCTTGATACGCTCGGGTATCTTGAAAAACTCCACACGTCGTCCGGCAGAGTTCCAACTGAAAAGGCGTATTCCTATTATGTTGCAGAGTATGCGAAAAACCCAGTGCTAAACGCCAGATACAAAGAACGCTTATCACAACTGGTTCCAACTTCAAAATATCCGAGCTCGCGCGAAATCGTAAAAGACGTTTCACGAAACATTGCAGATATCGCGCATGAATTCATACTCACGGCTTTTGCGGATAATGATTTTTACTACACAGGATTATCGCATCTTTTTACAAAACCGGAATACGGAGAAGCAGAGAGCATAAAAAATTTATCGGAAATTATTGATGCGTTTGACGCGACGTTAAAAGAATTATACCGCACAATTCCGGAAGAAACACATACGTTTATAGGGTCAAAAAATCCTATTGATAAAAGTTCCAGCTTAATCACAGTCCGCATCGGCGCGAACGGCCCGATTCTTGCGCTTCTTGGGCCTATGCGAATGCGGTATGATGTTAATATCGCTCTTTTAGAATATTGCCAGTCGTTATTGGCAGATTAAGAACTAAAAATATGGAAAACAATTCTCTACAACAACAAACGGAGCAAACGCAATCTGAAGAAATCACTGAACTGCAAAAAAAATGCGACGAGTATCTTGCCGGGTGGCAGAGGGCAAAAGCCGATTACAGCAATCGCGAAAAAGATATCGCGCGCGAAAAAACGGAATTCCTGAAATTCGGAAATGCGGCGCTGATTCTTGAGCTGATTCCGATTTTTGATAATTTTCGCGAGGCGATGATGCACATTCCAAACGAACATAAAACAGACGAGTGGGTTATGGGAATAGAACTCGTGAAAAAACAGATCAGCGATTTTCTCAAAAATTTTGGCGCGGAGACGTACGGAAAAGAAGGAGAAGCGTTTGATCCGAATCTCTTTGAGGCGCTTGATGAGACAGACGCAGAAGAGGATAAAAAAGGAAAAATTGTGAAGGTTGTGCGGATGGGATATAAGCTCCACGGCCGGGTAATTCGCCCGAGCCAAGTGATTGTCGGTAAATAAATTTTAATTAAGAGCAAGTTGCGGGTTTAATAAATTTTTATTATTAAGCGCTGTACTTTGTCTCTCAACTTACGCATATGTCTCTTATAAAATGGCAACCGGTGTTTGATGTTTTTGAAGATATTGACGGTTTCTTCGCAAGCGGAGGCCCTCGCCGCGCGATTTCCCGAACCTTTGCTCCGGCCATAAACATTCGCGAGACCGACGACAGTGTGGTTGTAGAAACTCCGCTTCCGGGCATTGACCCTTCTAAGGTTGATATTACAATTGAAAACGACGTCTTGACGATTGAAGGCCGCGACGAGAAAAGGAGCGAAGTGGAAGAGCAGGATTATTCCCGCCGAGAGTGGACAATGCAGTCTTTTCATCGCTCTGTTGCTCTGCCTGTTGCAGTGCAGTCCGACGACGCGCAGGCATCGTATCAAAACGGCGTCTTGACGGTTACGATTCCGAAGCGCGAAGAGGCAAAGGCGAAGAAGGTTAGTGTGAAGGTGAAGGAGTAAAGTTGCCAAAAGAAAAAATGCCCATATCAATCAAGATATTGGCATTTGTCTCTCGCTTATTTGGGGTCCCTTATTAGGTAAACCCCAATTAAGAAAGAGATACAGCATATCCCTAAGCCTATAAGGCCATAGGGTTTTGGGACATCATTCCAAAACATTAATTGCAACGTCCCAGATACTGCAATTAAGAAAGCTATACGGCCTTTCATCTTTCTCACCTCCTTTCTTTTTTGTAGAATGAGAAAAATGTTGAGCGCAGTATAGCACTTCTTCTTCTTCTTCTTCTTCTTCTTGTCAATAGATGAAGCGCAGAAGCCCATATGAATGCAAAAAGACCGCTACAAACTTACCCAAGATATTTTAAAAAAAGTCGCTGAAATAGATGAGTTTAAGGGCGCGTGGATGAAATTAAAGTTGTTACACAGCCATATCCTTCCGCAATTGGAATGGGTAGCTCTGCTTCAATCCTCCGCATCTTCAACACGAATAGAAGGGTCAGAGATGAGCGACAAAGATGTAGAGGATTTTCTTCAAGGATTAAATATCCAAAAATTTAGGGATTGCGATAAACAGGAAGTGCAGGGATATAAAGAACTGTTGGAAACCGTATGTGCTAATTATGAAACCACACCCTTTACAGAAAATACGATAAAAGGTTTTCACAAGATATTGTTGCAGTACTCACAAAAAGATGAGCGTCATTTGGGAGAGTATAAAAAACATCCAAACACCGTGGTGGCGTTTGACGCAAACGGAAAACAACTCGGCATTATTTTTAAAACCACAGAACCTTATCTAACGCCAAAAGAAATACAGGAATTACTGGAGCGTACAGGAGCTTGGATTCGCGGAGAAGATAAGCATAGGCTTTTGATAATCGCGGAATTTATCGTAGATTTTCTTTCTATACATCCTTTTCAAGACGGCAACGGACGGCTTTCCCGCATTTTAACGAATTTTTTACTGTTGCAACATGGATACGAATTTGTGCGTTTTAGTTCTTTAGAGAGCGTGATAGAGAGTAACAAGCGATTATACTATCTTGCATTGCGCAGGAGCCAAAAGGATCGCGGCAAAAAAAATGAAACGATAGAGCCGTGGATAAACTTTTTTTTAGACGTTTTGGTGACTATGACACGTACGTTAAAGCTGAAGGTGGAAGATAAAGGAATAAGTATACAAATTAGTGAACGAGAACAAAAAGTATTAGAATATGTAAACAAACATCAACGAGTTACAAGCACGGACGTAATGAACAAGTATTCAATAGGTCAAAGAGCGGCGAGTAAAATTTTATTACAAATGGTAGAGAAGAAGCTATTGATTAGACAAGGAAAAGGGAAGAGAGATGCGTTTTATACGTTAAATATAATATAGTTTAACGGAACTTTAACGGAACTTTAACGGAACTAACTTTAATTTTGATTAACTAATCAGTTATACGCTGTACGGTAAATATGCTTTATAGCGTTGTAACTTTAACACTACATGTCAAAAATTCTTGGCATAGACCTTGGCACCACAAACTCCTGCATGGCAATTATGGAGGGCGGCGAGTCAAAGGTTTTGGAAAATAAAGAAGGGCAACGCACCACTCCGTCAATTGTTGCGGTTTCAAAATCAGGAGAGAGGATTGTCGGAGTCGCGGCAAAACGGCAATCGGTTACAAATCCGCAAAACACTCTGTATTCAGTGAAGCGGCTTATCGGGCGCAGGTTTGACGACAATGAAGTTCAGCGTTCTATAAAAACGCTTCCGTATGAAATCCGCAAACGCGGAGAAGGAGTGGAGGTGAAAATGGGCGACAAGTGGTATACGCCGCAGGAAATTTCCGCGATGATTTTGGTGAAACTGAAAAATGACGCTGAAGAAAAGACAGGAGAAAAAATCACAGAAGCCATCATCACATGCCCCGCGTACTTTGACGACTCGCAGAGAAAAGCCACAAAAGAAGCAGGAGAAATTGCCGGGCTGAACGTCCGACGCGTTATCAACGAACCGACCGCCGCCGCGCTCGCTTACGGTTTTGACAAAAAGAAAGACGAAAAAATCGCAGTGTACGATTTGGGCGGCGGTACTTTTGACATTTCTATACTAGAAGTTTCTTCTGATACAGTGGAAGTGAAAGCGACAAACGGCGACACGCATCTTGGTGGAGACGATTTTGATCAGATACTCATGGAATGGATTGCCGACGAATTTAAGAAAGATCAAGGTATTGATTTAAGACAGGATAAACTCGCGCTTCAGCGAATCAAAGAAGCCGCAGAAAAAGCAAAAATTGAGCTCTCAACGCAGATGGAGGTGGAAATCAACCAGCCGTTTATTACAAGCGGCGCTGAAGGGCCGAAGCATCTTCTCTTAAAACTCACGCGCGCGAATCTAGAACAGCTTGTCGGGCATTTAGTTGAGAAAACTCTTGGGCCGGTGAAAAAGGCGCTTGCGGACGCAAAACTTTCGCCAAAAGATATGAACGAAGTGGTGATGGTTGGAGGAATGACTCGCATGCCTCTTGTTCTTGAAACAGTTGAAAAGTTCTTCGGCAAAAAACCGCACCTCGGCGTGAATCCGGATGAAGTGGTTGCGGTCGGAGCCGCTGTGCAGGCCGGCGTTTTACAAGGGGATGTGAAGGATGTATTGTTGCTTGACGTAACGCCCCTTACTTTGGGAATTGAAACTTTGGGCGGAGTCCGGACGCCGCTTATTGAACGAAACACCACTATTCCGACCGCAAAATCGCAAGTTTTTTCAACAGCCGGAGACAGCCAGACGTCAGTTGAGATTCATGTTTTACAAGGCGAGCGCGAGATGTCCGGAGACAACAAGACGCTTGGCAAGTTTATTTTAGACGGAATTCCTCCGGCTCCCCGCGGCGTGCCGCAAGTTGAAGTAACTTTTGACATAGACGCAAACGGAATTTTGCATGTAACCGCAAAAGACAAGGCAACCGGAAAAGAACAGAAAATTACGATTACAGGTTCAACAGGATTGTCAAAAGATGAAATTGAGCGTATGAAGCGCGATGCGGAATTGCACGCGGATGAGGACAAGAAAAAGAAAGAATTGATTCAGGAGCGCAACACCGCAGAGAGCTTGGCGTACACAGCCGAGAAAACCGTGAAAGAGGCTGGCGACAAAATAAGCTCGGATGAGAAAAAGGATGTGGAAGATCATGTGAAAAAAGTGCGGGATACTTTAATCGGAGAGGATGCCGGCGCAATCAAACAAAGCGCCGAGACATTGGGCCAAGTTTTGCAGAAAATCGGGGCGAAAATGTATCAAACCTCTCAAAGCGGAGCGAGCGCGGAACAGACAAGCGGAGAAGATCAAGCTACAGGCGCCGGCGCGGGAGATCAATCGGTGGGAGAAGAGAGTAAAAAAGATAATGTCGTTGAGGGAGAATTTGAGGAGGTGAAGGATGAGAAAAAGAGCGAGTAGGATTATGCCTAAAAAGCAGACAATGTATTTGGAAACATCTGTTATTTCAGCCTATTTTGATTTTTGGAAAGGGAATCCAGCGCAAAAACGAGAAACACGTTCCTTGTGGAAAGTGATACCGCAGTATTTTAACGTTTATATTTCCAATATTGTTATGATTGAAATAGAGAATGCAAAATATGAGGAGTGGAAACACCAATTGCAACAGTTGGTGCGGAGTATAGAGAAACTAATGATTACAGATACAATTCAAAAATTAGCGCAGGAATATACGAGTAACAATGTTATACCGCAACGAAAAATTTTAGAGTTTAACCAAGCTCATGAGTTCAATACTCCAATCATTATTGAGCCAAGCGAGCTTGTGAAAGAATTATGAGATACAAAGAGCCATTTTTTATGCGCGAACTTCATAAACAGAGAGAAAAAGATGCTAAGGAGTTGTATACCGTTTTTGGAGGAGATATGAGAAAGTGGTGGAAGCACAAGATGGATACAATTAAAGACGGAACTCAAGGGAAAAAGATGAAGGTACCTAAAAAATAAAAAGAAAAAAGCTCCGTTCGCAGTGCGTCAGTTTCTCTGGTTGACGCGACTGTTACTTGGAGCTCTTAAGAGTCTCGGTACTATTTTTTTACAATTTTGTACCGAGACAATATCCGCCGATGAGAAAGGAACTGAAAAGGATCGGGACCGGGTCTCCGGCCCCGGCCACTATGGCGAGTGCTCCTATTACCATAGTGGGAATGGTCCCGGTCACGAGACATTTTATCATTTTCTCACCTCCTTTGATGAGAAAAAACCGGCAGGGTTTTGGATTTGCGTTGTTACGCATACCCAGCCGATTCCAGAGAACAAAACACTATAGCACTTCTTCTTCTTCTTCTTGTCAAGAGGGGAACGCAAAGAAGCATGACATTTGCCAAAAGATTATTACAACATATTAGCCGTTTCA
>Ga0209417_1007301_pt1 | contig 10739 bp, 13 predicted proteins | sample RifGroF2_FD_184002 | JGI IMG/M metagenome (GOLD analysis project Ga0209417, IMG submission 184002) | Groundwater microbial communities from Rifle, Colorado, USA - Groundwater F2 (SPAdes) (version 2) | ecosystem: Environmental > Aquatic > Deep subsurface > Groundwater | place: Rifle, Colorado... | reverse complement strand
GTTTTCGCCCTTCATAGCTATCCGCCGTTAATAAAGTTTAAAAATAGTAAAAAAGTTCGAAAACCACTTCAACCCGCATAAAATGCGAAGCGCTGTTAGGGGTAGTTAAATCTTTAATCACATGGAATTCCAAATAAATCAAGTCCATGTTTCCATTTGATATTGAAATATTTATTTCTTATAAAAACCATACTTCTCGATGGAAATTTACAGCTTTTACTGTCTATATGCCATAAAAAATTATCTGAATAGAAAAGATAATAATTATTCCATTCCCCAAAAAATATTGATGGAACTGTGTCTGTATAATCAACAGGCAATGAGTCAATAAATTGATTAAATTCTTTTTCAATTTTTAAGTTTCTGCTAAATTGAATTTCAACCTTTTTTCTTGTTGCAATTAATGGATTTCCAATAGAATGATCAATTGCTTCTAGTTTTAATAAAACGAAATTGGTTAAGCATTCATCAAGACACAAAAGTATCTCAGAGATTTTTGAATTACACAAACCATTCTGTCCATAAATGTAGAATTCCTTTCCAATCAAATATGATAAGCTGTCAGAAAGAGTTTTATTTGTAAATAAAGAAAGTCTGTTTGTTGTTTCAATAAGTCTAAGCTTTTCAGAATTAAAATTTTTTCTAGATAGGAGAGTCCATAAACTATCAGATTTTGCAATTCGTGATAAAAATTTATTAATGTCTGGATTTGATTCACTTTCCCAAAGAACCAATGTTAAACCAATTGAGTTTTCAGAGAATTTGAAAACAGGTATAATACTGTCAAGTTCGTATTTTTCCAATTCAATATTTTGACTTTTTAAAAAAGTCATTGAAAATTGTGTCAGTAATAAAAAGATAATCAATTTCTTAAGCATCCTTTTCCGATTTAATTACCCCTAACGGTCTCGGCATTTGAAACGTGCGGGTTTTCCGCCCAGCGTTCCAATCCGCCGTTGTAAAGTTTAAAGATAATTAAAAAAGTCAAAAAACCACCAAAACCCCGCATGTTTTGAGATGCCGTGTTATAGCTTGTTTTTACTTTGTTTTATTAAATTCCCCAGAGTCAGAAAGTTGATAAACAAACCGATATTTTTCTCTTACTATCGGGTTAAGATTTGGTATTTGATTTCCATTTTCATCAGTTTTATACCATAAAGTTGAATCTATCTGAGTAATTTTCATATTACTTTCAAAAATCACATATCCAATATCAAAAGTATCTTCTGTTGTAGGAACGCAATCAGTATGATATAATTTTATTTCATCTATTTTTATTCCTTTTTTATTCAATGTTCTTAAAAAAACAATCGTACCATCTGTGTCAAAATGATGAATAATTAATATATAATTTTCTTTCTCAATCTTTCCGTCAACAGCCCAACTGTCACCAATATATTTAGGATTCATTATTCGAATATATTCCTTTTCATTATCAGTCGGAATGATATTATTTATACAATTAGTTCTAAAAGGTAGAATTACATTTGGAATAGAATCACAAAACAACTTAAAAGACTCTATCTCATTATATTCAGTAAGTTCTATACTTGCTTTTTCAGTGTCAGCCTGTTTTTCACTTTTATTTTGAGCAGATTCAGCACAACCAAAAGTTAAAAGAACCGAAATAAAAATTAAAAATTTCATATTATCCTTAAAATTAGAAATCAACTTTTCGTGACGTTTTGTAAAAATTAGCTATAACGGTCGCGGCTTAGAAAAGTGCGGGTTTTTGCCCTGTTTCCCTATCCGCCGTTAATAAAGTTTAAAAATAGTAAAAATGTTTGAGTATTCCGTCACCCCGCATTTTTTTAGAGCCGCTGTTACACACTGTAAGTTTATGATATCCAAACATTAATTAGTCCAAGAATATCCCAATTATCATTTTCATGTTTCAGTATCAAAATGTCTCCGCTTCCAAAAAGTCCACCACCATGATGCTCAACATATATACAAGCATAATTACCTGAATATTCCACTCTTGAAAGCATAAATACTCCAGCTGATTTAGGATATTTTTTATAAAATTTATTCCAACCTTTTTGAATGTCAAATATGAAAAACCTATCAAAACGTTTCGAACTTATCAATGTAAAAGGTGTTTTCAAGCTTAAATTTTCTTTTTCAAGGAGTGGAGAATTATATAGGTTATTTTCCAGATTAAAAAGACATTCTTTTATAGATTCAGTTTCAACTAAGTTTATCAATGAACTGTCATACTTTAATATCCAATTTCTGTAAGTAATATCTTCTTTCGTTTCAGATTTATAAAAAATATCGTAGTAACTTAAAAGATAATTTTCTCTAGGAATAAACTTTTCAATTAAAACAACATTTGTCAAAGTGTCTCTATCAGAATCCCAATTGTCAATGAAACTATCAATTACTTTTGAATAAATTTTATAATTCGATTCTACTTGTCCAAATACAACTGAACTAAAGAAAATAAATATTACTAAAAGTCGATTTTTCATAAACTTATTGTGTGTAACGTTCTTGTGTTAACAATTGTGCGGGTTTCCGCCGCGTTTCAGTGTCCACCGTTGAACAACTTAACGAAGATAATATTTTGTCACCAAACCACCAAAACCCCGCATTATTGTTGAACACATGTTACAAATTGGGCGTATAAAAACAAAACCTATCAAGTTGTTTGCTTACAATACTATGAAAAACTAAAAACATTTTTTAGGGATAACCATATTGCCTGAAAGGCAAATTTTGTAAACTTTAATAAGTTTGAGAAAGCATTTATTTAAATCTGCCAAAAATAAATCCAAAATTTAAACTTATATTCTGTAAATCTTTTGTTTTAACTAATGTTTGGCTTTCAAAACTATAGAAACTATAAGCCAATCCTGTTCTTAACTTCATCCATTTTGAAACATTTAATTCAGCGTACAATTCAGGTGATAAAATTAAACCTTCAATTCTAATTGAAGAATTGGTTGAATTGAATAATTTGAAATTTATGTCATCATAAACAAGTGAAAAATATCCAACATTTACCATCCAACCTGTATGCAAAACTTTTAGTCTATTATTAATCTGACCCACATTAAATCCAGTTTTCCAAATATTTACATAAATAGGATTATTAGCTAATTCAACATTCAGATTCGAAACAAATGTCGCTCCGAAAACTCCAATAACGAAATTGTGATTCAAAATAGCCCCAACTTCAATCCCCTGAAAAGAAAATGCCTTATTAAAGAAATCCTGATGCTGGTGCTGCAGTCCTGCAAAGAATTTACAATCTTTAATTAAAGTGTCATTTTTGTTAAAGAGAAATTCGTAGTTTCTATTTTGTGCTTTAAGACTATAAAAAGAAAATATAAAAATTAACACTAGAAAATATTTCAATACGTTCATTTTTTTGAGATTAATTTATATGAAAAACAAAAAGTCCAAACTTGCAAAATACCAATATTTAAACGCTCTATCAAACCAAAATAAGGCCATTTTTGAGCAAAAAATATACCTGATGCACCCCCAAAAAATAATATCAGAATACCTGTTATGATAGAATAAACTCCAAAAGTTTTCCAATTGGGCTCTTTAATAAAACCAAAACCAATTAGAAATGGGGTGAGTATTGTAAAAGGAACAATAAAAGCTGTAACAACGATGTGCATTTTACCTAAATAGGTTGCGGTTGCACCCGGTAAATCCTGTGGAAAAAAACCATAGCTAACTGATATAATATGCAAAAGAATAAATAAAACACCACCCCAAAAAACAAATTTGTGGTATTTCTTGCTTTCAAAAATAGTAAAAGACACGGCAAAAACTATTGCCAAAACACCATAAATCATTGTGAAAATCATCAACAAAGCTTTATTTGGAGCGCCTGTTGCGGTTAAATCACTAATAGGTTGGTGCAAATGACTGTATCCTTTCCATAAGAAACCACCGATCACAACATGCAAAACATAAATAATAACTGCCATAATTCCTGAAAACAACAGGATTTTTTTATTTCTTTCCGACATTTTATTTGAATATTTTGTTATTTATACAGAATCATTTCTTCTAAACAAAAAACGAGGGAAAGGGAAGAGTTCATTAACTTCATTTTCGTAAAAAAAATACTCTTCACCAAAAGTCCTTCTCAATAAGATATTTTCACCATGTATAGAAATTTTAAATCCAATGTACAAAACCAAAGCAATAGAAAATATTAATCCCGAATGAAAAATGCTAGCAAAAGCAGGAATTATGAATATTATCATTGATGCATAAATTGGATTACGGCACAAACTAAAAGTACCCCGCGTAATCAGTTTCCCTATTTTGAAGTCGTGTAAAAAAATGATGACTGATGAAATCCAAAAAGTAATTCCAGTAATTAACCAGATAAGTCCTAAGTTCTTTACTAAGGCATTGTCCAAATATTCAATATTTAGAAATTCTGGATATCTATGTCCTACAATTAAAGAAAGGATTACATATGGTAAACACATAAGTATCAATTTGGGTCCTATACCCCCTAAAGTCATTTTTTGTTTCATAGTAAATTTGAATTTTTAATTTCTATCTCTTATTTGTCAATTGAAATAATATTAAATAACTTAAAAAAATGAACGTGAAAAGAATAACCGATTCAAGATTTTTTTAAAATGCAAAACCAAAACCAGCATTTCCAACCAAATTAAATTTATAATTGTTTATATTTCCAAAATCATACCCTGGGCCCAATTCCAATTCAAAATAGAATTTCTTTAAAAAATGAATGCTGGTTCCTGCAAAAATACCTAACTGATGCGAATTAAGACCACTACTTTTAAAGTCTTTATCTAAAGTAAATATTCCTGTGTAAGTAGTTGAAATGCGCCATCCAATACTGATATTTTCGTTTTTAACCAGATGCATAGGCACAAAATAGAATCTGACAGAACTCATCAGGTATGGATTTAAGGTTGATAAATCAGAATAAATTACTTTTCCTTGTATTTTATCATTGATTTTTCCCCAATACGATAAGCCTAATTCATTGTAAATTGAAAATTTAGGACTTGCAAAATACTCCAAGCCATAACCTGCACCAAACAAGTTAACCTTCGATTGTGTTTTATTCTTCTGAGCATAAATTGTTACCGAGAAAGCAATAACTAAGCTGATAACAAAAAAACTTTTTTTCATTGTTTTAATTTTGTGTGTTTAACTATTTGTTTTTATGAACGAACATATGTTCGCATATGATTTAAAAAATTATAATTCCCAATGATTACAAAAAAGATTGCAAACTTCCTGCATTGATTTCCAACTTTGTTCAGGATCGTTGTTATAGAGTTTTTTTAAGCCATAGTCAAGATGTAAAGATCTTATTGAGAAACTATAGAGATTTGCCAGTGTTAGAGGGTCTCCTTGTTTCATTTTACCTTTTTTCTGAAATAGTTCGAACGTATAAGCGGTTCTTAAAATTCTTCTTTTACTCTCATCTATCACAATATGACCAGCCTTAGAATTACGGTATTGTTCCATACTTACAACAAACCACATTTGCGATGCAGTAGGATTTTCCCAAATACCTATGTATTGTTTTAATCCATTTAGTAGCATTTCTTTAAGGGTGAACTGTGTAGTCAATAAGTCCAATTGCTCATCTGAAAGCGCTTTGCTTAAAAGTGCATTATTGAAACTTTCAAAGATTGCATCAAGCAACATATCTTTACTTTTATAATGATTATAAAATGAGCTCTCCTTAATTCCAACTTCACTGCAAATATTTCGGATTGAAGTTGCTGTGTATCCATTTGCGGCAAACAGTATTAATGCTTTTTCAAATATTATTTCTTTTGTTGTCATAATTACAAGTTTGAATTATGCGACAAAGAAAACTAACGTACGTTAGTTAACCAAATATTTTGACAAAAATTTTTATTTTAATAACAAAATGCAGCCGACAGGCTGCAAAGCGGGCGGGAAAAAATGTTTTTCTATCATACTTACCAAACCAATCATTATAAAATGCCTTTCAGACTGATAAAAATAAATTTACTTTAGTTGTCAAACCGAAATACAGTTTCCAACTTGCAAAAACTATCAAGCCGTTAATAAAGATTCTTGATTTACGAACTTGTCAAAATTAAAATGAAGTTTCCAGAAATTTTTCAGCGCCTTATTTGTAACGGTCCGCGCTTGTGTTTTGTGCGGGTTTTCGCCCTTCATAGCTATCCGCCGTTAATAATGTTTAAAAATAGTAAAAAAGTTCTAAAACCACTTCACCCCGCATAAAATGCGAAGCGCTGTTGTGTGGCGTTTATTTATATTTTCTATCTATTTCAAATAATTTTCGATAATATTGATCAGTTCCTTTATAGTTCTTATAAACATTTAATCTTTCCATAAATTCATCAGTGAATTGAACTATATTGTTTTCCATATATTCTGGCTTTATAACACCAAATTTTTCAAGTAATATGAAATTAGCATTTATATCCAAGTTCATCGGTTGTATATAATTCCAAATACTATCCTGAAGTGAAATCCATTGACTTTCTGGAATATTACCATTATTATTCATTAAATACCAAATAATAAATCTATCTGTTCCATTAAAGAATGATGAAAGTCTGATCGGTATAAAATATGCCATTTCTTTCCTAATAGCTTGATTTTTGTCTGATATAGGCCATGTTTCAGAATAATAATACCTTTCATGAGCCCCTTTTTGAAAGAGATAATCTTGATTTAAATTTTGATAGTCATCTTTAATTTTTTTAAGTTGAGCTTTTAAAGTGGAATCACTTTGTTCAATAATTGTTGATATTAATGTATTATAATTCTCAGAAAAATTATAAATTAATTGATTTGTTTTATTCTCATACTCTTTTAAAATACTATCGAAGCCATTTAAAGTAACAAGAAAAGTTTTTTGAATATTTGAATCAATAGTGTCTAATTGATTTTTATAATCAGCCTTTTCAACATTACTATTATAAGTAGAAAAACCAGTAATTACTATCCCAATTACAAGCAGTAAAACTCCTATAAATCCTAAGGTTAATTTTGTGTTAAGTATTTTCTTATCCCAAGGATCTTTAAGAACAAATACAATTGTTCCAACTCCAGTAACTAATAATCCAATATAATCACTCATGATTTTCTCATTTTCCAATTTTTGTCAAAAGTAGAAATGTTCGTTTTAAATGCCACACAACGGTCTCGGCATTTGAAACGTGCGGGTTTTCCGCCCAGCGTTCCAATCCGCCGTTGTAAAGTTTAAAGATAATTAAAAATGTCAAAAAACCACCAAAACCCCGCATGTTTTAAGATGCCGTGTTGGTTGCTGTGCTATTTAGTTCTAATTATTCTACCTTCAACAATTTCATAAGCTTCATTTTCATTTATAAATTCAAACTTATTTGCCGAAGAATTCCAGAAGTAATTATATTTCAGTTCTAATAAAATGTTTCCTTGTCTGTCTATAATTCCCCAATAACCACCAGCCCAAGTATAATATTCACAATTAGGATCAGTTGGATCAGATCTTTCACTATGTCCACCAATATTCACTATAGCTATTCCATTTTCAAAACCATATGTAAAGTCGTAGATTGGTTTTATTAATATTTTACCAGACGTGTCAGCAATGCCCATTTTATTATTTTCAATAATTCTAAACGTACCATCTGAAATATAATCAGGTCCATTGTCAAAAGGATAAATTTCAAAAAGTTTGTTTTCTTGTTTGTCAATACCGATAAATCCTTCACCTGATTTCAAAACTATTGCAAAGGTTCTAAAGGTATCAGTAAAACAAATAAAGTACTTTCCATAAGGTATTTTCATATTACCATTTGAGTCAAAATAACCACAGTTATTTAAGTCTAAACTATCGCATTTAACAAACCAAATTTCATTATCCTGAGATTTTGATTCAGTTGATAAAAGAAAGGCAAATAATAAAAGTAAGAATTTTTTCATATGGATTTTTTATAGCATTGCAACCAACGGTTTGCGCTTGTGTTTTGTGCGGGTTTTCGCCCTACATAGCTATCCGCCGTTAATAAAGTTTAAAAATAGTAAAAATGTTCGAAAACCACTTCACCCCGCATAAAATGCGAAGCGCTGTTACCATGTGTATTTGTTTTCATTTCTCTCTTGTACTGTAATTCTCAATTAATTTTCCATTCTTCCAAATGTACTTTGGTTCAGCTTCAGAAATTATTTTCGGAATACACTTGTCTACAGCAATCATTTCACTTTTTGATAAAGCTTCATATTTTCGATTGAATCTAGAAATAGATAATTCATTTCGTAATTCACTATATGCTTTTTCAACTTCGTTTTGAACCTTTATATAGAAATTATACGTGGTATTTCTTTCACATTGAATGGAAATGACAGCTTTAGAAATAACTACTTTCCCAAAATATTCAACTTCTGTAAGATGTTGATCAGAATTGTCATTTTCATTATAAGGATTCATAATAAATTTTTTAACCATGTCCTTTAATTCTTCAATCTTCACTTTCTTTTTATTTATTTCTATTTCATCATTAGAATTTATGTATAAGTACAAAACATTTCTTTCTTTTATAAATGATGTTAAAAGAACAAGAGAAATTGTCAATGCGATAATGATATTTATAGTCTTTTTCATTTTTTTCCAAATATACATGGTAACGGTTTCGCCATAAGAAAAGTGCGGGTTTTCGTCCTTCATAGCTATCCGCCGTTGTAATGTTTAAAAATAGTAAAAATGTTCGAAAACCACTTCACCCCGCATTTTTTTTGATGGCGTGTTACCAATTGTACTTTTAGTCTATTATTTCAACAAATCGGTTACTCATCCAACCGAGCGAGAAAGTTGGTTCTTCGCTATTGTCGCCAACCTTTCTTGTATATTCTAGTCCTATTGCTGTTTTATTGTCCATTCTTACAAACCACCAAATTCTTCCCGTTTCATCTTTCTTCTCAGCAATAGCGTATCCAATAGAATTTGCAGGATAAGTACGAACTGTATTTCCATAATCTTCATATGGTCTCGCAACTTCTGAAGTGTCATCAATTACAGGTGAAAAACGAAGATTGTATTTTTCTCTAACAGTCTTAAAAGCAATTGGCTTTTCAAAATAGGTTTCTGGAAATACTGTTTCTGATACATAATCTTCGCGCAATTGAAGTTTGTACAAATAGTTTCCATTTTCCTTTACTAAAATATACTTTTCAAAAACATCAGTAAACCCACCACAACAAGCATAATTTCTCAAAGTAAATGAAAAAGGCAAATTGGAATTAAGTTCAGAGACTTGATGAATTTCTCCAATTACAGATAAAAGTTCATCGAAACTTTCTCCATTATTTCTAAATATTACTGTAGAACCACCCTCTAGTCCGCACTCTCCAGAATAAACTATATCTTTCACCCCGTCTCTATCAATGTCAATAACATGAAAGCTTTCAAGGTTGAAAAAGATTAAATAACATTCGTTGTCTTCATCGCGAATTGCTTTCAGTTTATTAACAAATTCCAATTTGACTGTTTTGTCAGTAATTTCTTCCCAGTCAATAATCCTCTCAATTGATTTTTCATAGTCAATTTGCTGCGAAAATATTAAAAATGGAAACGCCAAAAACAGCAATAAAATCATTTTCTTCATTTCTAAAAGTATAATTGGTAACGGTTGCGCTTGTGTTTTGTGCGGGATTTCGCCCTACATTTCTGTCCCCCGCTAATAAAGTTTAAAAATAGCAAAAAAGTTTGAGTATTCCTTCAACCCGCATAAAATGCGAAGCGCTGTTGTGCGCTGCTTTTTATTTATTCTTCATAGTATTCAATCTCTCTTTTTGTCGTTTGTCTATTTGGTAGCCACGACCATGTTACCACCATTTTAGTCCAATTACCAAATTTGTCATAAACATATTCTGTTTTTCGAGTCGATACATTATTATTATTTAAGTCTGTAATTGTTCTCATAATTTCATTGTTCTGTTCATCATATTTAAAAATAATCACTGCGTTAGTAGTGTCCATATCCCATGCTTCACTATATTCTTTTATTATTTTTCCCTTATCATCATATTCATATCGAGATTTTGATATGAGTGTTCCAGCCCAGTCATAATCTTCCAAGTGATTTCCTTTGTCATCTATTTTGTAATGATTTTTATGCTCAAAACTTCCGTCTCCTTTATAATAACTTACTGTAACAATCATGCTTTTATAATCGTAGGTTGAAATTACTTTTCCATTTAGTTTACCTTTCCAATAGTTGTCTTTTTCTATTTCGTGATTTTTGTCGTCAAACTTGTAAATATCTTTACCAATAACTTCTCCTGCTTTATTGTAATGCAATATTTCTATCATGTTACCCCTGTTGTCATACGCTCGTTTATCACTTGAAAAAACCAAATTAGTTTTTAAGTCATAATAATTTGCTGCTATCATATTACCCTTTTCATCGTATTGAAAAGTTGCTTTTGTTGTTAGAGTGTCTTTGGGGGATTCCCCTTTTTTTTCAGCAGCTTCAAAACCGTAGCGAGTCTCAGATTTAATCAAACCTTTTTGTTGGGTTGTACTGTCATTTCCACCTTGTGGATTCATGCAAGAAATCAAAGAAATCGCAAATGAAATTGTCAATAGTCTCATAATGTTCTGTTTTTTTGTATAATCCTAAAAATGGTTGACACTTTTTGTATCAATTTTTTCTAAAAATAAAGATTTATTTTCAACAACCGGCATGCCGGTTGTTGAAAATTTCTTTTTCCAGCTTCGCAGCTTGTATGTGCCG
>Ga0209417_1007299_pt1 | contig 10740 bp, 7 predicted proteins | sample RifGroF2_FD_184002 | JGI IMG/M metagenome (GOLD analysis project Ga0209417, IMG submission 184002) | Groundwater microbial communities from Rifle, Colorado, USA - Groundwater F2 (SPAdes) (version 2) | ecosystem: Environmental > Aquatic > Deep subsurface > Groundwater | place: Rifle, Colorado... | reverse complement strand
TCCGAAGCCTTCCCGGAAGGGTCCGGGATCCGGGCGCTGATCTGGCTCATAAACATCATCTTCAGCCCCGCATAAGGGTCGTTTATGGTTATGCCGGAACCGCGCATTATCACGTTGTAGTCGCCTTCTACGAACCGCTTCATGGCTCCTTTGCGGGCCAGGTGGCGAGTAACCTTCGGCTGCAGGCCATGCAGCTCCAGCGTTTTTAAAAAAGCGTTCTCGGCCAGCTCCTGCATGCGCCCGTCTTCCGGAAAGGAATAATTGGCCAGCGGGAAAAAGACCACGTCCACAGGGCCCTGCGCCCTCACCTCGGGCGCGGGCGCCTCCGGCACCGGGAAAATGCCGAAGCCCACGCCGCCGCGGGGCATGAACGACGGCTCCACGGGGGCGATGCCCAGGGCCAGGCACTCTTTGCGGAACAGGCTGAGGAAGACGCTGCGCACGGAACGCCGCAAAGCCTTATCCGTGAACGGCGGCTTTTTATGGTTCAGCTGCACAAAGTACATCCGCGAGGGCGGCTCCTCCGTAAGGGTAAAACCGTGCTCCTCTATGGCTTTCAAAGTGGTGCTGCTAAGGGCGAAGCCCGGCTCTATGGCCAGCTCCCCGTCCCCGGCGAACATCGCCTTCAGCGCGCTTTCGCCCGGCTTTAGCGGGGTACGTATCTCCACCTCATCCGGGGCGGCCGCGGCGGTCGGGAACGCCCGGCGCGAGACCAGGCGGATCTTTCCCGGGGACCTTTCGGCCACCCGGTACTGCCCGGACGCCACGGAGCAAAAGCCCTCTTTCCACTTGCCTTTCCCGTCGAAGCATACCGGGCTGGCTATGCCGTAGATAGGGTGGCTGAGCACCTCGAAAAGGTTATCGGGCCGCCTTTTGAATTTAAAGACCAAGTCCCCGCCGTCCGCGTACAGGCACTTGAGCGGCGCTTTATAGTCCGTCCAGGCGTCGGTCTCGGGCAGCAGCGAATTGAGCGGCAGGTTCTCGCCGCGGGTCACCCAGAGCATGCGCCTGAAATTGGCCAGCACCACGGCCGGCGTTATGGGCTTGCCGTCCTCGAAGGTCAGCTCCTTGCGGAGCTGAAATTTCCAGGTGGTGCCGGCCGGGTCCACCTTCCAGTCTTCGGCTATCATCCCCTGCGGCTTGCCGTCCATACCGATGGAGATCAGCGGCGCGTAGATATTGCGCGCCACCTGCATCACGTCGAAGTAGTCGCCGTAATAAGTGTCAAAAGTGGACGCCTCCCACCAGAACCAGTAGCGCAGCGGCTGGGCGGCGTGAGAAGTGGCAGCGCAAAAAAGCGGGATCAGGGCAAATAGGAATAAAAAACAGGGGTTTAGCCGCCGGCTCATAGGCAGATTCTACCTTTTTACCCCGGCGGCAAGTATTAGCGCGGCTCGAAATTGCGGACCGGGCCCCGGCCTACCCCCGGCCCGGGACCCAGCCACGTCATGTTCAGTGCAATTTTTATGCCGGCACAAAAATTGCATGCGCCGCCAATGAAAGCATCCCCGCCATGGGCGTGAATATTCTCATTTGAAAACAATTGTTCTCATATGAAAAGAAAAGCGGGCCGCCGGCAACCGGCAAACCCGCCTTTCGTTCCGTCCCGGAAAAGGGGACAGGCTGAATTAATTACTCTTCTTTATCCTGATGCTGCCGGCGCCGGTGGTGGCTTTCAGCTTGAACGGGGCCGCGGCGTCATTGGCTATTTCGCTTTCGAAACTCCCGACGCCGGTAGTTTGCTGGATATTGAGCTTGGTCGCCGCGGGGAAGACCAGGTTGATGGACCCCGCGCCGGTGGTGATGGAAGCCTTGCCGGCCTTGGGCGCCTTCAGCCAGGCCAGGTCCACCGAGCCCGCCCCGGTGATGCTCTTGAGATCCTCGGAATACACCGTGCCGGACAGCGAGCCCGCGCCGCTGGAAAGCTTCAGCGTCCCGGACAGGCCGCCCAGCTTGAGGTTCCCCGCACCCGCGGCAACCTCCGCCCCGGCGGTGAAAGCGCCGGCCTCTACATTGCCCGCGCCGCTTTTTAGAAAGAGTTTTTTACCGGCAGGGGCCGTCACGCTGAAACCCGCCTTGCAGTCGTAGTTGCCCCACAAAGCCCTTTTCTTCCCCTCGGCCTTCAAGAGCAGCTTGCCGCCCTTAGCTTCCGCGGTCAGCGCGCATTTCTCCGCGTCATACTCGCCGGTCAGCTCGGCTTTGACGGCCGGCCCTTCCGCCACGGCCAACTTTATCTCTCCGGAATCCGTCTCCACCTGTATCGTGTTAACCTCCGCGGCCTTGAACTCCCAGTTCTTCACGTTCTCGGCGGCCCCGCAAACGCCCCCCGCGGATAAGAAAACAAGAACCATTAATGACCTCATAGTTTCTCCTTTGATCTGCAGTTTTAAATTCATTCCGGACGCCTGGGACCCAGTCGCCCCGCCAGCCAGGCTTATTGCCAGGGGGGTTTTTTGCCGGCTACTTTCAGCCAGGGGTGGGCGGCGAATTTTTCCGGGGCGTGGCCGGTGGCCATGGTAAGGGCGGTGAAGCCTTTTGCGTGCAGGTCTTTGGCTATATCCTCGCCCTTCAGGCCGTCCCCGAGTTCGGAATCAATATATATCGGGGTATCTTTGGGCAGCGCTTCGATAGCGGCGTAGAACTCCGGAGGCGTTTTATAAGCTTTAAACTCCACGCCGGCCGCCTTGGCAGCCATCTTCCAGTTCATATGCACCAGCATATCGTCGTCGAGCAGGATAGCCTGGCGGCCGGATGGCGCGGCGGCTGGTGAGCTGTCCGCGGCCAGGGGCAGCGCTATCGTTATTAAAGTGCCCTCGCCGGGCTTGGAATTTATTTTAAGGCTGCCGCCCCAGGTTTCCACCGTGGTGCGGGCGTGGTAAAGGCCCAGCCCCGTGCCGCCGGCCTTGCCGTGCGTCTCGCCCTTTTGCCCGAGCTTCGCCAGTATTTCCGGCGGTATGCCTTTGCCGTCGTCGGAGACCTTAAGCAGCACTCGGCCGTCCAGCTTCGAAAGCTCCACCGCAACTTTCCCGCCTTTCTCGAAGGCCTCCACCGCATTGTTCACTAAATTGGAAATGATCCGCCGCAGCTCGGCGGGCTGCACAATGGCCCACACGTTTTCAGCCGCGATAAATTCCAGCGCTATTTCCGGCTTAGCGGCGTATTGGGCGCGCTTCTCGGCCAGCACGGGTTCGATTAAAACCTTCAGGTCCTGCCGCGATTCCGGCTTTTCCGCAGGCATATTCTTAACGCCGGGTTTTTTATAATTCTCCAGCAGGTCCCGGGCTATCTCGCCTATGCGCCCCACGGCGCCGCGCACCAGGTCGCGCTTTTCGGCGGGCAAAGCCTCCAGGTCCTTCAGCGCCGTATCCAGCGCCGCCAGCGGCGAGCGTATATCGTGCGCCACCTGCGTAGACAGATTCACCAATGCCTCCATGTGAGCTTTTTCACCGGCCAGCCTTATCCCTTCAAGGTTTTTAAAACGCAACCCCTCAAGTTCGCTTACGCCAAGCGGGATGTCAGCGCTCAAACCATCCGTGATGGGGTTCAGTATTTCCGCTTCGAACCTCTTCCTCAGGCGTAGCAGGAGCCAGAAGATGGCGCCGGCCATAAGGAAAGAAATGAAAACCAGGAAGAACATCGGGGTTAACGCCGCTATCGGGCTCAAGATCACCACTAGGTCCACCCCTTGAGCCCCGATTATGCTCCGCCGTATAGCCCAGGTCCTTAAATTCGTGCGCGGCTCTCCACAGTAATTGCGCGAATCAGGCGGGTAAACGATCTGCTCTTTATCGCCAGAGCACAAAAGGACGGCCGAAATGTACGGATTTGAAAGCGAGGTCATCATTGCGGATTCAATAAGGGGGCGGTTGGATTGCTGAACGCCTATACTTATCGATTCGCGCAAGAGCTCAATTTTTTCCGACTGGTCCGTGAAGCGGTCGTAGGCGAGAAAAAAGAAATACAGGACCTGGAAACCGAGCGCCAAAACCACGACCTTAAGGATGGGCTCCTTGGCGTGTTTCTGGATCCATTCGGAAAACGTCATTTAATTTTACCGCGAAGAAAGTCGCAGCCGCGATTAGTCCGGCTGAAGGGCCATTACAGTGCTGTTATTCCTGCCCATCAGCGTCTCATTCACTTTTAATACATTTTTGTTGTAGGCCAGCCTGTTGTAAAGATAACCGACATGCACATATGGCACTTCTTTGAGTATATCCCGGGCGACCGCCTGGTAATGGGGAGAAAGTTTTGCGATGTCAGTTATCTCGCGCCCCGATTCCAGCCCTCCGGAAACAGCTTCGCGCTGTATCATCGGTGAGGTAACGGCGCCATTCTTCCCCAGGATATGATAAAGACCGTCAGGGTCTCCGTCCGAAATAGAGATACTCATGGGGAAGACGTCCGGAGTACAGGTTTTATAGTACAAGTCCCAGAACCCCTGGCCGGCAAATTCCCATGACGATTCTTTTGTCAGGCTCACCCCTGTCGCCGCAAGCAGGTCGTACAGCCACTGCCAGCTTTTGGCGTTTGCGGCGAAGAACAGCGGGCGCTTCTTTGTGGCCTCCACGAACCGGCTTATGTCTTTTTCTCCCTCCGCTATTATAGCGGCGGCCTCTTCTTCTGTGAGGCGCCCCGCCTGGAAGCGGAGGAAAGTCTGCACGTCGCCGGTAAAACTCCTGGCGCTGAACGCGGTCTCCGCCATCGGGATGTTTTTCAAGACCAGCGCCTGGAAAGCCCTCCTGTGCCGGGGATCGGAAAAGAACCGGCCGGACATGCCGTTGAGGTTCACCAGGATATGCCGCCCCTCCTGACCATGGGAGCATTTTACTTCCCCGGAGCCGTCCGCACAGCCGGGGATATCAACCATTTCCGCCATAAGCAGAGCATCCAACTCACCGGTTTTTAACTTCTCAAAAGCGACCGGCGGGGGTGAGGCGATTATCTTTACGTTCTTAAGCTCCGGAGCCTCCCCTATGAAATATGGATTCGGGGACAAGGTCAGCACCTGGTCTTTTTCGCTCATCACGTACGGTCCGGTCCCGAGAAATCCGTCCTTGGAGGTCTTATAGACCGAAAAACGCTGACCCGCTAGATATTCAAGGAACATGCGCACGGGCTTTACAAGCTCCAGTTCAAGTATGTCGTCGCCTATGACCCTGACGCCGCTTATCTCTTTTGCTTCCTTGAATTGGGCGAACCCTTTTACGCTGGCCAGTCCGTCAGAAAGGGAACTGTTGCTGGAGATGGGCGTCATGCGCAGCCCTTCTTCCCAGGCTTTCTTAAAATCGGCGGCGCGCAGGTACGATCCATCGGAAAAACGGCGGGAGGTGTCGATCCTGAAGCGGAGGGTCAGCTTGTCAGCGCTGAATTCCCAGGACTTGGCGGCTACCGGCTCCACGATCCCTCTCTCGCTGGTTCTTATGAGACTTTCGAACTGGTGGCTTATTACCACGTCCCCTGCGGCTAAGTGCTGAAGCGGCGGGGTAAGCGTGCCCCAATAGCTGGGGATTCCGACCGTGTATATCTTTGTGGAGTCTTTCATGGATTTTTTCCAGGCGAAGAATAGCAGGACCAGGATCGCAGCCAGGCCGCAACCGAAAAATAACGAACGGGGTTTATTAAAGGGATTCACTGCAGCGGCCACGGGAAGCGAAAAAACTTAATACTACTCCGCCGCCGGCACGCCGGCGGCGGAGCGGTCCAGACACCGTTTTATTTCTTCTCAGCGTCGCCTTCGGCCGGACTAAGAGGGTTTGACGCCTGCAGGGCGGAATCCGTGGCGACGCCATTTCTTATCTGTGCCACGTTAAGGGAGGACTGCGCGGCGAACGACACTGCGGCCACGGGACACAAAGTCAGGACTATAAGACAGTATTTTTTTATTTTCTTAGCCATAATTTTCCCCTTTTAAACACCCTGCTGCAGCCAGCAGCCCGGATCTTTCTTCAAAAAACTTCCATGCGCAACAAAAGAAGCATTCCTGTCCCCGCCGCACCTGTCAAGATACCCGCAGGTTCCGCAGCCTTCTATCCGCCCCGCCCGCAGGTCCTTCATGACGGGATGGTTTAAAAAAAGATTTTCAAGGCCGTCATCCAGGATATTCCCGAGTTTAAAATCCGCCCGGCTGGTCAGCTTGAGGTTCCCGCTGTGATCTACAACCAGCCCCTGGAAACCCGTCTTTCCGTGCGCCCCGAGAGCAGGGTCCAGCAAAACGAAAAGCGGCAAATTGGTTCCTGTTGATACCCCTGACCTGCGAGACTCCGCTAGTATTTTAGCATATGCATCTCTCAACTCAAATCCGATAAGCGGCCTGTCCGCCTCGCTCTCGGCCAGCGCCTTTCCCCTGCCTTGCGGCACGAATCTGGCAAAACTCATGGCGGGAACTTTGAGCCGGCCGGCAGTTTTAAAAAAATCACCTATCCAGGGCATGGTGCGCAAAGAGAGCACGGCCTGAAACGTGGGCGCTATGCCGACATCAAGGAGCAGCTTTCGCCCCTCCATCATCCTGGCGAAGCTGCCGGCTCCGCGGATAAGGTCATGCCTTTCAGCATCAGGCCCATCCAGGGAGATCTGCACGGAAGCGCCATGAGCCTTGAGCACTGAAACTATCTTTTCAGAAAGAGCGGTTCCGTTTGTTATTACGGCCACGCCGGCTTGCGGCCACCTGCCGTGAATTTCTTCCAGTATGGGAGCGAATAGCGGACTCAGGGTCGGCTCCCCACCGCTTATGCCGAACCAGGGCTTAAGCGCAAGTTTTTCCGCAAGCGCGGAGTATTGCTCAAGAATCTTCTGCCAGCTGGAAAAGGGAAGCTCCCCTCCCGTGCGCTCGGGCTGGTAGCAATGGACGCATTTCAAATTACAGATATTGGTTATATCCAGTTGAATACTCAAAAATTTTTGAGTTCCAGTAAAGCCAAGTATTTTTTTTATCAACCAGTTCATTTTTTATTCGATAAAAAAGGGAAAGCAAAGTCTTTTTGCTTTCCCTGGATACATCCGATTAAGGTCGGATCGTGGATACTCCGGGGCCAATCCCCCGAATTACAAGGCTACTGTACGGATAGTTTAACAGAGAACACTTGCGCGGGGAAGGGTCTTTGGGCCCAGGCTACAATGGGTCCTTCTGCCCGTTTAAAGAGCTGCTCAGCTTTTTTCTTTGGCGGCTTCGGCTTTGGCTTTCAGGGCGGCTTCCCAGCCGGCCTGGGCGCTTATGGCCCCGTTAAGGGAGCTCCAGCATTTCTCGTTCATGGCGCAGCCTACCGCGGCGCCGGCGCGCGAACCGCCGCTGCGCACGCGCATGCCCTCGCTGGACAGCTTCTTGCCGGCCGCTTCAGCCAGGTTCTCGTCTTTGATCTCGGCCACTTTGTCGCCGTTCACAACGTAGACCTTGCGGCCGTCGAATATCGTCCGGGCTCCGGGGGTCAGGGCGAAAGCGCATTCCGCGGAAGCGCCCGCTCCGGCCGCGGCGCAATAATTAAACACCTCGTTGCGGACATAGATCTCGGCGGCATAGTATTCCGCGATGTACGACACGGAACGCGGGGGATGGAACCTGGCCACGACCGTATGGGAAGAGCTGTCCACCAGATAAGCGTAAGCGCTCTCGGGGATGGACCATTTGCCGGGGTTGGGGCAGGCCTCCCAGCGGTCCGCGGAGGAAAGGCATTGCGGGCCGGAGGCGACGGCGGGCGCGGGCGCGGGCACGTGCAGGCCCTCGGCGGTCCTGCCGAGCTGGGCTAAAGCCGACAGCATGGCGGCGTCGGAGTTCGAGGCCGTTATGAAGGTGAGTATTATTATCGCGGCTAACTTTTTCATCTCTGTTGTTCTCCTGTATCGTTCTGCATCTTACACAGAGCAATTATTATGCCAGCCGCAGAAATGGGCTGTTTTGGCCGTTTTTTGCCATAAAAAGAGGCTTTTTATGCTGTTTTTCAATGAAAAGCGAGACAAAACCTTCTCATATGAAAACATTTCCTTTCAATTGAAAATGCCGGGGCATAAAAAAACGCCCGCCTAAGCGGACGTTTTCACTCCATAAGGGAGAGGTTTTTTACGGTGAGTTTTTTTAAGCGCGGCCGCGTTTAGTTAATCTTTTCCTCTTCGCCGGGGGCGCGGCGGCCGGCGGACTGCATGCCCAGGTCCTTGCGGTACTGCGCTATCGAGCGGCGGGAAAGCTCTATGCCGTGGCGCGCCTTAAGCTCGGCGCGCAGGGCCTCGTCGCTCAGGGACGGGTTCTCCAGGGCTATCAGGTACAGCCGGTCCAGGTTCACTTTCTTGGAGCTGGGCAGCAGCACTTCCATGGGCGCTTCCACGCCCCAGGGCATCTGCAGGGATTTATTGGAGATAAGCCGGTTGATGACACTGGCGTCCACCTCGAGATTTTTGGCCAGGGTCTTCTGCGAAAGCGGGCGGCGGCGGGCGGGGTCCCCGCTGGTGAGGTAATCGGCCTGCACGCTGATGAGGATCTCCAGCGCGCGGTAAAGGGTGGTCTTGCGCTTGTCGGCGAATTCCACGCGCTTGAGCAGCTTCTCCACGCGGTTGCGCTCGGCCTGGTCCAGCCCGGGAAGCAGTTGCGCCAGCTTCTCGGTATCCACCTTGTAGCGGCCCTTCCAGATCTCGCGGTTGAAGAAAGCCAGCACCGGCGCCCCGTCTTCCAGCTCAATGCCGGCCACGGCGCTGAACACCTGCGCGGCCGGGGCCTCCGGCGCGCTCTCGAACTCCGCCTGGATAAAAGCCCTGTTGACGAAATCGCGCAGGCGGCCGGCGTCGGCCACCGAGATGTCGCATTCCTCGGCGCGCTCCACGTCGCTGAGCACCGCGTCCTTAAGGAAGCAGGCCTCGAACTTTTCCTGTCCCACGCGCTGCATCAATTGCACCAGGTCGCCGTTGCCGTCGGCCAGCTCGGGCAGGTCGCCGCCGGAAAGCTTCAGACCGTAACCCGCGTATTTACGCGCCGCGTAGCGCGCGGCCGGGAATTCGGAAAGGTTGAGAGCGCCGGAAGTTTTCAGCAGCTGGAACACGCGCCCGCCCTCCAGCTCTTTGAGCATCACCGCAAATTCGTCTTCGCTCATGGCGGCCATCTGCGCCATCTTAAGGGCGCCGAGCAGCGCCGCGGAGATCCTGGCGGAGGAGGAGTGGGTGAGCCTGGGTCGGTTAGGTGTCATAGTGTTTGATATTATAGCCATTACACCCTATGCAGAGCAATTTTAATGCCAGAAGCGGCGCGGCCCGGCCCCGTTTAATTTTTCCCTATGATGCGCCGGGGACCGCAATTTCGCTATAATTAAGGAAAGGCAGAAAGATTTTCATTTGAAAATATATATTTTCAGACGAAAATGTCCGGGGGCCACAATGGAAAAACTGAATATCCTGGTACTGGAAGACGACAAGCTGGCGCAGAAAGTGATGGCCGCGAGCCTTTCCGCGCACAACGTGGAGATAGCCGGCGACCTCAAGACCGCCCTGAAGAAGCTGGACACTTTAAAGTTCGACATCGGCTTCTTCGACCTGATGCTGGGGCCCGACGACGATTATTCCGGGCTGAAGGCCATCCCCAAGGCCGTGGAAAAAGGCGTCTACGCCGTGGTGGTCTCCAGCTCCGACTCCGACGAGATGATAGACCGCGCCTACGCGCTGGGCGCCGCCGACTTCTATTCCAAGGGCAACGAGGAAGCCAACGTCACCGACATCCTGCGCAAGTTCGTGCAGAACCGCAAGGCCGCCGGCGCCAAGGACATCTTCACCTCCGCCTTCATCACCGGCGACCCCGAGACCAAAGCCGCGGCGACCGAGGCCCTGAAGTACGCCCCCGCGGAGCTGCCTATCCTTATATTAGGGCCGTCCGGCACGGGCAAGACCTCGCTGGCCAAGATCCTGCACGAACATTCCGGGCGTGACGGGGCCTTCGTCTCCATCAACTGCTCGGCCTATACCGAGGACCTGCTGGAGGCGGAGCTGTTCGGCCACAAGAAGGGCGCCTTCACCGGCGCGCACGAAGCCCGCAAGGGCCGCCTGCTGGAAGCCCACAAGGGCACGCTTTTCCTCGACGAGATAGGCACGATGAGCCTGAACATGCAGATGAAGCTGCTCAAAGCCATAGAGGAGCGCACCTTCTACCCGCTGGGCTCGGAAAAGCCCGAGCGTTCCGAATTCCGCATCATCAGCGCCACGCTGGAAGACCCGCAGGCGCTGATAGCGCAGGGCAAGATGCGCTTCGACCTGTTCCAGCGCATACACGGCTTCACGATAAACTTGAAGCCGCTGACGCGCAGGAAGGGCGACATCATGCCGCTGGTGAACCATTTCACCAAGGGCGCGAAGCGCCTTTCCTTCACGGCCGGAGCCCTGGCGCTGATGGAAAACTACCCCTGGCCCGGCAATGTGCGCGAGCTCAAGAAACTGGTGGACCTGCTTTCTAGCGGGTCCGGCGGCAGGATAGACGAGGAAATGCTGGGCAAACACCTGAAGAACCCGGCGCAGGCCCGCGAGGCCGCCGCCCCCGGCGGCGACGGGCTGTACGCCTATGCCCTGGCCCACGGCCTGGAAGCGGCGCTCACCAAAGTTTCCGCCGAGCTGATAGCGCGCAGCCTGCGCGAGAACGGCGGCAAAAAAACGAAGACCATGACCGAGCTGAAGATCTCTACCAGGTTCTTTTATTCCACCATGGAAAAAGCCGGCCTGGACCTTAAGGGGGAAGCATGACCAGCAACACCGACTCGTCCAAGCTGCTGCACGACCTGC
>Ga0209417_1007298_pt1 | contig 10742 bp, 8 predicted proteins | sample RifGroF2_FD_184002 | JGI IMG/M metagenome (GOLD analysis project Ga0209417, IMG submission 184002) | Groundwater microbial communities from Rifle, Colorado, USA - Groundwater F2 (SPAdes) (version 2) | ecosystem: Environmental > Aquatic > Deep subsurface > Groundwater | place: Rifle, Colorado... | reverse complement strand
ATAGATGCAAAACAGAAAGTTTGGAGAGCAACTATTCGTGCGTTTGCTTTCATATTGCTTACAAAAATTTCGCTGGCCTTCATATTGGAGATTCCTTTCGATAGACTTCTTTCAGGTTCGATAGATTATCTTTCACTTTTGATCAATATTTCTCTTCCACCAATATTGATGATTATAGCGGGCTCTAGTGTAAAATCACCCGCAGCAAAAAACCGCCTAATAATTTCAGAAACTTTTCAAAGTATAACTACTGAGAACAAGATAAGTGATATCAAATTTCCGATAGCACCCCAAAAGCCCAATAAAACTTTTCAGATTTTCAATCTTATTTATTCGATTTTTACCATTTTTATTGTGTTTGGAGTAATTTGGTTATTGATCGCACTTCATTTCAATATTGTAAGCATCTTATTATTCTTTTTCTTTGTATCAGTAGTCTCATTTTTCTCGTTTAGAATACGAAACATTGCTTTGGAATTGGCCATGAAGCGTATCAAAGACGATGCGGTAACTTCTGTTGTCGAATTGCTTTTCTTACCATTTATTCGTATAGGCAAATATTTTTCAGATAGATTTGCTGCATTCAATCCGTTCATAATTGCACTCGACTTTTTAATAGAAGCTCCCTTAAAAACCATAATCAAAATAGTAACTTCTTGGTTTAGGTTCATAAATAAGAAAAAAGAAGACTTGGAAATATAAATGGATGAAAATATTACAAACAATATCAGAGAGATCATAGAAAAAGTTGGCGATGATTGTGATCGTGATGGCTTGAAGGAAACACCAGAAAGAGTTGTTCGTAGCTGGAAAGAAATTTATAGTGGCTACCACAAAGACCCAGCGAAGGAACTAAAAACATTTGAATGTGATAGCTACAAAGGCATGGTCCTTTTACGGAACATAGAGCTTTACTCGATGTGCGAGCATCACATGCTTCCCTTTGTCGGTAAATGTCACATCGCCTATATTCCAAATGAAAAGATCGTTGGTATCTCAAAACTAGCTCGGATAATGGAAATATTTGCCAGAAGGTTGCAAATTCAGGAGAGATTGACTGATGAAATAGCAGACTGCATAAACAAAATACTGTCACCTAAGGGTGTGGCAGTCCAAATAGAAGCAGAACATTTTTGTATGAGGATGAGGGGTGTCAGCAAGCAAAATTCGACTATGATCACCACCACTTTGAGAGGATTGTTTATAAACGATCCATCTACGAGAAGTGAGTTTCTTAGTGCGATAAAAAAATAAATACTAGTTAGAGAAAAGTCAGCTTAAATCAGGCTGATTTTTTAGTTGAGTGATTACTAGCGTGTAGTAGCTGATTTTACAATAAGGTGCTATATTAACATATATCTGGTGGTGGGAGGGAGGCTATATGATACCAGAAGACAAGGGGCTTTTATCTCTTCTGTGGATTCATGCATTGTTCGATTTCCTTTTTTGTGAAGAGCGTCAGGAAGTCCGCAGATCACATCGCATGCTTTTCAACTGGTTGGCAAACATTTCACCAGATCAGTGGGAGATTAAGTTTGTCAATGCTTATGGTCCAGCGTTTGCGATGAAAGATATCGATGGATCAGCGATCATGTTGTGGAGAGATGAGCATGGCGTACTACCAAATCGTATAAAGGCATGTGCTACATATCTCCAGGGTACAGATTTCTACATGAGAGGAGCACTCTCTGATTACTACAACGCTCCTGATAGCGATCCAAATGAGCCACAAGAATGTGGTTATGTCGACTGGTTGTATGCCAGGCTTCGTCGGGAGTTATACACCAAAGATCGACAGTTGAAAGCCGTACAATCTGCTTTGGCAACCTAATCGTGGGTGGTTCCATTACCACCCATTTTTTATAAAACAGCTTTGATAATCTTTTGTACTATTTGTTCATAGCTTATGATATCTCTTATTTTTATACATTCGTCCGGTTTGTGAGCTAACGCTGGATCACCTGGACCGCAAATAATTATGTTATTTGTAAATTTGTTAAATATTGATGCTTCGGTGCAGTAGGACGCTCCTTTTGATAACTTTACCCCAGCAGTTTCAAGTGATTCTGCTAGATCACTACTCATAGAGTAGGGAGGCATTCTGAGGAGCTCAGTCAGTTTGGCATTAATATTATTCTGCTTAAGTATGCTCAAAATAAGACTTTCGATTTGAATGGCTTGTTTTTCGTTATTAACTCTAAATTCAAAATCAATAACAGTACTATCGGCTATTATATTTATTGCTCGACCTCCTCTTATCTTACCTATATTAAAAGAGGGAAGTGGATAATCAAAGTTTTTATCAGATTGCTGTCCTATTTCGTTAAAATCAGTCTGTAGGGAATTGATAAACACTGCCGACTTTTCTATTGCCGACTCACCGTTATTTGGATTGCTGCTATGTCCTGCTTTGCCGGTGATTGTCATGCGATAAGCAATCACTCCTTTGTTTCCCAGGATTACATTGTTGTTAGTTGGTTCACCAAGTATGATAGTATCATACTTATTAATAACTTCTTCATTTATTGATTTAGCGCCTTTAAAATCAGTTTCTTCATTAAAGGTCAGCAAAAATGCGATGTTGTTGATTTTTGTTTTCTGTGCAATGCTAAGCATTACAGCAATAAAGCTTTTCATATCGCATACTCCAAGTCCGTAATACCGACCATTCAACATAGTTAATTTAAAGGGGTTGTTTTTCCAATTTTCATTATCTGGGACAGTATCAGTATGTGCTGAAAGTATAATTCTCGGACCCAGGCATGGTTTATATGCAAATAGATTGGCTTTCGATCCCTTCTTCATAATTTTTATGAAATACCCTTCTCTTTCAAATAATACCTTGCAAAAATCGATTAACTCAAGGTTTGAATTTTTCGAGATGGTATTAAATTGTATTAATTTTTTAAGAATTTTTTTCATTGCTATCCTTGATTAATCGTTTTAATAAAATATTCAATGAAATCATTAGCCTTAACATCGACAGAAATATCAATTGGATATTTATTCGATCTTCTTGTCATTCCTCTTTTTTGTCCTGATTTTACGATTTCTATGTTAATATTTTCAAATTTAACAAAATCATTCAGTATACATGAGATAGCCAGAGGATCATAAAGCTCAAAGGATCTGCTTTTAGGAATACCAAAAAAGTTGTACCAATTAGTTATAGATTTTTTTAAAAATTTACCAGTTTCACTTCTTATTGTTAGTTGATCGTTAGCTTCTTTGGTAATCAAACATTTGTTTGTTGTATCAAGTGTTACGATCTTGGTGTTTTTTACATTACCGAGAACAACGTCGACAGATTCAGGGTCTTGTCCAAAGTTGAATTCAGCCCATTTGGTCTGATTGCCAGGAACATCAAGAGCTCCACCCATCATGACAATATTACATTTCTTGAATAAATTTGGGTTCTTCAAAATCGCTTTTGCTATATTTGTTGGAGGCGCTAAAGAAATGATAGTTAGCTCTGGATATGATCTGGCCTGTTTAGTGATAAAATCACAGGCAGAAAGCGACTGTTTGCATTCAATCTTTTCTTTAAGTCTTAGATTACATAACCCATCAGTGCCGTGGTAATCTGTGGCATTGATAAAATCGCGATCAGTCAATGTTTTATTTGATCCCTGGTATATCTTGATTTTAGTTTTTAACAATGCCAAAATTTTTACAGTGTTTTCTGTGACCAGATCTATGCCGACATTGCCTCCACATGTAGTTATGCCAAGTATGTTTTTTTCGAATGTTTTGACGGCTAATATAATTGCCAAGGCATCATCTATCCCGGTATCTACATCAATTATAACTTTTTCGTTCATTATTTCTCCTACTATGATTAAATTCTATTATTGAATAATTATTTTGAATTTAGAGGGCGCTTTTTTAGAGCGCCCCGTGCTATCAAAGAACCCAATAGGTTCTGTCGGCAAACCGTACATCAGACGCTTTGGTCTCGACGAAGCCGAGATTTGAGTAGAGCGTTCTGGCTGCGGTCGCATTGAGGTTGGTTCGAAGCAAAAATCGGTTTGCGCCACCCTTCTTTGCTTTTGCAATGAGATCGAGAGATAATTGCTTCCCGATCCCTGCTTGGCGGTATTGCCAACCGATTGCCAGCTCAGCGACATAGAAGACACTCTGTCCGTCAAAGTCATCGATGCTTAGCATCCCATCGGCTCTCTTCGTAATCTCTTTGGGTCCAATATTCCAGCCTGAAGTGAATCCGACGATATTGCCGTCATAGATCGCTATGAGCGCAATTCCATTTTCCTTGGAAAGATTCTTCTTGAAATCCTTCTCGACTTCGTTTGGCTTCCAGTCTGTCTCAAGCCATGGAGGCTCTCTCCAAACCTCACAATAGAGACTCGCTGTCCCCATAACATCCTTGTCGTTTTCCTTGGAAAGTTCGATCACGGAGAATACATTTCCTCTCTTTTCGTACATTTTTCCAAGAAGCTGCATATACTGGCAGTGGCAATTGGGCCAATTGCCGTACTCGCTGCAACCTTGGCACTCTTGCCAAAGCTCGGGGAACCCCAGCTCTTTTGCTGCAAGACGAAACCCAAGCTTTCTAAACAGTCCGCTGGATTCGTTGTTGCAAAGCGCAACAAGTGGCTTCGGCGTCAATCTCTGAGCACCTAGAACAACCTTTTGGGTCACTTTTGTAGCTAACCCTTGGCCTCTAAGTGTCTCGTCCGTGATGATTGATCTGACCTCAACACACTCATCCATCTCGTCGAATGTCCCAAACGACACGGCTTTGCCGCCGTTCTCCTGGTAGAATGCTCGTCCTATTTCAATACGACGAGTGGCTGTCTCTGCATCGATCGGAAGCATTTTGCCTCTTTTTGCTTCCGGATCCACCATTTTACTTACTTCTTCCCCGATCCTTTTTGCGTCGAACAATTTCTTTCCCTCCTGTTCGGTGTGCGTTGCAGAACAATTCTGCGTGGAATCCTCATCTCTTTCTAGTATTAGATACTAAAAAAGAGCCTGTCGGGCTCCTTGCCAATGTCTATGAGATAACTAGCTTACAAAATCATTATGAGACATCAAAAAGCAACCCAACGAGTGAGTTCCATCTGTGATGTCTGCGATTTTGGTTGCTTAATATATCCATTTGTAACATTAAAACATATAGTAAAATGCTTGTCAAATATTCAACGGCCAATCAAAACATAATGAAATCAGACTCCATGTGTTATTTGTCCTTGATTTTAGGGCGATCGTCACAAAATCAAGGACAAATTGAGTTGGCAATTAACTCACAAAAGATGCTACTTTATTTGAGTAATTATAATTATCTAATTACTTAATATTTTCTTAAGGTTATTTATGGTATCTTTGGGTCGGACAATTAATTTTAAGGGTATAATATGAAAACATTTCTATCGCTTGTGCTTTTTGTTGCTATATTTCTAATGCCTATTAAAGTTCAAGCACAAAATTGGGCAACAGAATATCAAAACAATTCTAGAAATGCTGTTATTTCTACATCGGATGAAATGCAAGACCTAGTCAACCGAGCGACAATAACGCCTACTTTGCAATATTTTGAACTTCCAGTCTATTCAAATGGAATTATTTATATAAGCGAGAGAAATCTTACAGGTGGTTATTTGATCCGTGCTATTGATAAAATTACTGGAAATAAATTGTGGCAAATAGACAGAGCAGTTGGAAAACTCGGATCGACGCCGGTGATCGCCGATGGTTACATCATCATACCGGCCACAACTCTTATTTGCGCTGATGCGAAAACAGGGAATATTATTTGGGAAAGTTTTAATCCATATTCCAATTTTGTTTTTCGTTATCCTATAGTTATTGGACAAGATATATTTATATGGAATTCAGGAAGTGGATCTGGTGCTGTTGTGTCTAAGTATGACCTCTTAACAGGTGTGAGAAATACTAATTTTTCACTTAGTTTTAGTATCCAAACACTTTTCCCAATGACCTCAGATGGTAGCAGTTTAGTTGTGTTGTATGGTGCAAGTAATAATGCTTCCTATGTCGGAAGCTATGATTTAGATGGCCATGAGCACTGGAAATATAATCAGGCAAGCAATCCTTCTGGACCTATTGTGGTCGATGGCGGTAATGCATTTCTTGCTAATGTGGTAGGGGAGCTATCGCAGATAGATTTGGCGACCGGTGCATTGGTTAAAAAAGTACGAAGTGGAGCCAATGCTACTATACCGATCGTTATAAATGGCTTTGCCTACTTTTTGACCACGAGTCAATATGAAACTGCAAAAGGCGGAGAGAGTTACTTGAATGTTTATAATATAGCGACAGGGAATTCTGATAGACTCTCGGTGCTGGACGATCTTAGAATTTCCAACCGAACTACATTAATCAATCTGGCTGGAAATCTATATTTTGCCACCGAAAACGGTAAAATTTATAAATACGAGATAGAAAATGGTCACTTTGAATCCTTTGAGGTTAATCCTAATTCTCCTCTTGTATACCTGATAATGGCAGATGGTATTTTTCTTTCTCTTAGTGGAAATAACTCTATTATGCACCTTTCGTCTGATTTGAATTATGAGGTGAACGGGTTTAAAGAGATTGAAATTGATAGTCCATATACCTGTGGTGATTGCAACCAGTACCTTGGTCAATTGCACAGCCACTATAAGCCCGATGCTCCTGATAGCTGGGTTTACGGTGATAGGGAACCTTTTCCTGCATTTACAGCTTTGCAGTACAGAGAAAGAGGATATGATTTTATGGCTCTGACAGAGCATGACGAAGTTGTTGCGATGCCTGTGACCGATGGAATATTACAAATTCAAAATGCTGAAGAGTCTACTCCCAAGGGGTGGGGAAAACACCATATTTTAGGTATTGGTGTGACAGACAGGGCTGATTTTGAGGCGAGTGATCAGGACAGGATAGATAGTATCGCTAGACAAGATGGTATTCCGATTTTGGCGCATCCTGATTCATGGATATATGGAGCGCTATCACAAACGATCGCCAGATTAACCAATCTAAGCCATATGGAGGTATATACGCATGGAGTATACAAATCTAGAATACCAGATGCATATGCTCTTGATGATTTTGATAATCTAAGAACTTATTACAATAAAAATTACTTTCTCACTGCAGCCGATGACTATACTCCCGGTAATCCCGGATTTGATGGTGGTGCAGTTGTTGTACTGGCTCATTCCAATACACAGTCAGAAATCATTTCTAGTCTAAAAAATGGCAATTTCTATGCTCTGCAGGGATCCGAAGCTCCGAGAATAAATATCTCAAGCGATGATAGTACCATCACGATATCAGCCAGCGAACCGAGTAGGGTATCTTTTATCGGCGATGGCGGAAAGATTTTGTACAAAGCTAACAATGTCCAAATTGCAACTTATACGGTAGTAGGGAATGAGAATTATGTCCGAGCTGAAGTTAAATCTGCGAAAACCGGCAAGACAGCATGGACTCAGCCGTTTGATATAGAAAATTCTGAGCAAGCAACTGTCTCGGCAGGGAATCATGTTATCAATCTTGATCAGGCAATCATTGTTAGTAATACTTCTGGCGAAGTTACAGCCGATATTTTATCGAGCGGTCAATACCCTAAAAATTTTCCTCCTGTTGGATACTTGAGTCCTGTCTATTCGCTTTCGACAACAGGTATCTTGTCTTCTGGTAACCAAATAACGATAAGCTATGACAATAAAAAGCTTCCTGTAAATGCTGACAATCTATCAATTTATTATTTCAATGAAGAGATCAACACATGGGAAAAAATACCAACGGTCTTGGATAAAGCTAAAAAAACTGCCACAGCTCAATTGTCGCATTTCTCTCTATATACATTGAGTGCTGAATATCCAGAAGATATTGAGCCGCCAGTGATCGAAAGAATCAATCCTTCTGATTTGTCCGATATATCCTGTGATACAGAAGTGGAAGTAATGGTAAGTGACGATCAAGCAATAGATTCAATTAAATTTTCATTGGATGGTAGATATTTGTCAACGGATTCGGATCCGAACGACGGATGGAGCACAGAACTTTTGATTGCAGAGATAATAGCTGGTAATCATACTTTACATATTGTGGCCGAAGATTTTTCTGGAAACAAGATAGAAGTTGATTACAATGTTGTGGCGAATTCAGAAAATACAGCTCCTTCTATTAGCATTATTACTCCTATCCATTTGGAGACTGTTTCTGGATCAGGGATGATACAGGGAACTTATAAAAGCTCTTTGGCTATTGATACTGTGAGTATATATTTAAATGACCTTTTTATAGCAAATGCTGTGATTGATGGCAGTGACAACAGTTTTTCACTACCAGTTGATTGGGAGAGTTTCAAAGAAGGTGATTATGTATTAAAAGCGATGGTAGCTGACATTTATGGTAATACAGCAGAAACAGAATTAGCTATCACTATAGGACAGGATACAGAAGTCAGCATATTGTCGCCAGGAAATAGAGAATATTATCATTCAGAAAGTATAAAAGCAGAGATAGTCATAACGGGAAATAGCACAGATGTTAAAATTCTACTGGATGGAGAAACCATAGAAAATAATACGAATATCGAATTGATAAATCTATCTCTTGGAACTCACTCTATAGAGGTTATCCAAGAAGAAGATGTACTGACTTCGGTTACATTTAGCATTGTCACGGACTATAGCGACACAATTGATGTAGTGAAAAAGTTGTACAAAGATGGCTTTATTAAAAATAAAGGGGTTACGAAAGTGATCATTTCCCGACTAAGAGTGGCTGAAATTTTCCAAGAAAGCAAATTTTTGCGCATAGAAAAGAAAATGCTCCAGCATATTTATGGATATGTAGAACATTTGACTGAGAAAAAGAAGCCGCTAATAACTGATTATGCCAAAAATATCATCTTAGATCATATTCTGAATTTATTACTGGGAACAAGGTGAATCTTAAAAAGAAATAAGTAAAGTTATTACAAAATATAGTAATACAACAAGCGAAATAATTGACAAAACGGTAGAAAGTAGTCTTGGTTTTAAATTTTTTTTCGATAGCAAGATAATTGCGCCCAAAGCTGAAAGCCAGAAATAATACCCTGGACCAATTATGTCACCAATAATACCGACGGTGACTAGGGTTACTCCGATTATTTGCATGATCCTAGAAATTTTCATATCCCTCCCTTATTAATTATAAACTCATTATAGCTAAATTGTTGTTTAGGTAAAACCCCAGTAAGTATTAATTAAATAAATAGCGAAATCTAGCTAATGAGTCTGTCCTTGATTTTGTGACGATCGTCCTAAAATCTAGGACAGTAAGAGATAAAAATCATAAAGTAATATGTAATCTATTGATAAGTGAGGGAAAAATGGTAATAAATCCAAAGGGAAGCAAGATGATACTCGGTTGGTGTGTTGAAACAGCTTTGGGATTAATCTTTGATTTAGTTGATAGCATAAATAATAAAATCACATCTAGTAAATTGAAGGATAGTTTGGTTGAAAATTTATCAGATTATGATATTTCACCTAGGAGAGTCAGTAAAATGTTGTACGAATTAAAAAAGAACAAATATATTGAATACCGAGAGGGTGATTCAGTTGTATTTACAAATAAGGCAAAAATTAAAATAATTGATCGGCTCGTTGAGGGAAAAAATTCTGATAATAAATACAGGCTTGTTTCATTTGATATCCCTGAAATTTTCAGAAGTAACCGTAACAATTTTCGACGTGCGATCAAGCGAATGGGTTTTAGACAGGTTCAAAAAAGTTTGTGGGTTACTGATAGAAATGTTGGTAATCTGGTCGAAATTGCAGCTATTGAATACAATGTGTCTCGGTATATAGCATATTTTGTATCAGACAAGTCTAATATTGATAATCACATAATAAAGGTATTGAACGACGAGCAGTAGTATGCAAGGCAATTTGCCTGTCCTCGATTTTAGGACGATCGTCACAAAATCAAGGACAGTTTAATACTGAGTTGAGGGAATATATTATATCAAATTAATATCTAATTGAGATGCAACTATTTTGACAAACACAGCTATTATGCCTATGCTTAGAACGACTGATCAATTGAATCAGTAGAACACAAAACCAAGGGGAGGTAGCTATGCTTGCGATCCAGATATTGCTTTACCTGCTGGTCTTTGGCAGTATTACGGTAATTCTTACGGGTTTTGTCCAATTTGGTTATCCGAGTCTGAAGATACTATGCCATAGCTCTGATATAGTCAGGTCTGCTGTGAGGGTATTATTTGTAACATTGATTGGTGCCAGCCTGGCTGTATTATTGGGCATAATCGAAATATGTCTTCTCATTGGAAACCCATGGATCATAGTTAAGATGGTGCTCTCAATCCTGGTATGGTTGGGCTACTGTCATTTCTGTACACCCAAAAAGATGGTCGTCGATAACTATGTCGATATGTATCTTGCTCAATGGGAAGAGGACTATGACGGAAAAGAGATGGATGTCGATACAGCAAAGATGCTTTATACAAGCGGTAGTGTCCAAAAAGCCGTCAGGCTTCTGACTTCGATAATCGAGTATTATACCAACTACGGTTTCTCTAATACCGATTATAGCTCGTTTGTACCAAGTGAAGATGATTTTCCTGGTCCTGGTTGGGTTAGGGTAAATTGCGGCCAATGCTCCTCAATCGTCGAGATTAGGGCATCTACTACAACAACTGTTAGTGAGTGCGCCTACTGTGCTTGCCAAGTAGAAGCATATTTCTGTGAGAACAT
>Ga0209417_1007297_pt1 | contig 10742 bp, 9 predicted proteins | sample RifGroF2_FD_184002 | JGI IMG/M metagenome (GOLD analysis project Ga0209417, IMG submission 184002) | Groundwater microbial communities from Rifle, Colorado, USA - Groundwater F2 (SPAdes) (version 2) | ecosystem: Environmental > Aquatic > Deep subsurface > Groundwater | place: Rifle, Colorado... | reverse complement strand
GGGCGCTTGCCGGCCTTCATCTGGTTGTAAAGCTGGAAGACCATGCTGGCCATCTTGCCCTTGTAGTATTCGCGCGGGCCGTACACGTTGAAGTAGCGCAGCCCGACGATGGTCATGTCCTTGTGGTCGGCCGCGAACTCGCGCGCGACGTTGTCCATGATGGCCTTGGAGAAGCCGTAGACGTTCTCGGGCGTGGGCTCCTGGTCCTCGCGCATCGGGCACTTGGAGTTGCCGTAGACGGCGGCGGAAGAGGCGTAGACCACGCGCTTGGCGCCGGACTGCAGCGCGAACTCCAGCACGTTGCGGAAGGCGTCCACGTTCACTTCCATCATCTTGCGCTGGTCGGCTTCCGTGGTGTCCACTATCGCCGCCTGGTGCAGCACGGCGTCCACCTTGCCCGCCCTGTCGAACCAGCTCCGCGAGCGGATATCGTCGGCGATGACGTCGCCGCCGAAGCCCACCAGGTTCTTGTAGCTGCCGGACGAAAAATTATCGAGCACGGCCACTTTGGCCTTGCGTTCCCCTTCCAGGGCGAAGGCGATGTTGGAGCCTATGAAGCCGGCGCCGCCGGTCACGAGATATTTTTTCATATCAGCCTCAGAACTTCTTCTTAAAGTCCGCGATGGAATCCGCCAGGCGCTGCTCCAGGTCCGCGTCCAGGTGCTTCTTTTCGCGGATAGCGTCCAGCAGGTTGGCGTAGCTGGCGCGCAGGAACTTCACATAGGCGGCCTCGAAAGTCCGCACTTTATCCAGCTCCACGTCGTCGAGATGGCCGCGGGTGCCGGCGAACAGCACCGCCACCTGCTCTTCGGCCGGCATGGGGCTGTACTGGTCCTGCTTGAGCAGCTCCACCATGCGCTGGCCGCGCTTGAGCATGTCCGTGCTGGCCTTATCCAGGTCGGAGCCGAACTGCGCGAAGGCCGCCAGCTCGTTGTACTGGGCCAGGTCCAGGCGGAGCTTACCCGCCACCTGGCGCATGGCCTTGATCTGGGCGGAACCGCCCACGCGCGACACGGAAATGCCCACGTTGACCGCGGGCTTGATGCCGGAATAGAACAGGTTGCTCTCCAGGTAGATCTGCCCGTCGGTGATGGAGATGACGTTGGTCGGGATGTAGGCCGTCACGTCGCTGGCCTGCGTCTCTATTATCGGCAGGGCCGTAAGGGAGCCGCCGCCGTTCTTGTCGCACATCTTGCAGGCGCGCTCGAGCAGGCGGGAGTGGAGATAGAACACGTCGCCGGGGTAGGCCTCGCGGCCGGGCGGGCGCCGCAGCAGCAGGGACATCTGGCGGTAGCTCTGCGCGTGCTTGGACAGGTCGTCGTAAATGACCAGCGCGTGCTTGCCCTGCCACATGAATTCCTCGCCGATGGCGCAGCCGGTGTAGGGCGCCAGGTAAAGCATGGAGGCCGGCATGGAGGCGGAAGCCGAAACGATGATGGAATACTCCATCGCGCCGTTGTCCTCGAGGATCTTCGCCACGCGGGCCACGGTGGATTCCTTCTGGCCGATGGCCACGTAGATGCAGATGGGGCGTTTGTCGGCGGGCTCGTTCTTCTGGTTGATGATGGCGTCGAGCGCCACGGCGGTCTTGCCGGTCTGGCGGTCGCCGATGATGAGCTCGCGCTGGCCGCGGCCGATAGGGATCATGGCGTCGATGGCCTTCAGGCCGGTCTGCAGCGGTTCCTTAACGGGCTGGCGCTCCACCACACCGGGGGCGATCACTTCCACCGGGCGCTTCTTCTTGGCGTTGAGCGGGCCCTTGCCGTCTATGGGGACGCCCAGCGCGTCCACCACGCGGCCTATCAGTTCCGGGCCGACGGGAACTTCCATCACGCGCCCGGTGCGCTTGACGCGGTCGCCTTCCTTGATCTTGGTATCGGACCCCATCACCACGGCGCCGACGTTCTCGCGCTCGATATTGAGCACCATGCCGGCCACGCCGCCTTCGAAGTCGATGAGCTCGCCCACCACGGCGCCGCCCAGGCCGTAGATGCGCGCGATGCCGTCGCCTATCTGGAGCACCTGGCCGGTCTCGGACAGCTCGGCCTCCGGGATGAATTTCTCTATCCTTCCCTTTATTATCTCGGTGATCTCTTCTGGTCGTATCATGGAACCGCCTTTATAAAATTACCGGCGCTACCGTCCCAGCAGCCCGGCCTTCAGCTCGTCGAGCCTGCCCCTGACGGTGGCGTCTATCAGCATATCGCCGATCTTGATCTCGAAACCGCCTATCACGCTTTCGGAAACAGCCTGCTGAAGGTTTATCTTCTTGCCGGTCACGCTGACCAGCAGCTTTTCTATCCGCTCCACCTCTCCCGCGGAAAGCGGGAACCGGCTGCGTATCTCGGCCGGCACTATGCCGCAAAAATCATGGTCCAGCCGGAGGCATTCCCGGATTATCTCGCCCAGAAGGCCGAACCTGTTCTGGCGCACCAGCAGCGCGGCGAAGGCCGCGGCCGGGCCCGTGTTGCGCGCGCCCAGGATCCTGTCCAGCACGTCCAGCTTCACCCCGGCGTTGATGACCGGGTGCGTCAGCACCTTCAGGTGCGGCTTAACGGCCTCGAAGATCGCCCGCAGCCCGTTCAGCTTTTCACGCGAAACGGCCGCGGTAACGGAACCGTGCGCCTTGCCGTCCAGGCCCATGAAGGCCCGGGCGTAGCGCTTGGCGAGGATCTTCGCGCTTGAATCCATTAGTTGCGCTCCAGCCTGAGGTCGGGCCGTTCTTTTTCCAGCTCGGCCAGGTATTTGGACGCCAGGTCGGTATTGGCCCGGTGGTCCAGCTGCTTCATCATTATCCGCTCCGCGGTCATCACCGACAGTTCGGCGACCTTGCCGCGCAGCTCGCGGGCGGCCTCGGTCTTCTGGGCCTCTATTTCCTTCCCGGCCAGCTCGACGATGGCGGCGGCGCTCCTGCGGGCCTCTTCTATAAGGAGGTCCTTCTCTTTCTCGGCCGAGGCGCGGGCCTCGTCCATGCGGCGCTGTATCTCGCCCTTCAGGGCGGCCAGCTGCGCGTCCAGCTCGGACTTCAGCTTCTCCACCGCCACGCGCGCGCTTTCCGCGCTTTCCTTGTCGTGCTTTATCGCGCGCTCGCGCTCCTCCACCGCCTGCATCAGCGGCTTCCACGCCGTCTTGGAGAGCAGCAGCACCAGCAGCACGAAGCAGGTTATGGTCCAGATGGCCAGGCCCAGTTCAGGCTTTATCAATGCTTCCATATAAGAACTCCCGTCAATAATCGAGGATCATGAATCGAGAATCAGAAACTCCGCTGCGTGATTCTCGATTTTCGATTCTCGATTTTTGGTTCGTTACTTGTGCGCTTCGGTCTGCGCGGCCGCGGGGGCGGCCTCGGACTTGGGCATGCTGAAGTTCATCACGGCCAGCAGGCAGATGACTAGCGCGAAGAACGCGAGGCCTTCGATAAGGGCCGCGGCGATGATCATGGTCGTGCGCAGCGCCGGGCCGGCTTCGGGCTGGCGGGCGGTCCCTTCCAGGGCGCTGCCGGCCAGTTTGCCTATGCCCAGGCCCGCGCCGAGCAGCGTAAGCCCGGCGCCCAGGCCGGCGCCCACGTAACCGAGTCCGATAAATGTCAAGTCGTTCATTGTACTACCTCCAGTTTAATGTTCCTGAAAATCCTCTTCCGCCGCCCGGCCCGGTCAATGCGGGTGCATCGCCGCGCCGGTAAAAATTGCGGTCAGGAAAGTGAAAACGTAAGCCTGCAGGAAAGCCACGAAAAGCTCCAGGAGCAGGATGAAAAGCACCAGCAGCACCGACACCGGCGCCACGCCCAGGCCCAGGGCCGCGTTGATCGAGCCGAAGATGAAGATGAAGCCGATGAAGGCCAGGATCACGATGTGGCCGGCTATCATGTTGGCGAAAAGCCGGATGCAGAGCGCGAAGGCCTTGGTCAACAGGCCGATGAGCTCGATCGGGAACAGCAGCGGGTAAAGCCAGGCGGGCACGCCCTTGGGCACGAGGTGCGCGAGATAACGGAAAAGGCCCTGCTCTTTGATGCCGGCGAAATTTATCAGCGCGAACGTAGTAACAGCCAGCCCGGCGGTAACGGCGAGGTTGCCGGTGGCGGTGGCGCCGAACGGCACCATGCCCAGCAGGTTCATGGCCAGGATGAAGAAGAACAGCGTGGAGAAATAGCCGAGGTAGGCGGCGCCCTTCTTGCCGAGGTTGGGCACTACCACCTCGTCGCGCAGGAACAGCACTATTATCTCGATCATGGCCCGGAAAGGCGCCAGCGCGGCGGAGCGGCTGCGGATCAGCAGGGGCAGGACGACCAGCAGCAGCAGGGAGGCCAGCGCCATCATCAGCAGGTGCTTGGACAGCGGCAGTTTCACCGGGCCGATATACAGCCACGACCAGATATGGTCGACTATGTGGTGGTTAAGTATTTCTTTTAATTCCATCTCGTTTCAACGGGACGACTTCGAAAAAGAACTGCGCGGCCAAAAGGCCCGCGATGAACGGAATAACAATTATATATTTTTCATTCCGCAACAGCCAAACCGCCGCCGCCAGAAAACAGAGCCGGCCCAGTATCCCGCCAATGAAGACCGAGTAAAAAACCGCGTCCGAAGAGGCGAGCGTCCGCTTGAGCGCCCAGCGCGTCAGGCCGCCGTTGAATACGCCCGCGGCGCAGCCCCACAAAAACGCCGCCCAGGGGGACTCCATCATGCCAGGCTCCGCGGCCGCTCTTTCATTGCCCGTCCTTCCTGTAAAGTTCCTTCACCAGCAGGTAGAAACCCGCGGCCAGCCCGGCCGCCGCCCCGGAGAGCATCAGCCAGGGCGAAGTGCCGAACCGTCCGTCCATCTCATACCCGGCCCAGAAACCGAGCAGCACGGTAACGGCCAGCTGTATGCCGATCTGGGCATATTTCCAGTAACTCTCTTCCGGAGGCCTGGGCGTGGGCATGGACCTTATTCTACCTTTTTGATAGAAGCGGAATATAATGATAGAATCAGGAAATGGCCGCACCGGAAAAGGTAAAAATACTCCTAGTAGAGCCCGACAGCTCCGTGGCCGGCTCTCTTTCCTCTTTTTTGACGGAGCGCGGCTACACGGTGCAGTCCGCGGCCAACCAGGACCAGGCCCTTTCCGCGGCGCAGAACTGGAAGCCGGACCTGCTGATCCTCAATATCCTCGCGAACGCCTTCAACCCGCTGGACCTGCTGGCCGAACTGAAGAAAAACCCCTTTACCGAGAACCAGAAGGCGATCATCGTCTCCCAGACGCCGAAAACCGACCTCATCACGGGCCCCTCCCCCAAAGTGAGCGGCTACCTCACCAAACCGGTGGACTTCGACGCCCTCAAATCAGCCCTGTTCAAGGCCGCGGGCAGGCCGTCCGCCCTGAACCCCCTCACGGTTATGGTGGCCGACGACGACGCGGAGTTCTCCGACCTGCTCAAGATGTTCCTGGAAGCCAACGAGTTCAAGACCCTGGTGGTTAATGACCCCCTCAAGGTAATGCCCCTCCTGCGCGCGGAGAAGCCGGCCGTGCTGCTCCTGGACATCATGATGCCCCGCAAGGACGGCTTCGCGATCATGGACGAGATGCAGGACGAGGCCGCCACCGCCGATATCCCCGTGATAATCCTGAGCGCCCTGCGGCTGGACAATTACCAGGAGCGCGGCGTGCTCACCGGCCTGCCGGAGATAGTGGCGCGCGAAGTGCCGCGCGACCTGCTCCTGAAGCTTATCGAAGAACAGACCGCCGTTTACACCGCGCCCGCCGCCGGCGACGACGCGCCCAGGCCCGCCCGGCCCCGCGTGCTGCTGGCCGACGACCAGGACGAGCTGCTGATGCTGATGAAGGCCATGGTGGAGGCGGCGGGTTTCGACGTTTCCATCGCCAGCGACGGGGTGGAGGCCATGAAGGTGGTCTTCGAGACCAACCCCGACATTATCGTGCTGGACTACAGCATGCCCCGCAAGGACGGGCTGGAAGTGGCGCAGGACCTGAAGAACAACCCGCTTTTCGCCCATATCCCCATCATCATCTGCACCGCCTATTCGGAGAAGCAGACCAAGCTCAAGGGCCTGAGCATGGGCATAGACGATTACCTGATAAAGCCGGTGGACACCGACGAGCTGGTGGCGCGCATCCGCATGATCCTCAAGCGCAACAAGCAGGTGCTCGACACCAACCCGCTGTCCAAGCTGCCGGGCAACCCGTCCATCCAGGCGCGCGTGGAGCGCGAGATCGCGCAGGGCAAGCGCTTCGCCGTGCTTTACCTCGACCTGAATAATTTCAAGGCCTACAATGACACCTACGGCTTCGAGGCCGGCGACCGCGTGATCAAAGCCACGGCCAACCTCCTGGTGAAGCTGACCATCCAGAACGAGAACGCCAAGGACTTCATCGGCCACATCGGCGGCGACGACTTCATCGTGGTGACCGCCTACGAGAACTGCGAGGAGCTGGCCAAGCGCATCCTGACCGGCTTCGACGAGATCGCCCCGTCGTTCTACTCCAAGGCCGACCGCGAGCGCGGCAGCATAGTTTCCACCGACCGCCAGGGGAACATAAAGAAGTTCCCGTTCCTGTCCATCTCCATCGGCATCGTCAACAACATGACCCGCCCGCTGGTGTCCTTCGCGCAGGTGAGCAATATCGGCACCGAGCTCAAGAAAGGCGCCAAGGCGGCGGCCAAGAGCAGCTACATGATAGACCGCCGGCACGATTGACCCGCCCCGTATAAAAGGAAAAGGCCGCTCGCGAGCGGCCTTTTTTATTTGCGCGGGATGGCGCTAGATCGAGATCGGTTCCGGGCCGGAGGTGGCGGGCGCGTAGTAGATGGCGGGCTGTATCGAACCGCCGGTGCCGGGCGTGTAGATGGCCGGCGTCACCTGGGGCTTGCGCTGTGACCCGGTCTGGTTCATCTTCTCCAGCGCCTTCTCCATCTCCGTCTGCGGGATCAGGCGCTCGAACACCGAGGAGAAAGTGACGTCCTCGCCGCGGCCCTCCTCCTGGCCGTACACATTGGTCTGGCCGGATTCGTACTCGTAGGGGTTCATGGGGTCGGCCACGGGAGTGGCGGTGCCGTACATATAATCCACGCCGCCGCGGGCCAGCACGCCCTCTATCTTGAAAGTAACGTTATTGAACACCGGGCCTCCGGAGCCGCCGCCGAAAGTGTCCACGTCGCTGACGAAGTACCCGTCGGAGGTGACCTTGCGGACCTTGCCGTTGCCGGCGATCTTGACCGGCAGCCCGCTGGGATAGCCGATGGCGGTGACCTTGGTACCGGCGGTGAGCGGCCTGCGGCTGACGGCCAGCGGGTAGCGGCCCGCCACCTTGCGGTCCAGCCTTACCAGCGCGAAGTCGGCGCCCAGAGGCCCTACCTTACCGTCCTTGCAGGTGTCGCCCTTGCAGGCGAAGCTGGAAACGTCGTCCTGCACCATCTGCGCCACTATCTCTTTGCAGGAATACACATCGGCGGCCGGGAAAGCGGTGGATTGCCCGTTGGCCGCGGTAACGGCGTAGCCGAAAACGAATTTGACGCGCTCGCAGGGGCCGCCGCGGCTGTCGGGCTTGAGGCAGTGCCCGGAAGTGAGCATCAGGTCGTCGCCTACCAGCGCGGCCGAGCAGAAAGAGCCGGCGGTCTGGTCGCCGAACTTCTCCCCCGGCTTGAGGTTCTGTTTGTCTTTAAGGGAAAGGGGTTTGAGCTTGTAGGTCTTGGCGGCCTCATCATAAGGAATGGCGGAATCCTTGAACATGGCGGCGGTGGAGCCGGCCAGTTTCTGCATTACCTTGTCGGCCTCGTAATAATCCAACCTGTCGTCCGTGCCGTAGATGGAGCAGGGGATGATAGCGGCGCCCTCGCCGGCCTGTGCGGGAACCACGGCGGCCTGCCCGAGCAAGCCCGCGCAGAGGAGTATCATTGACCAGACGAGTTTCATAATGTTTACCTGTTCGACCTGCTAATATTATGGAAGATAGGTTGATAAATGTCAATCCCTTAGGACCCACCGGGACATAGGTCCAAAGACCTACGCCGCGCGCCGCTGTAACCTATAGTACTGTAGCGATTTTCAGGAAAATAAAGTAATATAGGCTCTGGGACTGAACATACCCGGGGGGGGGCGTGGACAAAAACTATATTTCCTTTATCGGAAGGATCGCGGCATTCTTCTCCGGCGGAAAAGCTTCCGGCAAAAGGGCCGGCGCCGCCTTGTTTACGCTTGCCTCGGCGCTTGGGCTCTGGCTTTTTGTGGCCGCGCATTTCCGCGCGGACGCGATAACCGAAGCAGGCAGAAGCCTGGCCACCATTAATTCCTACAAAGCCGCACAGATCTCTTCCTGGCTCGGGTACCATGAGCGGGAGGCCCTGCGGCTGAGCCGGCACCCTTTCCTGGGCGAACTGGTAATGCAGGAGCTCGCCGGCCCCGGCTCCAGGCGCGCCCAGCTGACCTCCTGGCTTATAGACCACGCGCGGCAGAAGCGGTACTCTTCCATGGCTTTCCTGTCGCCGAAGGGCGCCGTAATAGTGACCAGTCCCGGCCACCCGGCAGTCGGCGGAAAGGAATTCACCGCAGGTTTCGAACAGGCCGTTCAAAAAAAGCGGGGGCTGGTTACCGACCTGTACCTGGCCGCCGCCGGAAAGCCCCGCCTGACCATCTTCAGCCCTATCTTCCAGAACGGGGACGGGAAAAAACCAGTTTGCGTACTGGCGATAAACATCGACCCGGGCGCCGAATTTTACCCGCTGGTGAAAGCGGCCCCGCTTTTCTTCGTCAACGCCGAAACCCTGCTGGTGCGCAAAGAAGGGGACAGCGTGCTTTTCCTCAACGAGCTAGAATACGCCAAAGACGCGGCCCTCCGGCTGAAGCGCCCCCTTTCGGACAAGAAACTGCCTGCCGCCGCCGCCCTCGCCGGGCAGACCGGCTTTTTCGAAGGCGTCGATTACCGCGGCGTGGAAGTTTTCAGCGCCATAGGCCCGGTCAAAGGCACGGCCTGGGCGGTAGTGACCAAGATAGACCGCGCCGCCCTGCTGGCGCCCGTAAGAAGAACGCAGTACCTCTGGCTGGCGGTGCTCCTGCTGGCGGCGGGCCTTTTACACGCGGGCCTGCTGGCCGTCTTCGCCGCAAAAAGACGGGCCGCCGAGGCGCTCCTGGCGCACAGCCGGAATTTGCTGGCGGAAACGGAAAGGCTGGGCAAGGTGGGCGGCTGGGAGCTGGACCTGGCTACGGGTAAAAACATCTGGACGGACGAAGTGTACCGGATCCACGAGGTGGACCCCTCTTACGACCCGAACGTGGAGAAGGCTATAAATTTCTACGCGCCTTCGTCCCGGCCGGCGATAGAGCGGGCCGTGCGGCGCGCCATCGAGCGCGGGGACGGGTTCGATCTGGAACTGGAGATCATCACCGCCAAGGGCAATGTCCGCGCGGTGCACGCCATTGGCCGCGCGGACCTTAAAGCGCAAAGGCTATATGGTTTTTTCCAGGACATAACCGAGCGCAAACGCGCCGAAGAGCAATTGCACGAGTCCGAATCAAAATACTCCCGGCTTTACCAGCAGATGATGGACAGTTTCGTGCGGGTAGACATGGACGGGCGCATCCTGGAATTCAACGAGGCCTATTGCAGGCTTACCGGCTATACGCCGGAGGAACTGAAGAACCTCACCTACCAGGACCTGACCCCCGCCGCCTGGCACGAAGCGGAGCGGGCCATACTGCAGGACAAAATAATTGCGCGCGGGTATTCGGGGCTCTACGAAAAGGAATACCGCCGCAAGGACGGCTCCCTGGTTCCTGTCGAACTCTCGACCACGCTTGAAAGGGACGCCGGCGGCAAACCCCGCGCGATGTGCGGCGTGATACGCGACATTTCCGAGCGCAAAAGGGCGGAGGAAAAGCTGCGCGTTGAACAGGAACGTTTCCGGCAGGCGGCCGAAGCCGCGCAGTTCGGGGTATACTCTTACGATCATGAAACGGGAGAAAGCAGCTATTCCGACGAATTCATGTGGCTTTACGGCCTGCCCGCCGGCGCCACCCTGGAGTTGGACGCGGACCTGGCGCCCAAAGCCCTGCACCCGGCAGACAAGGCTGGTTTCTTAACCGCGATGAAAGCCGGCAACGACCCGGCCGGCAGCGGCGTCTTCGAACACGAATTCAGGATAATCCTGCCGGACAGCCGGGCGCGCTGGCTGCGGGTCAGGGGCCGCACGTTTTTCAGCGGCACCGGCGCTGGAGCCCGACCGCTGCGCGCCAGCGGCATCATACAGGACGTCTCAGAAAGAAAAGAGATAGCGGAAATCCTCCGGGAGAGCGAGGCCCGCCTGCGTTCGCTCTGGCTGCATATGGACGAAGGCGTGGCCCTGCACGAGCTGGTACGCGGTTCCTCCGGGGAGCCGGAAAATTACCGCATAATCGAAGTTAACCCCCGGTACGGGACCATCCTGGGCATCCTGCCGGACGAAATAAAGAACCAACTGGCTACTGAAGCTTATAAGACCCCCGTGCCGCCGTATCTGAAGGAATATTCCGCTGTAGTAGCCTCCGGCAAACCGGCGTACCTCGAAACCTATTTCCCGCCGATGGACAAACATTTCAGTATCTCCATAGCGCCCTGGGGCCGGGACGGCTTCGCCACTATCTTCTCCGATATAACGGATAAAAAGCGGGCAGATGAGGCGCTGCTCAAGAGCACGCGGTCCCTCAGCGATGCCCAGAAACTGGCGCATCTCGGCTACTGGGACTGGGACGTAAGAACAGGCGCCGTAAAA
>Ga0209417_1007296_pt1 | contig 10744 bp, 13 predicted proteins | sample RifGroF2_FD_184002 | JGI IMG/M metagenome (GOLD analysis project Ga0209417, IMG submission 184002) | Groundwater microbial communities from Rifle, Colorado, USA - Groundwater F2 (SPAdes) (version 2) | ecosystem: Environmental > Aquatic > Deep subsurface > Groundwater | place: Rifle, Colorado... | reverse complement strand
AAAAGACTTGGCCAAAAAACTGCCCAGCTTACCAAAAAGCTGTTTGAATGAGTAAAAACCGTTTTTTTTCTTAAAAATAACGATTTTTTTTTGACAAACCTCTGTCAAGTGGTTAGATTACCGGCAAAATAGTTCAAAATGATTTTTGTATGGAGGCAATTATGCAGGAATACGAGGATCTTAAGAGACTCGTCGATGAAGCCGAGAGCGATATTAGAAAAGCCGAAGGCGGGAACAAAGCTGCCGGCACAAGGGTTCGGAAGCAAATGCAGCAGATTAAGTCTGCCGCGCAGACGCTCCGGAATAAGGTTCTTGAGCTTCGAACCGACGAAGAATAGCAAAATGCACGTTTTAGTGTATTTGTAATTCCGCGAATCACATCGCTGGCGATGGTGAAGGGGGTTTTATGCTCAATAACCGTCGGCGTGGTGGGATTGCGCGTTGTTTTGTCTATTGGCTGCTTGTTGCTTACTATTTGCTGCTGACTACCGGCTACTAATATAACGTTTTTTTATATCAAGGAATCCGATGCCCCCGACTTTATTATTTGATTTGGCAAATATCGATTTAAATAAAATCGTAATAGATAAGGAGACTATTCAGAAGTCCAATCCCCAGCGTTATGAAATGGACCAGCTCGATGGCGTTATCTGGTACGACAAGGAAAAATTTCTCATCCTCGGCTACAAGGATTTGACCGAAAAAGAATTTTGGGTCAAAGGCCACATTCCCGGCAGGCCGCTGATGCCCGGCGTTATTATGATTGAAGCCGCGGCAATGCTCTCCAGCGTATTCGTTAAGGAAGTTTATAAATTAAAGGGTTTCATCGGCTTTGCGGGCATTGACGAGGCGAAATTCAGAAAGCCGGTCTCGCCTGGCTGCCGACTTTATCTGCTCTGCCACATTACAGTCTTCAAAAGCAGAATGTACACCTGTGTCGTGCAGGGTATTGTAGATGGCGTTATGGTTTTCGATACGACCATTTCAGGCTTAAACGTCTGATGGAAAATCGGCACGCTGAAATTTTTGAAAATTTCTTCCTGCCAAAAGACGATTATTCAGCTCTGCCGAGTTCGGCGGGGCTGATTTTATTTGCGGACGACGGCGATGAACCAATTCAGCTTATTACCGCCGCGAATATCAGAAATACTGTTAAAAACAAACTCACGGAACAAACCGAAAAAACAAAACAAACAGACCTTACGGAAATCACCGCGAAAATTTATTACTCTCCCTGCCAATGCAAATTTCGCCTTGCGTTCAAACATCTCTCGGCGGTCAAAAAAATCTTCCGCGAAAATTACAGAGACCATATTACGCTTGTTCAGCCGCTGTTTATAAGAGTAAATTTCGCCGACAAAACGCCCTTTTTCACAATCACAAAAAAACCGTCGTTTAAAACCGATGAAAAATTTTTAGGCCCGTTTCCTTCGCAGAAATCAGCGACGGATTTTCTTAAAGCGATTCAGGATGCTTTCAAACTCTGCAAAAGACCTGATATCGCGAATAATTCTGAACCGGCCAAAAGCTGCCCATACCTGCAAATGGATTCCTGCTGCGGATTGTGCACAGGCCGAGTCAGCGCCGATGAGTATCGGCAAATAACAAAAAATGCCTTCGCGGCGGGCGCAAACCCGTCCGGCGAGCTGGAAACTCTAAACCGGCAGATGGCGGAGGAGGCAAAGAATTTAAATTTTGAACGCGCCGCCGAACTAAAAAAGAAAATCGAAAAGCTCTCCGTTTTGAGAAAACAAACTTATAGATGGACATCAGACGTGGAAACACTTAAAATTGTTCATATAGACAAATCCGCAAAGATAAAGCAAAAGGGCGTAAGAGCGAAAAAACAGACGCTTGCGGTTTTTGTAATGAATTTTTTCGATTTAACAGACCTCGGCGATTTTTTAGCAGATGAACAGGCTCAAATTTCGCAGGCAGTTGACAGCGCTTTGTGCAGATTGAAAAATGATTTTAACGAAATTGAAACGCTTGAAAAATTTTCGATAATTTCGTATTTTTTATACCGCACCGGCTCGACAGGCGTATGGCAAAAAAGATAAAACAGCGTGGGCTAAGAGCCCACCCTACTAAAATAAAATTTATTTTTTCTCTGTGTCTCTGTGGTGAAAAACAAAACAGACATTTTGACCTGGCCCGGCGGAGAGCTTGATTTTTCCGCAGGCTGCGTTGTAATGGGAGTTCTGAATGTTACTCCCGATTCGTTCAGCGATGGCGGCGATTTTCTCGACCCGCAACGCGCCGTTGCCGGCGGCATTGAATTGGCCGAACAGGGTGCAGCGATTATCGACATTGGAGCAGAGTCCACACGCCCAGGCTCAAAACCCGTGGACAGCGCAGAGCAGATAAAACGCGTTTTGCCGGTAATTGAAAAACTCGCTGCGAAAATTAAAATTCCAATCAGTATCGACAGCAGGGATTTTCAAACGACAAAAGCCGCCCTTGATGCCGGCGCTTCGCTCATAAACGACATCACCGCGCTTGACGACAGCAGAACAATTTCCCTCGCCGCGGAAAAGAATGTGCCTGTGATATTGATGCATATCCAGAATTCGCCGGAAAATATGCAGGTTGAACCCTGCTATAAAAACGTGGTCAAAGAAGTTTTCGATTATTTGATTAAAAAAACGCAAATCGCCGAGCAGGCCGGCATTGAAAAGCAAAAAATCTTCATCGACCCCGGCATCGGCTTCGGCAAAACACTGGAACACAATTTAGACTTGCTTGGCAACATTGATATTTTTGTAAATAGCGGATACCGCGTACTGCTCGGAACAAGCAGAAAAAAATTCATCGGAACAATAACCGGCAAAACCGCTCCCAAAGACAGAATCTTCGGCACCGCCGCTACCGTCGCTCTGGCCGCGGCCAAAGGCGTTTCAATCGTAAGGGTACACGATGTTGCGCAAATGCTCGACGTTGTGAAAGTAGCGAATAAATTAAGGGCGTATAAATAATGAAAAAAGTTATTTTCGCCGATTCGTGGAAATCGATATTAGCCGAAAACGGATTGCGGTCTTTCGACGACTTTTACAGCGGCAGCGGCAAAAAAAGTATAACCAAAAACAGCAAACGCAATGTTAGTATTCTGCGGCTCAAGGTCAATGGCGAAGAAAAATTTTTCTATATGAAGCGTTTTCGCCATCCGCATTTCAAAGATATGCTATTTGCGTTTTTAAATTGCGGGAAAATTCAATCGCAGGCAGCCTATGAATTTGGCAATATGAATTTGCTCAAACAAAATAATATCGGCACCTGCAATCCAGTCTGCTTCGGCGTAAAATCCACCCTCGGCCTCGAAAGAAAATCATTTATCATTACCGAGTCGCTGTCCGCCCCCTGCCTTAAAGATTTTATCGCTCAAAACTGGACAAAGCTGCCTCAATCGGAAAAAGAACTGCTCATCGCTTCGCTCGCTCAATTCGTTCGCAAAGTCCACAAAGCCCGCATCAGCCTGCCCGATTTGTATGTCTGGCATTTATTCCTAACCGAAGACAAAACCGCCGCCGGCCTCGGCAAATACGACTTTGCCGTCATCGACCTTAACAGAATGAAACGCAATACTAAAAGCAAGAATGAAAGAATTAAAAATCTCGGCAGATTATGGTTTAGTATGACTGATAAATATTTTGACAGGCAGATGCGCAGGCTGCTCGTCAGATATTATATCAGCGGTGCATCGGACAAAAGATTTGAAAAGTTCGCTCGCCGGGTCAAAAAATACGCCGCAAGAGTTTTCGCCAAAAGACACCCAGTCGCATATTAGCTGTTGTTCCATCGCTGGTTAAAACATACGGAAACGGTCGATGCCGTGATTGCAAGCGCAGCCACTGTCTGTTGAACAGGTATGTGATGAAGCGGTATGCCGCCGTATTGGCGGCTGGTTTTCAATGCTATCTATTACTATGGCTCGATAAGCAGGTCTTCGAGCATTCTGTCTATGGTAGCGTCGAGTTTTTCATCGGTTCTGTATAGCCCTCCGCATATCTGCCTTCGAACAGTTAAAACTTTCTCAAACCTGACTTCGGGCAGCTCGGCTATCTTGCTAAGCAATTGCCCGAGCGGGGACTGGGCATCGGCCTGCAACAATTCTTCTGTCTGGTGGTCATCTCTCACGCCTAATGTCTGGCGAGGATTAATCCGCGAAAACAGTCCGTTGGTGCTTATCTGGGTCTTGGCCTGATTCATGGCTTTTTACCTTTCTATTTTGGTTTTGGATAGAGAAATCCGGTTCTCTTTGCAAAACCCGAGGCATCTGATGATTTAACATCCCATACCACTATATGTTGTGTATCCGCTATTCCATTGCGGAACTGCATCATAACTTCCAGTACTGATATCGACCATATAAAAAGCAAAACTTTAAAAAAAGTTTCCGTTTTTTTTGCAGTTTCAAGCGAATTTGCAGATGTTAAAAGCGGGGCGTTGGCCATTTATTATGATTTTGCTGCTATTTAGCCTTTTTTCTTTTAATTTGCGGAGGTTTAGCCGACAGGGCAAAATAGGCAACATACAATATGTTGTAGTGAGATAGTGAATTTGAATAGACTACGATATGATTTTGGTGATTTTTTTGAGGTGGGCGGGTGGAATTATTGATATTTTGCTATAAAATGAGGTTAAATGGCTTGACAAAATGGTTTAAATCATTATTTATATACGCTCCTCATAGATTTGAATTCGGGGCCGTAGCTCAATTGGTTAGAGCGTCGGACTGTCGATCCGAAGGTTGAGGGTTCGAGCCCCTTCGGCCTCGTTAGTGTAAAGCCTTGTAAAATAAACACTTACAAGGCTTTTTTGTTTTAATAAAAACATCAAAAAAAGCAAGTGCACCAAAATGCACCAAAAAGAATCAGAACAACTCTCTAAAAATTAATTTAGTTTTGACTATCCGAAGGTCTGGATTTGAGAGCTGATCCCGTGGGGTACACATATTGATCTGCTGAATAATTTCCCTTTTCCCCAGCGGCAACCAAATGCCGCTTTGCTTGAGAACTCGCCCAACCCGCCCAACTTATCCTAATCTTTCCATCATTTCCCTGCTGACCTGATGCCCAACTGCTTTTCTTGCCCTGTCTACTAAATCATCTTTAACTGCTAAATAATAACCTAAAGTAGTTTCATACTTGCTATGACCTGCTAATCTCATTACCTCAGTAATAGCCAGCCCTGCATAGAACCAGTTAGTAATAGCAGTTCTTCTTAAATCATGAAATGTCCCTGTTTTTATGCCTGCTCTGGTTCTTATTTCATTAAACAGTTCTGTGAAATTATTTATTATACTCGAACTTGAGTCTTTAGAATTCCACAACTTCTTTTTTCTGTTAGTTGTCCCTGTTCTTATTTTCTGAATTCTATCATACCTATTAGGCGGAATAAACAAATAAGGATAACCTGCTGGTCTCTTATTTTGCAGATTTATTAATAATTTGAGAACATCTTCTGTGAGTGGCAAAGTTCTGCTGTCTGTATCCTTAATTTCCCATTTCCAGGTATCATGAGAATTTTCTTTAGGACTAACTGTCAGGGTCATTTGATCAAAATCTATATCAGACCATACTAAATTAAGAATTTCACTTTTTCTCAGTCCTGTCGTCAGAGCAAAAGTAATAACTAAATCCCACTCTAACAAGTTATCCTGCTGAATTTCAGAAGCAGCCTTAATTAATCTTTTTGATTCATCTTCTGAATAGGTATGAATTTTCTTGTTTTTAGCTAATTTAGGAGGTTTGAGATTTTGCAGTGGATTTTCATCTAACTGTTTTCTATTGACTGCAAGCTGAAACAATACTTTTAATTCTCTTATTTTCTTGGCAACTGTATGAGGACTATCACCTTTGTCAGTGCAGGACTGTCTGAATATTTCACCATGCCTCAGTTCTACTTTTTTAAAATCAATATTTCCTATTAATTTAATAAATTGCTGCATTCCGTTACTATACTCAAGTTTTGTGCTTTCTCTGATATTATCACCTGTTCTTCTCAGGCAGTCTTCAAGGAACTCAGATAATCTCATTGATCCTGTTGGACAGTAGCCCATTTGAAGTTCTTTTTCTTTTTTTAGTCTTTCTTTTTCTGCTTTTTTAAGGTCAGAATGACCTAATGAGGGAGTGTGAAATTTACCATCTAAATCTGTATATCTTAGATAGTAAGTATAGCTGGTACCATCTTTATTGGCTCTTCTCCAAAGTCTGACTAAATTCTTTTTTGTTCTCATAAATTAAACCTGTTAATCTGCTTATAGTGAGGCACACACATGATCCGGATTGAGATAATTGTCAAGATCAATTCCATATAGTCTCTTTATTTATCCATTCAAAGACTGCATTGAGAGGGAACAGCAATTTCTTTGAAATATGAATTCTGGGCAAATCTCTAACTCTGATCAGATTAAGAATGACATTATGAGGACTTGAATCAGTTATTTCTGAAATTCTTAAAAGCTGGATAAGTTCTTCCTCTGTTAAGAGAGGAGGATAAGAGTTAGTTCTGAAATTCTGTAGAAATTGATTATTAGAGACAATTGTCTCATCTTCTTTTGGCTCCATTTTAGTGTGTTAAACCCCAATATAATTAATATTACTTTGCATATTATATTGAAAAACATTTCACTAATCTCAGTAATTCCTGCTGGAATAAAAAAAAGTTGAGAATTGTTGAGCTGTAGCCTTTCTTTTTTGAAAATCTTGAGCATAAGTGAAATTAGGGAGTTCTACTACTTCTGGGTTGGGAGATAAATAACCAGGGGATCAGGGAGAAAATTAGAAGCTTTGTCTAAATTCAGACAAACTGCTTATTTGTTCACTAAGTGGACAAATGTTTAATGGGAAGATTAGGAGAAAACGGTCATTGATGACCGAAATGGAAGTTCGGTTTGTCTAAGCCAGTCTTTCACACCAGTCCACCAGTTCCTTTGTGTGGCTTGGTCTATGTATGAGCCATAGCTGGGGGACAATTTTCAGGGAAAATAGGCCGTGTGGGGAACTGGTTAATTTTTGCTTCTGGCTAATCTCATTAAACCTGTTAAAATAGTTCTAATAATTTTATTTTTAGAAAGGAACAATTATGGCAAAGAAAAAACTAATAACTGGTATCTGGTCAAAAGATGAAATTAAAATTCTTAAAAAAATGTTTTGTAATATAGCTACAAAAGAACTTGCTAAAAAATTAAATAGAAAATCAAAATCAGTTGAAGCTAAAGCATCACAATTAGGATTAAAAAAAACAGTTAAATATCTGAAGAAAATGGGGTTGAGGAAATAGGGGAAAGAATTGCTGTTTGAGATAAATATGGTAGTATATTAGGAATTAGACTCAGCGGTGTAGCTGAGCAAGAGTATACAAGGTTATATAGGAATTCAGATTAAGGAGTAGCATAATGGCAAAGAGTGCCAAACCCGCAACGAAAAGTGAAATTATATCCAATATTGCCGAGACCACGCAGCTTTCCCGCAAGCAGGTGATATCAGTGTTTGATGCCCTTTCAGGCCAGATCAAAGGTGCTGTGGGCAAGAAAGGCCCAGGTGTCTTTGCTTTGCCGGGTCTGATAAAGATCATGGTCATTAATAAGCCAGCCACCCCAAAACGTAAAGGCATCAATCCATTCACAAAACTGGAGCAGGTCTTTGCAGCCAAGCCAGCTCGCAAAGTCATCAAGGTTCGGGCATTCAAAGCTCTCAAGGACATGGCTAAGTAACGGACTAAGGTGCCGTTATAATCCAAGATATAGTCCAATATTCCTCCTCTTTAGGAGGTTCACACGGCAGGACGGTTTCTCTCCTCAGCCGCCTGCCTTTTTTTTATCAATTTCAAATATTCAAAAATTCCACAGAATCTTGACAGAAATTGGATAACCACTTATAATATCTCTTAGTCAGGGTGGAACCGACTTATTGCTTCTAAAAAGCATGTCAAACCTAAGCCCTTCTTAAAATAATTAATTTTATTAAAAGGAGCGGCAAAATGAATGTTACACAAAATGAAAAATCTCATAAAGGTTTATTCTCTATGCCTTCATGTTCAGAAATGGCAGTTTGGTGTGAGTTAAATGAGGAAATTGATCCGGCAGAGTGGGCTGGACTATGTAGGAAAATAGGAAAGTTAGGGGTTGAGGAATTTAAGAAGATTTCTGGGATGATTGTTCTACAAATAGAGCATTTATCCGGAGTTAGGGAAAATATTCCTCTTGTAAGTATTGGTTATAGTGGAATTGGGGGAGAATATCAGAGGGAGGCAACTCAGTTATGAGCCTATCTGCTATAAAACAGACCTTTTCAAGTCGGAATTTGTTGCGTTAGGCTATTTTGTCGGGTATAATCAACTACATTGAGCTGGCGGAGATAGAAATCCATTAACAACATCGGCGGTAATATGGCAAAAAAAGGCGGCGACAAATTTCGAGCGAATCCATTTAACTCGGTCTTTGAGGAGTTTGATTTTTATGGCTAAAAATAACACATACGAGCATCATTTTGACCTTTACAAGCAATACACGGGCACTTTGCGTAATTGGTTTGTGGTTTCTGGTGTTGGTGGACTGGTTCTCTTCATAAGCCATGCTGATACTTTTTCCAAATGCAGCAAAACGTTGAGATGTTTGATATACATTGCATTCTTGGTTGCGATAGCTGTCCAAGTTATTATTGCCGGAATAAATAAATATGCAAATTGGTTTGTAAGCGAGAAGGATGTGGATACGGATTTACACAAAAGAGCCAGTAGCATTTCTGAATGTATCTGGATAGATATAACGGCAGATGTCATCTCGTTCTTAGCCTTCTTGGGTGCAGCAATTGGACTGCTGGCAATAATATGATGTTGAGACTTGGGTGATTATGGCAAAAAAGATTATACATTTCATTGGTTTTGTAGCCAATGCTGATAAGTCTGTTTCCAAAATACAACTAAAGCATGGATTTACTTTTCAAGTCTTATCTTGGGACGAAGCTTCGCAGCTACTATCTAAACTTGAAACAAGTCTTTGGGATGCAATTAGACGGTTATGTATGGATTTGCCTTGTTGCAGTTTAGATGGCAAATACTTTGTTTGTATAGTCAATACCTTTGAGGATGATGTTGAGTTTACAGACAAAGGCGGGTTGGCGAAATTGCCTGGCGAACTATGTAAATTTCAAAAAGAGTTGGTTACAAATTATCTTACCAAAACTTGGAGAGCCTTAAGACTTTTCAAGGAAGGCAATGTAGGATTGCCAGTATCTTACTACTACATAGCAGATGGTATGAACAAAGTTTTGATGGGTAATCTCAACAGCCGTTTTTACCGTTCTCGTTCTGCATATACGTTGGACGATGCGGAACTTCTTTCACTGATGCGATTTCTTAATGAGGTAGAAATACCGTTTCAAAGCGATTTCCTTGAACTTGGATTGGAAAATTATGAATTGTCACATGACACAGACCGCCCAACGCTTGAATTCTTATCGTTAATGATTAGCTTAGAAACACTGTTAAACCCCGGTGGTGGCGAATTAATTTATCGTATATCAAGGAATGCTGCTGTTCTGTTGGGTAAGAATGAGAACGAGTCGAAGCTAATTTTTGATGATATTAAATTGCTTTACCATAAACGCTCACAAATTGTTCATACAGGCTCTATCAAAGTCATTGACATAGAAGACGTTTTGAGGTTACGAGAATATGTAAGGCGGTGCATCAAAAGAATACATAAGCTGAACTTGAATAAACCAGAACTGCTTGACATTTTGAACAGCAGTGGCTTTGGATGTTTTTGTAGTGACAAATAGGCTTTTTAAATTTTGAAAGTCTTGTATAATGAATGAGAATAACTTTCTTTTAGGATTTTGTAATCTAATATTGTTAAAGTTAAAGGTGGAGATAATTCAATAATTTTAACTGCAAAATTGGATATAAAAAAATTGAGGGAGCATCAATTTAAGAGATATGCTTTACAAAAAAACTCTCCCGATGGATTTAAACCTACGCCTCCTAACTATGATGTCAAAGAATTAAATAAACGGTCAAGACATTTATATAACATTAAATATAGTATATAGCAGAGGTATAGAATTATGGCTGCGATGCCTGAATTTGAGAATAAATTAAATTTATTAGCAAATATTTCCTTCGAAGGAAAAGGGGAAAGTTTTGTAGAGCAACGATTCTTAACACCTCTACTGGAAATGTTAGGGTACGATTCGCATAAAGATTACGAAGTTATTCGACATGGAGATGACGGTAGCAGTTTTAAACTTAAATGTCCGCCCGTTGAAAATGGGAATAAGACAATAAAAACTTATAACCCAGACTATGTCCCCACTATACGGAAGAAGACTTTCTGGGTTATAGAAGCAAAAGCTCCTAAAAGTGATGAGATTAATAAAAAAGAAAGTATTGTCCAGGGCTTACAATATTGTGTTCACCCGGAGATTCAGGCAAAATATTTATTTTTGTCAGATGGAGACAATTCTAAAATATTTGATATACAAAGAAATTATTTTGGAGAGCTTGAAGGAAATATTTATGAACCAATATTGGAATTTCGCAACACAGAGTTACGGGAGAAATGGGAAACTATCTTTAATTTATTATCACCTGAAAAAATTAGAGAAAAAATTGAACGAAATTTAGTAGAATACTACGAAAAAATTTGTTTATCAAGTTTGGATGAAAATTACCCTAAATGTGTTTCTGGAAAAATATCTTCAAAAATTAATGAAATTAAATCAAAGATACGGAAAAATGTAAA
>Ga0209417_1007293_pt1 | contig 10745 bp, 7 predicted proteins | sample RifGroF2_FD_184002 | JGI IMG/M metagenome (GOLD analysis project Ga0209417, IMG submission 184002) | Groundwater microbial communities from Rifle, Colorado, USA - Groundwater F2 (SPAdes) (version 2) | ecosystem: Environmental > Aquatic > Deep subsurface > Groundwater | place: Rifle, Colorado... | reverse complement strand
GCCTCAACAGCCTTTACCCAAATGCGGCCGCCTGACCGCTGGGGCCGCATATAACGTCCCTGGCGACCATTGGCCCAACCGGGAACGCCGTTTTCATCACTCTGACAGGCCTCATCAAACATAAGAATACCAGCAAAATCAGTAGCATCCTCACTACCAATGGGCAGGTATGCCTCAATATTAGGCAACTGCATTTTATACGCAGCCTCAGCAACCTGAGCAGTAACAATGCCACGCCCACAGGCAATACCATTGGTCTCACCGATGAAGATTGAATCTTTAGCATTGTTATCACTAGCAAATGCCTCCATGCCCGCAACAGCCTGACCGGGCTGATCAGTATATGCGGTCTGAACGGACCCCATGCTTGTACCTCTGTAACCACTTGCAAAAGTCATTTGTTAATCCTCCTTAATGGATTATGAACTTGTTTATATATTAATTGATAACCGGGCCAAGTTATTTCTTACCGCCAAAACCAAGGCGCTGATGGCCAGAACGATTCACACCATCCCCAGCAACAGTGGTTTCTCTCTTCATGCCGCTATTGAACATCTTTGCGCCGGCAACAGTACGTTTACCCTTCATGGAATTGCAGATCTGGTGCTGTGCCTTAAAAGAGCCACGAATCGCCTCAGGGGACATCCCCTCAGTATTAACACCCAGGGCACCGAGGACAGCTGTATGAAGTTTGGGGCCATGGAGTTTGCGCAGGGAGTTCATGAACTCCTTTTTCTTCTCCTCCGGCTCTTCCTCACCCTTCTCATTGAAGATAGCTGAGTTTTCAATGATTTCCTCAGCCTCTTCACCCTCAGCAATCATACCCTCAGCAGCGTGCTCAATGGTTTCCTCAGCAAGGAGCTGATCCAATTTTTCCTTGTAGACACTGAGCTGGCCCTTAAGTTCCTCAACCTGGCCCTGGAGTTCAGCAAGCTCAGCATTCTTGGTCTCAAGTTCACTCATGGTGGTTTCCAGCTTGGCTCCACTGACTTTGGACTCCTCCTCCACAGCAGTGGCCGTTTCCTCATCAGCATTAATAAACTTGCCGGTATTAGCCAGCTTTACCCGGAACAGTCGTTCACGAATTACCTTTACATCTTTGTCTTTGTCATCAGGCATTGTAGTTACTCCTTTGTTGTCTTGATTTTTTTTGTTCATGATTCTAACATCGCGGCCTGCACGTCCATGCCCAATAGGAAGGACTGCAACATGGTTATATTGTAACTGCTCTTGCCGGGCATCATATGCTTGACCGTTAAATTCTCCAGGTTCAAACACACTTTCAGCCAGGTAAGCTGCAGAGATTTCCCCAAGTTCCTTATTCACTACCTTATCAATTGTGCTCTGATCAGTAATAAGAAGTTCACACCATACATATCCATCCTGAACATAGGGTGTGCCCACTACGTGACCAACCGCATGCTGTTTAACCGTCTCAAGATCACACCAGGCATGATCCCCGGCTACTACCAGGGAGCCCTCCAAACTACGTAATGCAGCAGGGTCAGCAAGAGTTTCCCCACTCACATACATATTAATAACGTCAGGGGTATTAATAGGAAGTGAACCTTCCTCAAACTCTTGTACTGAATAGGGCATTACCCGCTCTGCTAATATGCGCGCCCGGCAGCGAAGAAAGCCATCAGGAGTTTTCTCCCACTTGGGTACTGGCTGCTCATCAATTACCAGGAATGAATTAAATATATGTTGCATGGTATTTCCTTAAAAATTAAAAGATTTTTCCTTTTTCCTTTCTTCCTCTTCAAGTTTATTCCGTTGTTTAATTAATCCATCCATTTCCTTTTGTAATTTATCAGCCTTAATATAATTTAATCGCTGTTTTTCCACATTCCCAGAAACAGTAAACTCTTTTGAAGCCCCAGAATATAGATTTTCTATTTGTTTTCTTAAAAACCTAATTTGAGTTTCTAATTTTTGCCATTCAAACTGATAATTATCATTCCCAAACCTGTTCCCCAGTTTATTCTGAATTTCAGCCTGAGCCAGGGCACAACCGTTTTCAAATGGGGTTTGAGAATTTTTCCATTTTATTACACCAGAACGCAAAAAAGAATCCCTATTCATTGCTCCTATACGCCCATCATCCCACTCAATATCTAAAACTTCCCCTCGTATATCCTTAATTTTAAATTAACCAATACCAACTAATTCTCCTACTTGTCCCTTTTTAATCACATTACTCATCACGCAGCCTCCATATATTTTAGTATTTGATCAATGTCAACAACCGGGGCAGCATGACACCGGCACTGAATATCCTGTCCAGGGTGGGTCTGGGGCATCTCAGCCTGACGTTTCTTCCACGTTTCCCCCCGGTCCTCACTATAAACTGTACTGTCATCCCACCGGCAGTACAAACCTTCCATTACGTAGTGGTTACCATGTGCTTTATTTCCCTGGGGATAGAGACCACCCGGCCTGCCTACAACACGCTCATCCCTTACCGTTTTCCAAATATACAGGGTAATGCCAACACTCTGCTGCCTGGCCTGGTTAAGATTTGAATTCAACTTCTTTGTCTGGTCACGGGCTATCAGCTTTGCCCGCCCATAGCTCACACTCCCAAGGTGTTGTATCTGTTCCGTCAGGCTCCTGCCCTCAGGAAGAGGGACACCAGTAAAGTTATCCCGTACTGACCGTGCTACCTGCCCAAGATACTCACTGGGAATACTTGTTATCAACCCCGCAGCGTCCAGGGAACTTACTGCAAGTACATCCTGAATAATAGGATCATCATAAAGGGCTGTGAGGTCAACGCCCAGACTATCCGCAAGGCCACGCATAAGTGCCGTCCGGGTCTGCCGGTCCATACTCACTTTCCAGGTGGTAAGGAAATCATCTGCAGCCAGTCCGTATTCGAATTCAGCCTGACGTAATACCTGATCAAGATAATCTGCTATAACCTGTGCGTTTACCCCTTCCTGCGCATATTGTTTCAGGCGTTCTGTTGCCGGTAGTAATACCCGCGCCCACAGGGCTTCAAGCTGCTGACGTAGAATACGCTCAGGACTAGCAGGACTTTTTACGCCCTTAACCCTGCGCGGGGTACGCCTACGTCTTTCCAGCTTCTCAAGTTGTTTATGGTCAAGTAAAATTGGCATTAAAACCCTAATCGCTGTAATGGTGTTCTTTTATTCTGTTTAGGTGTCCTTTTAATACCCAAAAGGGCGCGGAAAAAATCATTAAAACTAAATTTACACACCCACCACCAATATGATCTTATATTTTTAAACCCTTTTGAGTAGATTTTATGTTGCGCAGTAACTGTTTCTTTTTCTATTCTTAAAAAATTAGGAATTGTTAATTTAGATGTTCTATCAATTAAATTTCCCATTAGATACTCTCCATTATACTAATTTGTTTCGTTTCTCCGGGGTTTTTACCCCCAGGGCAGGCTACCCTATAGGGGGCACCCTAAAAACCCCGTAGCGGGGCAGACAAGTGGGTTCTCACCATTACTTCTTACCGTAGGGTGCGTGCGTATTTCCCCCGGTAAGCCAACCCCTAAATTCCTGAATATGCGCAGGGGTAATTCCACCAATCCGGGCCTCACCCTGACCATCACTAAATGCTGATACATAAAGCTCTTTCGCCTGCAACATTGACAGACAGCCAAAGATAACCTTATGCTCATCAAACTTCTTGCTCTGGGGATCTTGCTGGTCAACTACAAATACCAGCTCACTTTCCTCATGGGGGCCAATATAGGCATCTACGTGATCACCATCAGCACCCTCTGTCCTTCGCACATACCCGTAATGAGCCGGCAGAATACTTGTCCAAGATTTCCCAGCACTATCTTTTCCCTGGCGTTCACTTCCCTGGGGGTTCTCAATACTGAAATCAAGGCCATGAAGTTTCAGATGATGTTTCTTATAATTCCCTGCATGCTGCTGTCCCTCAGTAGGCTGGGGAAGTCTATCAAGATAAATTGAGTTCTCAACTCGTTCCAGCCGGTCATAGTAATCCTGACGCTCACGCAGATGATCCAGAACTACCTTAGCCACCTTTACCCGGTCACCACCCAGGGTACCCAAATGTTCCATTTCAACAGCAAATCCCTTTTCAAAGGCCTGGCGGTCAATATCATCAGGGTTGGACGCGCCCGCAGCCCGGAGAAGTAGTCCAAGAGCATCCATGTTATTTACCCGGATGCCGTTCCGTAATTTCTGAATTTCCTGACCGACATTAACCTGATTATTATCAGTCTGTCCGACAAGACCAGTACGGTCAACAATACTGATATCGGTTTCATCCAAGGTCACACTCAGACAGCCCTTGGCATTAATTTCCTCAATGGCCTTATCCTCTCCAATCAGACCCTCAGACAGGAGTTTCATCACGTTATCAATTCTTGCCGTTGCAGTCTGACTCTCTTCAAGATCGCTCTGATTCCAAAGTGGGGGGAACTTGAAAACCAGATTTTCCCGTTCTTTAGGCCACTGACTTGGAAACATATTGTAGCCCAGTACGTCATATACCCGGCGCAGATTAGGTTCAATCCGCTGTTGCTGATAGCTATCAATTACATTATAATAATTCTCAAGATCAGACTCACCCGTAGCATTTAAACCGCCAGGGGCTTGGCCAAGAAAACGGGTTGCCGGAATATCACTTGCCGCGCTCAGAATCTGGATAAAGGTAAGGATCAGCTCAGGTACACTACCAAAACTTGCACTATGTTGTTTAATGTCAACACTACGTCCGTCAATAACAGCAGCTCGGTATAAACTCAGCTGATTAGATATTTCCTTTACCTTCTCAATTGCAGCCTGACCTGAGGTTGTCCCCTGAAGATCAATTAGGCCCTCTATGGCTGCAATTACCGCATTATTCATCTGAATAAGCTGGTATGCCGCCTGCCGGGTACCAACAGCCTTAACAATATCATCCCAGACCGGAGCAAGTTTAGAGGGTCCAAAGCCAGCCAGGTTAGATCTAAAATTATTAAGTGCAAAATCATAGGGGTCAAATAGGGGCTCCCCATCCCATACCAGGCAGCGACTAACGTGTACAACATTACTATTGACCAGGAATGACTCAGGCCGCATGTAGTGTTCACTCAGGGGGTCATTACACCACCGGATGCGTGCAATACGACTTATAGGTACAGCATTCAAAAACCGCAGGGCCTGCCCATCCCTGGGGTGAAATACCTTTTCAGGCTCATCCTTTTGCGCATCAAGACCTAGAAAGGTTAGACAACCACCCAGCAAGCGTTCAAGCATGAGACTACGCTTCAGAACTGATAGGAATTGAAGCTGGTCCAGCCTGGAATCAATCCGTTTTGCCATCTGTTCCGGGATGTCTTCAGCAACCCATTTTTTACGCAGAGCATCCTCAGGGATGATCCGAATAATTTTCCGGGCTTCCCAACTGGTCTCATATAAGTGTACATATTGTCGCCAACGGAAAACATAATCATTACTCTCATATGGATTACCTGTATAAACAGGGAGGGAGCTATATGCACCCCGATCCCCTGTACCAAGAGGGCCACCTGCTAGATCAGTAAACCCAGCATTATTGACTCTTATACGTATACGCTTGCTCATTTATAGTTCACCGCAACCGTCAGCAATGTAGCCACGCGGACGGTTGAGACGTCTCCTGATTCCGAAAATAGTTTTTTCATATTATCACTCAAATGTCATTGCAGTGCCACCAGACATAAGGCCGGCACCTACTCGAAAGGATTTGTTTACTGGGTCCATTTCTTTCACTCAAATGTTATTGCCACGGCCAGTACCCTGCCACGCCCTGCTGATTTTGCTATCGAGTCTGTTGCCATTATTGCACCGCCTCAAATGTTTTTCCTTCTGCTGATATTGGCATGTGGCCGTTTGCGCCATTTATTTTTCTGACTAAGGGGCTTCGTCCTTTGACCCATAAAAAATAATTTCCACCCATTAAAGAAATTCCCTCTTTTAACCATGCATCCCCGCCCGCAGGACCATCATTCGCATATGCCGCCTCAACAATATTATTAATAGTCTCATAGGTATTTTGACCGGCATAAAACCATTTATCAGTAAACATTCTTGCTGCCCTATCCAAATATTCTTGTTCATTTGTTACTAAATATGCAAACGCATATAAGTCAGCAACCTCAGTAATATATTCAGGATGCCATAAACCGGAGAATGCACCAGAAATTAACTCGGCTCCCTGTGTATACGCTAAGTATTTCCCCTCATTCTCTCCTGTTCCGTATCCAGGTTGCGCTAGCAGATAGTTGTCAAAAACATTATCATACCAAGAAACAAGACGAAGTAACCATGCAGATACGCTAGATTTATATGAATCACCAACCTCATATAATAAATTATACAAAGCAATAGCTGGACGTAATGCCTGATCAGTATACCAAACATAAACAGACCCGCTGTCAGATCCTAAAGATCCACCACCAGCATCCTCATTTTGCAATAAAGCATTTTCAAATATTTTTTTAGCTAATGTTAAATAATCAGTATCTCCAGTAGATTGATACAATAACGACGCATATTCAATACTTCTTGAAAATTGACGTGTTTCTACTGTATTATAATATGTACATGTTCCTAAATCACATCTTTTTTCTGGAACAGAGGTTGCTCCATCAAATACACCATGATCAGGGGCAATTGAACTATAATTGTGTCTAATAAAATCTCCAGCATCTTTTAGTCCATCAAATAACTTATCATCTCCTGTCAAAATATAATTAAATATGAGACCAATTAAATGTTGATGTTTATTTGTTACGCATCCATTATTCTGAAACCCAGTTAAAAATGAAGTACCCTCGCATGTTGCATTATATTCATCCCGGGACCCGCCATGCAAATCACGAACTGTTGCGCCAGATGTATTAATTGTTGTTGTGTCGTTTATAGGTTGATGCAATATTAATGAATCTGCGGTACGCAAACTCATCGCATCACCCTCATATACCATTGCTAAATCCTGAAAACAATTCCCAAATGCGGAAGCGAAATAGTTCCAATCATAATTCAAAGCACCAAATCCAAGTTCATCTCTAACTAAATCACCCCAATGTTGCCACCCGTACCAGTCGATTGGGCCATTATATATGCCAGTAGTAGAGGTCTTTGGCCTTGACTCCATTAAATCAAATATATCATACAACATAGACTCATTGGTGGAATACGTAGAATCAAATTGTGCCCTGATAGAATTTTGTTGGTTTGTTATTGCATCGTCTAACGATTCCCCGCCTGAATATGTAATCGACGTAGTCAAACTTGCCGGTCCTAAACGTTCACCGAAAAAATTTGATGTTGTTAAATTACTTGGGAAAATAACGAAAGGGTATTTCAATTGTGCTAGTTCAGAATCAAATGTATAGTCAGAAGCAACATCTGCATGAAAATCGTAAATCAATTGCCATGTTTTCCATGCAGCTCCCATTAAAATATGGTCTGTTCCAGTGTTTGGCAGTAAATGCACTTCGGTTATTTTGTTTGTTGCATCTTCTTTGATTGTAAACGGCCAATTCTGCCAACACCACCGGCCAGCAACTATCAACCCCCTATCCGAATCACGTATCTGCGAATATGAGTCAAAACGTCTTCCTGTGTACTCAGTATTAGGAGTTCCACTAACATCAGATTTGATATAATAGTTAAAGTTTGGAATTGCTTCCGCATCCGATTCAGACGCTTGAGCACACGCACCAGGCAAACAATGATCTTGTTCAATATCGTACACACCTGACGGACTGGTCAAATCAGACCAGTCTGAAAAATCAATTTCTGTAACTGTTCCAAGTCCAGCAAGAGTAGTTTTAAGGTAAAGATTCGCTATTTCTATATTTCTGTTTGTAGTTGTCTCATATCCTGCAGCCCCTGGATTTTCGTTTTTAATCCTGAAATCAACCTTAATATATCTTTCATCTTTAAAAAGAGTATACCATACTGCATATGATATAGGGTTAACCGCAGACGGATTCTCCCCACTCGGAATTAAAGTGTTATTGCTTGAGTCCTCAAGATGACCTGCCACCTTGACAACCGCCATCAATGGACCATTGTAAACAATTGAGACTGTTGGCGCGTTATTGCTTGAGAAACTTGTGTAATCAACAGCGGTTTCACCACCGTTATCTGAAGTGAGGATAATTCCATCCGTGGCAGGAGACGAAACAATGTCTGTGGAATCTACCGTCACTTGATCAAAAAGGTTAAATCCTGCTGTCTTTTTAACATGTAACAATAGTGAACTTGCATTAATAGCGCAGTATGCCTCATTTGAGTTATCTGCTAAATTATCACCAGCAACATTTCCACTCCCGTCAGTAGTATGAAAATAATATGTAGATGACATATTAGCTGATACGGTAGCTGGAAAAGTTAAAAGAACTGTACGGATAGGCTCTGTTTCTTCCCAGCCGTCTCCATCTAGATCATACCGAGAAATTATGTTGAACTGGGCGTCAATAATAGAAGTCCCCGCCTCATCGGTAGATATTTTAAATGTTGAAATAGACACGGCATTATCAGACATGCTAAGAGGAATTCCATACGATACGTATTTGCTTGTTCTATCAACTCCAGAACTATCTTTTATTACTAAAGTAATTGTACTGCCAAAGGCAAAATTAACATAAGTTAGCAAAAAAAGAAAAAATAACGTTAATCTTTTCATTCACTTTCTCCACTTAATGACCAGTCTTTATTCCACGCGGAAAATGATGCTATTGTCGGGAACGGATCTGTCGGGCTATACGCCCATGACATATAGCCATTTGCAGAAGTAGTGCCATAATAAACTCCTGTAGTGTTATTGGCTATTGTCCCCATCCAATAATATGTTGATGCGGTGAGACTGACAGCCGAACCTAATGCACAATCCGCATCCTCCGGGTTGCCATCGCCAGCTGTAGTATTACACTGCGCTGTATACCCTAAGGGATCTCCTGTCGGTGCTGTACCAGATCCATTATCAGCATATATAGCAGAACGAAAAGTTGTTGTAGAACCGGCATCAGAAAAATGGGTAACTATCGTAGCCAAATTACATGATTTTGCTGCCGTTTTGCGAACAAAATATATTAAATTATTCGACAACCCATAATTATTAGTTGTGGCGGCGTCGCCAATAATGGTTTGCCCCGTAGTGCATCCTGCCTCGGTATTAAATGTATAAGAATTAAGCAGCCAATCTGATGCATAACAATTCAAGCACAAACTAAGTAAAAATATTAAAGTTCCCGCGTACCGTACAAACATATCTTTGCCCCCTTACCTGCTGTTGAGCTTCCAATCTGATCAATATCGGCTGTCATCAGCGCATCGTCAGCAATGGCAGTATCCGTCAAAGTATGGGCCGTTGCTGCTGTCACACTGGTCAACTCTGAGGCATCAATAGACAGTTTATTTGTGGTCATCAATGTGGTTCCCGCCTCATTCACATCGATGATAATGGTTGACCCTACCGGGGCCGTATTCACAGAGGCTCGCAAAGAAGTCAACGTAAAAGCATATGGTGCACGGAAAGTTACTTTCGCTGCCCCAGCGGTCAGGTCTGTTGCTTCGTCGCTGATAGCCACACAGAAATCTACCGGGAAAGTGGACTTGTCCTGTTTGAGTGCCAACTGATCGTACACCTTATCAGCAGACCATGCCTGCGTTGTGTCCCCGTTTGTGGCTGAGTCATTACCTTTCCAGAATGTATTTGTGCTGGTTCCAGAAACCCCCAATGTCAAATTATTATTCGCATCCCTTCCGAAAATAGTTGCCACTGTAGAATCTGCTGGAATCCCAAGCGGAGGGGTAGCGGTGCTAGAAAAACCAACTCCAGATGTGTAGTAAACCAGTCCAGTTGTTGAAATCTGATCCGCCGTAGTCGGCATGTTCGTAGCGATCCACTTTGCGCTGGTGCCATCATAGATGAAATGCAGAATGGTATTTGCGGCACAAGTAAAATCACTGGTTCTGTTCACTGACACAATACCGGAACTTGTCAGATCAAACACGGTTGCAGCATCACACCTTACCCATAAGTGCTGACCATCAACCGGAGTCCCGTCAAATGTAGTTATCGTTGTGGTGTCAACCGTTTTCCAGTGGCTACTGGTTGACACGTCTGGGGTCGCATCAGACCCGGTGAATGCTGAATATGTTTGATAAAGAACTGGAACATCTCCTGTTACATCCCCAAGAACTCCGGTGATGTCGCCCACCCCGCTCAGCCCGCTTCCGTCTCCATCAGGAGCGAGATAATCAGTCCCAGCAACAAGAGGAGTCTGTACACTCACCCCAATATCAGTTGTACGTAATAGATCAGCAGTATCAGATAAATCCGTGGAAGCTGCCGGAATAGTAGGGGTATTAATCAGATCAGTATAATCTTTATCCCATGCCAGAAATACAGGATCAGCCTCAGCAGTAAGATAAACACTCGCATCAATTGTGCCATCTGTTTTAAGCAACCCCGTCCCTGCTGCCCATAGAGCTACAATATCCGCATAATCTAAATAGGTAGGTAAGTCAGTAATTTGATCTGTAGTAATAGAGATAGCTGATTCAGCCTTAACTGTCCCGTCCGTAAGTAAAAACCCTGTACCAGCCCCCCAAAGCTCACGTACTGTTTCATACGTTGACGTCCCAAGGTTATCACCTGTACCTGTAAATTCAACTACTGCCAGGCCATTCCATTGATACAGTTTATGATCTGTAAGATTATAACACACTCCATCAGTTATACCCACGCAAGATGAC
>Ga0209417_1007291_pt1 | contig 10752 bp, 14 predicted proteins | sample RifGroF2_FD_184002 | JGI IMG/M metagenome (GOLD analysis project Ga0209417, IMG submission 184002) | Groundwater microbial communities from Rifle, Colorado, USA - Groundwater F2 (SPAdes) (version 2) | ecosystem: Environmental > Aquatic > Deep subsurface > Groundwater | place: Rifle, Colorado... | reverse complement strand
GCAAAATCTTCGTCATCAAATTTTTGATTAAACTGTAATGCGGTTAGATTTTGAGCCTGAGTTGAAGTTAAATTCAATTCTTTCATCGCCAATCCGACATGTTTTTCCATTCCTTCAAAAAATTTGTTTACAGATTCAGCAATTCTTGATGCTTGTTCTGTATTAACATGTTTAGAAACTTCAATTTTTTTACTTTTTGTCTGACAGCCTTTATTAGCGGCAATAGTAGAAGAATTAGAGAGGAAATCCAAAACTTCATCAGCGGATTTAGGATTTATTACAGGAGCTTGTGTTTGTAATTCAGGTTTTACATCTTCTTTTTTTTGTTCAACCGGTTTAGCTTTTGTTTCCCTGACTCTGATTACTTGTTGAATCCTGATTTCGCTCATTATTCTTCTCCTTGTGTATATAAATTTGACAATTGGTTTAATAAAAGGCTCTCTAGTCAATGTGTGATGATTAAATAGTTAAGGTAAGATAGAGAGCAAGAAAATAGCTTTATTGTGATGATTGAATCTTTACATGAAAATTATCGGGTTCCTTTGTTAAAAACTTTAGAACATGTGAATTAAAGATTAAAATTTTGTTACAAAAGAACTTTTTTTAAAATTTTACAAAATCCTGCAAATCGCTAATAAGCTTAGTAACTCTTGCATCTAAGTTTTTTCTGTTGCGTAAAATATTTAATTTGAAAAATTTAAAAGAATAAATACTTTGAGAAAGTAAGCTTTGCAATTCAATAAATTGACTGTAAATTCCCCTGTGAATGTAATCTTTATTTTCTGCAAAATAAATGCTTAAACTTCCCATAATTATTGAGCATTCTGTTGCATTATTCCAGTAAACAACTTTTTTTAAATCTTTAAGGTGAGTTAGTATTTTTTCGTAAATTTTATTAATATTTCTTTTTTTCTTAACAAGGTCATAACTGAAATATTTTTTTACCGAGTCAAAGCCGCTGATAATAAGTTCTTCTTTGTGATTATTAGAAATATTAAAATCAATAATCTTGATTTTGCCCGCGTCAATTCTTATTATGTCAAACTGGTCGTTTTTTCCGTATTTTGCTTCAAGAATATCAGTTGAAATATTGTAGCTTGTTTCAAGTATTGCGCTGAAATAATCAAGGAAACAGGAAATTTCTTTTGGTTTTTCAGATCCTTCAAGTCTGAATTCCAGTATTTTTGAATTTGTATTGGCTAAAATATCGCTGGAATCTTTCCATACAGGAAAATTATTAATTATATCGCCATCTACAAGACATTTATCATTTTCCCATACGGGCTTAAAAAACCCCGGAATGCTTATAGATGCCCTAACAGCATGCGCTATTTCAATATCAGGGGTTTTTATTCTGCTGTATTCTTTAAAACCCCCATTAGAAACATCTGTTGCAATTATGATTAAATCTTTGTCTACGTCATGAAAAGTTACAGGTTTTTTTTCAGAATCTTTATTTTCATAAAACTTTTTTTCTATGTTTTTTTTAAGCCAGTAATAAACCCCGTCACCTTTAAAAAACCCGAAATCCTTTCCGAAAGGCAAATATAAATCCTGAAATTTCTGGTAATTAATGCTAAATAATAGTTTTTTTAATTCTTCATGGTTATAGCCCACAGATATAAGCGATGCAACAATTGCGCCTACAGAAGAACTTGCATAGCCTGTTAAATTTATATTAAGCTCTTCAAGAGCTTTTAAGGCTCCTATATATGCAGTACCTCTTACGCCCCCGCCCGCAAATATCGCAAAATATTCTTTTTTATTACCCATTAAAATCTACCTTTTATCTTGATTATCACCCCCGGTTAATAGCGTGTGCTTTTTTCCTTGGCGACATTACTTTATTTCAATTATAATAAATTTAATTATATAATGATATTGCATATTAGCAGTGACTTTATATTTTTAATAAATGAGTTGTCATGCTGAACTTGTTTCAGCATCTATCTAATATTGAATTATTACTAAAATTCTAAATTGGTTAGACCCTGAAACGAGTTCAGGGTGACAGGTTGATTACTAATTTATATAAGAAAGAGAAATAAATGACTATATCAGTTGTGATTCATACTTATAATTCTGAAAAATATCTGGAAAAATGTCTGGAATCTGTAAAAACTTGTGAAGAAATTGTTATTTGTGATATGCATTCTACAGATAGAACTATAGAAATCGCGCAAAAGTATGGCGCAAAAATTGTTTATCATGAAAATGTCGGGTTTGCCGATCCTGCAAGAAATTTTGCACTGTCGCATGCCACTCAAGATTGGGTTCTTGTGCTTGATTCCGATGAAATGGTTACACCGGAGCTTTTAGCGTATTTAAGAGAATATCAAACCAATTATCAAACCAATTATAAAGTTGTTTATATCCCGAGAAAAAATATACTTCTCGGCAAAGTTCTCTGGTCTTGGTATCCGAACAGTATTATGAGGTTTTTTGAAAATGGCGTGGTAACTTATGATGAAAAAGTTCATTGTACTCCTACTGTTCATGGAGTTGTAGGGGAATTTTTTATTGACCCGAAAAGAACAGAGCTTGCGTTAATTCATTATAATTATGATTCTATTGAAGCTTTTATCTCAAGAATGAATAAATATACTTCTCTTGAGCTTGAAAAATTCGCGGAAAGAAACATTAAATTCTCGGCAAAAATGCTTTTTACCAGACCTATAGGAGAATTTTTTAAAAGGTATCTTCTTAAAAAAGGTTATAAAGATGGCTGGCATGGGTTTATTTTTGCGGTTTTGATGGGGATTTATAAATTTGTTGCCATAATAAAACTCTGGCAGTCCGAGTTGAATCTGGAATCATAAACATACAAAAAGGCGACGGGTTAAATGCCCGTCGTCTTAATATTAAACCGTTGTTTAAGATTCTTTTTTAAGATTTTTTGCTCTTTGTGTCATACCATGTAAAGCTGAACCGGCTCCCATTAATGCACCTAAACCTATTGCACAATATTTGGCAGGAGTTTTCATTATGCCTTCAGCAACATGATTTATAAATTGTTTTTCTGTTACTCCAGGTTTTGGTTCAAGTATTGCCAAGCTAAGAACTGTTTTGCTTATTACCCGAGAAAAAAGATCAAGAGCGCTTACTCCAATAATACCACCTGTTGCAGCACCTAATCCCCCTGAAACGACTTTTAAGCTTGTAGAAACTTTAGGTTGAACTTGATTTTCAGACGGTTTTTCTCCAAAACCGACATTTTTTCTTAAATTTTGTGGTACAGGACTTTGTGATAAACCAACTTGCATTTTAATAGCCTTTCCTTTTTTATTTCATTCTAATTGATAAAATTTTTTAACCTATATATATTAATCTCGTGAAGGAAAAAAATTGACAGATAATGACAAAATAATTTACAGGGCAGGGTTAAACCCCCTGCCCTAACTAAAAAAATTTAATTTAATATTTCTTAACGAAAATTTGCGAATAGACAAGCACCTTAAATTTATATAAAATTAAATAAAATAAGAGGAAAAATTATGCCTGCAAAAAAGATATTAAAAATAATTCAGGAATTAAATAAACTTATCAAAGAGCAATTCCCTGATTTAAAAGGTTTATATCTCTATGGGAGTCAGGTAAAAGGAACTTCTCATAAAGATTCGGATATAGATATTGTTGCCATTTTTGATGAAGTGACAAGAGAGAAAAGATATGAAATTGGCGGTATACTTGGCGATTTAGAATATAAATATGATGTATACATTGATTTTCATTCATATACAGAAGAAGATTTGCAAAGAAATCCATATTATCATTATGAAGTAACAAACAAAGGGGTTTACTATGCAGCAGCGTAGAGAAATTTTGGCTAAAATTTCTGTTGAAAAATTTGATAAAGCGTTAAAAATGAGTTTTGTTACTATTGATGAAAGCCTTACTACCGCACAAAACAGAGCTTATTATGCCGTATTTTATATTGTATCGGCTTTGGCATATCTTGATGATTTTGTAAGTAAGAGTCATCATTATTTACTAGGTCAATTTAACAAGAGATATATTTATGAACAAAAGCTTTTTGACAAGTCTTTAATTAAAATTTATAAAAATTTAATTGAAAATAGGGAATCATCCGACTATGATTTCACATATAAATTAACAAAAGAAAATGTTTTAAAAGATATCGAAGACGCTAAAATTTTCATTGAAACGATTAAGTCATATATCTTACAAAGATTAGAGCAAAATTAAGTCTAAAAAACAGTTTAATATTAAAGCGGCGGGCTTTAGCCCGCCGCTTATTTGTCTAAAAACGCTTTCTATCCGAAATATCTGTTTAATAAACCTTTGAATGCCTGACCATGGCGGGCTTCGTCTTTGCACATTTCATGAACGGTGTCATGAATAGCATCATAGCCCAATTCTTTGGCTCTTGTAGCTATGTCTTTTTTGCCCTGGCATGCTCCAAATTCCGCGGCGACTCTTAATTCAAGATTTTTCTTTGTGCTTGTATCAACTACTTCGCCGAGAAGTTCGGCGAATTTAGCCGCATGTTCGGCTTCCTCAAAAGCAATTCTTTTATATGCTTCAGCGATTTCAGGAAAACCTTCTCTATCTGCCTGACGGCTCATAGCAAGATACATACCGACTTCTGTGCATTCGCCGGTAAAATTTGCTCTTAATCCTTCAATAACTTCAGGATCTATGCCTTTAGCTACACCGATTTTATGCATCAAGCATCAGCCCAGGCTAATGCTTGATTTTGCTGTTCTTTGAATTTTTCGGCAGGAACTCCGCACTGTGGGCATTTTGCCGGAGGTGCATCACCTTCATGTGTATATCCGCAAACTGAACATACGAATTTTTTTACAACTGCTGTACTCATAATTTTTTCCCTCTTTTAATAAATAAACTTTTGTTATTGCGAACAAAGTGAAGCAATGACATAAATTATATAAAAAATTCTATAGATGTATTCAAAACTTAATAGAAAATTAATTTTTGAATTCAAATAATAAATATTATATGTAAAACATACACTTATAAAAAAGCTTTGAGATGCACACTATTTAACAAAAAACAAAAACATGCCCTGATTTTTGTAAGAATAAGTGTAAATACAGCGATTAAAACCTAAAATTTCCTTTAAAAATCAACAATTACCCCCTTTAAAAAACATGCATAATATGTTAATATGATAATAAAACAAGCATTACATTTGTAGCAAGCAAAAAAAGAATGAGTTACAAAAAGTAAGAACACGTTGGGTCGAGATATGAGAGTCAGAGTTGTTTCAAAAAAAGGATTTTTAAGAGTTCTGGTTTTAGCGACACTGGTTGCATTTGTGTCACAAGAAGCACTCACTCAGGAATTAGCCAGTATTACTCCTCATGATTTTTCAAAAAGACCGGATTGTACTTCAACAAATACAAATCTTTGTTATAATAACCCTGAATTTTCAAATAATATAGTTCGAGGGAAGGGTGTAACCCATAAGCGTATTAAGCGCTGGCTTAACGGGCGACCGGCTATAGTAAATATAATAGTCGTAAATCCCGAAGCGGAAAGATTAATCATTAAGCCGTCCTATGGCTCTTATAAATTAAATTCTGTAAGAAGAGTAAAAGATTTAGTAACCATTGAAAATGCAATAGCAGGAATTAACGCATCATATTTTAAACCGGATACAGGAGTCCCACTAGGGGCTTCTATTGTTAATGGGGAAATTTTAACCGGTCCTCTTTATCAAAGAGTTGTATTGGGTATTACGGAAGATAATAAATTCAAAATGGATAAACTTGATGTATCGGGAGAAATTAAAATTGGAAATAATATCAATTTGCCATTATTCAATATCAATCAGCCTGTATTCAGCCAAACAGGATTTACGGTTTATACAGACAGGTGGGGTTCAAGAACTCCCCGTACATCTCAATATTATTGTCATATAGTGGTTCTTGACGGAAAAATTCAATACATAAAACAAAGCAGCGTTTTAATTCCTCAGGGCGGATTTGTAGTAGTCGGTCCGAGAAGTAAAATTCCAAAAGGAATAATTCAACAGTATGATAACGTTAGTTACACAGTAAAATTAAGTCCTGACGACTGGAGTGATGTAAAATACGCAGTAGGCGGAGGACCTTACCTGATAAAAGACGGTAAAGTTTTCATAGACAGACAAAAATTCAGTAAAGGCTTCATCTCGATGAAAGCTCCCAGAACAGCAGTTGGATACACGAAAGGCGGAAGTTTAATTTTGGTCACAGTTGACGGCAGACAAGAAGGAACCAGCGGCGCAACACTTCCCGAACTTGCAAAATTAATGCGCGAACTCGGAGCGCACAACGCAATGAATCTTGACGGCGGTTCTTCAACCCAGATGGTTTATAAAGGCAAAGTGGTAAATACTCCGACTACAAGAGGCGGTAATAGAGTTACAAACGCGCTTGTAATAGCTCCCGGTTATTAAAATTCTTTGAACTAACTCATTACAACTAAGGCAGCAAGCGCTGCCCTTATTTTTTATTATCTGTTTATAAAAAAATCTTACTATTTACACTAAATTTTGATGTAATATAATTTATGATGTCTCAGTAAAAATCATCCACATAAATTTAAAAAATGCTCAACTTAAATTTGTTTTCGGATTTATAAAAACATGAAGAATTGATAGATTTAACTTCTTTGAAAACAGGAATTTAAGCTAAGAGCGACAACCAAAATAACAGGAGAAATTAAATTGCCAAATATTAAATCAGCGGAAAAAAGAGTAGATATAACAGAAAGAAACAGACTGCGCAATATTTCAATAAAAACTTCAGTTAAAAACGCTGTTAAAAAAGTATACGAAGTTATAAAAGAAAAAGCAGACGAAAAACAAATTCAAGAAACTGTAAATAAAGCTTACAGTTTAATTGATAAAGCTGTTTCAAAAGGTGTTCTTCATAAAAACACAGCTGCAAGGAAAAAATCAAGATTAGTAGGACACGTAAATAAAGGCGATGTTCCTGCTTAAGAAAATATTTTTTGGAATTTTTCAAAAGCCCAGTCAATCTGATCTTTGGTTATTATCAAAGGTGGTGCAATTCTAATTACGTAAATATGTGTGTCTTTACAAAGGACACCTTCTTTTTGCAGGGTTTCGCAATAAGGTCTTGCAGGCTCGTCAAGTTCTATGGCAATGAATAAACCTTTGCCCCTGACTTCTTTTATATGTGGATTATCAATAGTTTTTAGCTTATCCAGAAAATATTTTCCAAGTACGGCAGAATTTTGAATTAAATTTTCTTCTTTTAACACTTTTAAAGCTGCTCTTGCGATAGCACAGCCGAGTGGATTTCCGCCAAAAGTACTCCCATGCGATCCTGGAGTTAATACATCCATTACAGAATTGTCTGCTAGTACGGCTGATACAGGATAAAATCCTCCTGAAATCGCTTTTCCTACAATTATTACATCAGGAGTCACATCTTCGTGCTGATGAGCGAATAATTTTCCTGTACGACCAAATCCTGTCTGAATTTCGTCAAACATAAGAAGAACATTGTTTTCTTTGCAGATTTTTTCAGCTTCTTTAAGATACCCTTCAGGCGGAATAATTATACCTGCCTCTCCTTGAACTGGCTCAAGAAGGAATGCGCATGTGTTCGGGGTAATTGCTTTTCTTAATGCTTCTGCATCACCGTAAGGGATTATCTTGAACCCTGATGTGAATGGCCCAAAGCCTTCTTTGTAGGCAGGTTCGCTGGAAAAACTCGTAATAGTGGTTGTTCTTCCATGAAAATTGTTTTCGCAAACTATTATTTCAGCGTGGTATTTTTCTATTCCTTTAACTTGATATGCCCATCTTCTCGCAAGTTTTACTGCTGTTTCAACAGCTTCTGCGCCTGTATTCATCGGAAGTACTGCTTCTTTTCCTGTAAGCTCCGACAATTCTTTAAGGAAAAGAGATAATATTTGATTTCTAAAAGCTCTTGACGTTATTGTTAATTTTTGAGCCTGTTCTACCATAGCTTCAAAGATTTTTGGGTGACAATGTCCTGTATTTAAACAGGAAAAAGCGCTTAAACAATCAAGATATTTGTTTCCGTCAATATCATAAACCCATACGCCTTCGCCTTTTTCTATAATAATATCGAGAGGGCTGTATGTTTTTGCGCCATATTGGTTTTCTAGTTGTATATAATCAATTGCTGAAAGTGTTTTAGTCATTTTATAACCTCTTTTCTATTATTTAAGCTTGTCTAAGCTTTGAAATGGCAATTTCAAGAGCTTCTGTTTCGTTAATATCATGTTCTTTTGCATAATCTTTTAAAACGGCTATGGTTTCAGGGAGTAACCTTTTAGTAAAAGTAACTTTGGTAATTTCTTTACTTTTTCTGCCTGCTCCCTGTCTTTTTCCGCCATGTTCAAATTTCTTTTTACGGGTTTCAACTTCTTTCATGATAGCTTCGTAAGCTTCAGGTCTTTTCTGCCTTGTTTCTTCAAGCATTTCATCAATGGTTTTAATTTTTCTTTCCATTTTTATATATCCTTATATTTTTCTAATATTTTTTTAGCTCTTTTAATATAAGTTTTTTCTGTTTTTTGAGTTTTTTTAATAAAATCTACTGATATAACAATAATTTGATCTTTTTTGTATTCAAAAATTGAACGTAACTCACTTGTTTTAATTTCAAATAGTTTATCACCGAGAGATTTAACAATAACAGCCTCGATATCAACAGCTTGCACTGTTTTGTAATCAGTTTGAAGTTTGTCTTTTTGTACCAGTTGCAGCTTGTCAATGTCATCTTGAGCTTCAGGAAGTATTTTAACCGTATATTTCATTTTGCCTCTTTTTTTATTTTGATTATAGCACATATTTTGATTTTTGTAATGCAAAAATCAAAATATGTGCTATTTAACTTTAAAAAACTGGAAAACCTGCCTTCAAAGGAAGCAGGAAAAAAATAAAATAAAAAACGGGGTTGGATTGACAGATTTCGAACTTTTATTCTACAAAATATTGCTTAATAATAGGAAACATGAAGTTCATAATTTTTAGCAGATAGTAAAAATTTTTTCAATATATCCTTCTTAATTAATTCTTAAATTACTAAAAATGAAGGTATAGCATAATTGAATCAAATTATAGATTCAACTAAAGTTCTAAGATGATGAAAATTGAGAACTTGAAAATAAAATGCTAAATATACAGGAAAAATATAGTGGAAAACCTGACATACTCAAGACTTTATTTAATGCTCTTGAACCGCAAAGCCTTGTTGCTGCATTTTTAAAACATCCTCCTGAAAATTTCAAAATAAAAAAAATAGAATTTAATGAACACGAAGTTTATGGATTTTTTGCGGATTTAGATCTTTTTACAACTGTAGATGCGAAAATAAAAACTTTTGTGGACAGACTAAGATTATTTAAACCTTTTGATTATATAATCAGAAAATTTTTAACTTTTAATACTTTGTTTGTAGGAACAACGGTTTCAGAATATTCTTTATTCCCGAATTCAATGAATTTAAGTGAGTTTACAAACAAATTATTATCAGTGTTTCAAAAATCGGGAAGCCAATTTTTGGTTATAAAAGACTTGCCTTTTGAATCCCCTCTTTTATCAGATGATGAAAATAAATTTTCAAATAAAATGACTTCATACTTTAAAGATAATGGTTTTATTATTCTAACAGGACAAGCGCTTGCGTATTTACCTATCAATTTTGATTCTATGGAAGGATATTTAAAGAAATTTTCTTCCAACAGAAGAAATAACTTCAGAAGAAAAATGAAAGCAGCGGCAGGATTATATTTACAGGAATTTAACACGGGAGATAATTATTTCACAGATGAGATTGCAGAGATTCTTTATAATCTGTACTTAAATGTATATAATAATAGTGATGTTCACTTTGATAAGTTAACATTACCGTTTTTTAAACAGGTATTGCAGAATACATATGACGGCAAAGTATTCATTTATTCAGATAAAAATAAAATCATAAAGTATTCATTTATTCAGATAAAAATAAAATCATTGGTTTTAACCTGTGCTATGTGATGAATGATTATTTTGTTGATAAATATCGGGGCTATCTTTATCCTGAATCTCACGATTTTAAATTGTTTTTTAATCAGTTTTTTGACGAAATAAAATATTGCCTTGATAATAAATTAAAAACTTACATAATTGGAGGAGCAGCTCCAGAGGCAAAAGCATATCTTGGCTGTAATTTTACTTATACCTATCACGCAGTTTATATTAAAAATCCAATAATCAGATTTGTATTAACAAAACTTAAATCCTGTTTTGAAGCTGATAAAAGATTAATTGAAGGATTAAAAGGTTAAATCTTTGAACATTGTTATTATACTTTTACTTCTTACGATTATAGTAGAAACAGCCCAGCAGCTTTTTTTTAAAATGGCAGGCATGGATAATAAAAAACGCCTGATTTATTCATTTCTGGGAATAAGCATGTATTTATTGTTCGTTGTAATTTGGCTAAGAATTTTAAAAGATCTTCCATTAGGATTTGCCCTGCCTATTATGGGCTTTAACTATGTTACGGTTGCCTTTGCGGGAAATTTGTTTTTTAAGGAAAAAATAAGTATTAAAAGATGGGGCGGTATTATGCTTATTCTATTAGGACTTACACTGGTTTGGTTTGGCGGGGCAAGTTTTTTATGAAATCTTTAATAACGCCCAAATTCCCATATTTTTTGTTTACTATTTTTATTCTAATGGAAATAGTCGTATTTTTGTCGCATAAAATTGTATCAATGCACGCAACAGGGAATGGT
>Ga0209417_1007285_pt1 | contig 10758 bp, 9 predicted proteins | sample RifGroF2_FD_184002 | JGI IMG/M metagenome (GOLD analysis project Ga0209417, IMG submission 184002) | Groundwater microbial communities from Rifle, Colorado, USA - Groundwater F2 (SPAdes) (version 2) | ecosystem: Environmental > Aquatic > Deep subsurface > Groundwater | place: Rifle, Colorado... | reverse complement strand
GTATTTAAAGATGTTGCCGGACTTCAAGCAGGAAATAACGTACGGTTCTCAGGAATAAATGTTGGGACAGTAGAAAATATTAGAATTGTTAGCGATACTTCCGTTAGAGTAGAAATACTAATTGATGAAAGCACTCGAAAGTTTATAAAGAAAGATGCGGTTGCAAGTATTGGCTCGGAAGGACTTATGGGTAATAAAATTTTAATTATAAGTCCAGGAACAGGCGGAAAAATGGAAATTGAAAATAACGATACTATCCAAACAGTCCAGCCAATTAATATGGACGATATTCTGATATCATTAAAAACAACTATTGATAATACATCCCTTGTAACAAGTGATTTATCTAAAATTACAAGTAGTGTTCAATCAGGAAAGGGAGCAATAGGAAGACTGTTAATGGACCGATCTTACGCACAAAATTTTGATTCCACTTTTGTTAATTTGAAAGAAGGTTCAGCCGGGTTTAAAATCCTTATGGACAAAGCAAAAAGCAGTTGGCTGCTGTGGGGCTTTTAAAATCTCTGCTTAACTATAACTGCTTTTACAAAATACAATAACATTACTGATTGTCTAATCCAAAAGATGTAATCCTTTTTTCATCCCTTTGCCCGATTGTTTTGCCCCAAGTATCTTCATAACCTTCATTCACTCTAAATAACTTAAACTATTTATTATTCAAGGAAGTCATTTATAAACAATGGAGAAAAGAAACATGAAGAAAATTTATTTTACAATTGTATTACTACTTATGGTTGCTGTTGATGTTTCTCAAGCACAATTAGCAACAGATAGCTGGGCATTCGGTTTTGGTTTCCGTTATCCCAGATACATAGGTGTACAAGTTACACCTACACATTCTAATTATGGCGGGATTAAGATTTAAGGGAGGTTTCTCTCATATGGAAGGAGAATGGGTTAATCTAGCTTCAGCAACTATTACAGAATCAACCAACCTTATTTCCGGTGATTTTGATTTTATGTATTACCTAATTCCATGCGAACCCGTTTCGCCCTATTTGTATGGTGGAGTTGGCGGCACTTACAGAATGTTAACAAACAAAGCAACAGCGGCTTTGGATGATAACTCGGGTGGAGCTGAATGGAATTTTGGTTTCGGTGTAGATTGGACTCTTGACACGGATTGGAAAGTTGTAACTGAGTTTGGTTATCATTCAACAAGCAATTCAGAACTAGATGGTTTTCTCAGTCCAAATGGAAACGATTCTTATTGGGGAGTTAATGTTGGGTTACTTTACTTGTTTGCTCAAGGCGAGCCGTCGAAGTTATGTCAACTTTATCCCGGTATAACTCCTGAAACTAAAGATCTAACACCCAACGACTTAAATAAAATTGAAGAGATGATTGTAAAACATATTCCAAAAGAAATTACCAAAGAAGTAGTTGTTGAAAAACCGATGAAAGCAATGGTAGCGGAAAAATGGATTCTTATTGGTGTTAATTTCGATTTTGACAAATCAACACTTTTGCCGGAATCTTATCCAATACTTTATGATGCTGCGAAGACATTATTAAGGAATCCGGATATAAAAGTTGAAATCCAAGGTTATACTGATAACATTGATTCAGAATCTTACAACATAAAACTCGGACAAAGACGGGCAGATGTTGTGAAGGATTATCTTGTTTCTAAGGGAGTTGCAGCAAGCAGACTTAATGTAGTTAGTTACGGAGAAAGCGATCCGGTTGCTGATAATAATACTGCCGACGGCAGAGCAATGAACAGACGCATCGAATTTAAGATGCAATAATCCTTATGATGAAAAGGTTACAAAATAAGTGACCTTTTCTTATAATAATTTCTTATAATTTTAATTACGGGTAGGTTTGCAAATGCAGACCTGCCTTTTTAAAAAAATATAACTCGCATGTTATCATAATTTATCTGCTTGTAATTCTCTTTCACCGTCTCACCCAAAAGAAGTAGTTCCTTTTTCATCCCTTTGCTCGATTTACTCATTCACTATATCTACCTACATTTTTAATAAATAAATATTGAAGATTGAATTAAGAAAGGAGGTAATCTATTATGAACAAAATACAAAACACAATTGTTCAAACACTTTCCCTTTCGGTAACTAAAAAGGAGAATTTTATGAAAACCAATACAAAATATTCAACAACTATTTTAAGCAGATTGATGCACTTCTTCGGAGCTATGCTGACTGTGGCTTTAATTGTGCCTGCCGTCGTAATGCCTCAATCATCGCCGGCACCAGTTAATCTTGGAACTGCTGGTGATTTCGTGATTCTAGCAAAAACAGGAATCTCAGCCACGGGAACTACGCATATTACCGGAGATATCGGAATTAGTCCGGCTGCAGCAAGTTTCATAACAGGATTTGGGTTAATTGCGGATGCCTCGAATACATTTTCTACTTCATCATTGGTTACTGGAAAAGTATATGCAGCTGATTATACTTCCCCTACTCCGACTAAGATGACTACAGCTATTGGCGATAAGATCTCCGCATACACCGATGCAGCAGGGCGAACGTTGCCTGATTATACTGAATTGTATGCAGGAGATCTTACTGGTAAAATCCTCACCCATGGACTTTACAAGTGGGGTACTGAAGTTTTAATATCTGCTGGTGGAGTCACTATCTCGGGCACAGCAAGTGATGTCTGGATCTTTCAGATAGCGCAAAATCTAACAGTAGCCAATGGTGCTATTGTAACTTTAAGCGGTGGTGCATTGGCTTCCAACATCTTCTGGCAGGTCGCTGGCCAAGTTACGCTTGGAACAACGGCTGATATGAAAGGAATTATATTATGTCAAACAGCGATTGCCATGAGTACAGGTGCAACGCTCAACGGCAGAGCACTGGCACAAACCGCAGTTACATTAGATGCCAATACTATTACCAAACCGACAACAGTAACAGCAGTCGAAAACGATGTTGTGCCTCAAGCTTTTTCTCTAAACCAAAACTACCCTAACCCTTTTAATCCATCAACAAAGATTCAATACACAATTGGAAATGCCAGTTTGGTCTCTCTCGTGGTGTATGATTTACTTGGTAATAAAGTTGTCACTCTCGTGAATGGCCGTCAGGAAGCCGGTAACTACTCCGTATCGTTCGGTAAAACCAAAGGGACACTTGGCCTCTCGAGCGGTGTGTACTTCTACCGATTGGAAGCAGGGTCATTCGTCTCTACTAAAAAGTTAATGCTTTTGAAGTAATTTTTATTGATAAAGTAAGTATTAGTATCAATGCAAACACACGTGGTAGCGGTCAATTATTCTTTTTCAAAGGAGACTTGCAGAAAAGTTGATTGAGTTGTTCTGATTATTGACAAACAATTACATGATGTAATCTCGAAATCATAGTAAACTATTTCACTCAAAAGATGTAGTTCCTTTTTCATCCCTTTGACTGATTGAATTTACATCCTAATTAGTGGCATCTTAATTATGGAAGTAAGTGAAGAATAGAAAAACAAAAAATGAATACTAAAGTTATTGAAAAGAAATAAAATTTCCTGAAGGGGTTTGATTTGTTTGCCGTTCGATGCCGGCATGTTGTTCAAGCCCCAACTTTTTAGGAAACAATTTAAGTTGAGTTTATCATCAAGCAATATAATTAGTTTTATTTTTTTTGAGATTATACTATGAAAAAGATCAGATTATTACTCATCGAAGATAACCGTCTTCTTAAAGATGGAATCCTTACGATTCTTAAACCTCATAAGGATATTGATATAATCTCCTCATCCGGCGACGGAAAGAACACACTTCTCAAAATCAAGCAGTTAAAACCAAATGTGGTTCTTTTGGATTTGGGATTGCGAAGTCAAAACAGTTTACATGTTGTGGAAATAGTGAAAAAAGATTTCCCTGAAGCAAAAATTATTGTTATGGATCTTGCGCCAGTACAAGCCGATATCTTGCAGTATGTAAAAGCAGGCGCCAACGGCTTCATTCTTAAAGATGCATCACTTAAAGATTTTTTAATCACAATACGGACAGTAGCGGATGGGTCAACTGTACTTCCGCCGCTTTTAGTAGATTCTCTTTTTTCCCAGATTGTTGAACATGCGGTAAGAGATGGTAAACCCAAATTGAAAGAAGCAGTTCGGATGACAAAACGGGAACGTGAAGTCATCATGTTACTTGGTGAAGGTATGAGCAACAAAGAGATAGGCCAAAAAGCTAGAATATCAACTTATACAGTTAAAAGCCACATTCATAATATTATGGAAAAACTCGCGTTACACACACGCCTGGAAATTGCTAACTATTCTTACACTGATGAAACTCTTAATACAGTTTCAAAAAGTATTTCGATGTTCAATAATTAGTTAAACAATCGCTGTTTGTTCTAACAAAAGTTGGACGAGACAGCGGAATAACAAGGAGAAACATTATGCGTTATTTATTTGTATTAATCGTTGCATTGTGCTTGTCAAGCACTTTAAATGCACAAGTAAGTTTTAGCATCGGCTTTAATTTAAATAGTCAGCCAGCTTGGGGTCCTACCGGTTATGATTATGCTGAATTTTATTACTTGCCGGATATTGAAGTTTATTACAATGTCCCGCAGCATCGTTATTACTATAATCAAGGAGGGCGTTGGAGGTATTCATATAATCTACCTTCACGATATAGTAATTATAACTTATATAATTCTTATAAAGTGGTTGTAAATGAACGTAATCCATGGCGAAATCATAATACCTACAGAGATAAATATTCTTCATATAGGGATCGTCACGATCAACAGCCAATTCGCGATAGCCGTGATTCAAAATATTTTGCAAACAAGTATCATCCCGAGCATAACAATTGGGTAAAGCAACAAAGAAATGATAACAGTAATCGCAATGATAGAAATAGGAATAAAAATCAAAATGATAATCGTGGTAAGCAAGATAAAGGCAAGAATAAAAAATAACTGGAATGTATAACAACAAGAATTAAAACCGGTTTTGATTTGACTAGTTAAAGCATTTCAAAACCGGTATTATAAAGACATAAGAACTGGATGTCTCGTTGTAGACTTGAATATCTCCAAAAGAATAAACATTTACTTCAGTATTAACTTTATCATCGTTATAGACAGGATGTTACTCATCCAAAAGATCTAATTCCTTTTTCATCCCAATGGATTATTTACTTCTATAAAGTCTCTTAATAAGTTAAATCGTCAGTATTAAGAGCAGGCAAAATATTCAATTAAATAATTGGAGGATCTATGGTAAAGAAAAGAGTATTTAAACAGAATTATACTTCGTTAAATGAGGAATACAAATTCACAAACGGGGCTGTGGCAACCATAATAAAAGAAGGCAAAGAAAACGTTAAAATCAAAGTTGATGAGAAATCGTACTTTCTTCCATATAGGGACTTCATCATCCTTACAAAAAAAATAACTTGATATAGACTAGTTCGATTCTCAGTATTTCTACTTCACAGCGATTCGTTTCATCACGGATAAAGAAATAATTGAGCTACTATCTATTCACTGGCAAAAAAAATTCTGAGTTAAGCTAATATCACTATTAACGTGCTTGATTAATAATATTTTGCTTAAAACTCATCCAAAGGATGTAGTTCCTTTTTCATCCCTTTGACCGATTGAATGCTTCCTCTTAACTAACGATTATAAAAAGAGATTAAAATAAAACAATGCCTGAGTTAGAAAAATGATTTATGCCAGCATTTCTTCAACAGAAGAAAAATTTGTTATCAAGTTGAGGCACAAAATTGATTATGTGGTTGAAAAGAAATTCGGGAGAATAAAATCCTTAAACAATAGAACGATTTATGTGTTTGCACAATTATTCTTCTCAATTACAAAACTGATTTTTAAAGAAGTATTCGCGAGGCCCGGCTAATGAATATATTAATGGTCTATCCGATGTATCCCGATACGTTTTGGAGCTTTAAGCATGCTTTGAAATTTGTATCGAAGAAAGCAAGCTTTCCTCCTTTGGGATTGTTAACTGTGGCTTCAATGCTTCCCAAAGAATGGAATAAGAAATTAATTGATATGAACGCAAGTGATCTTTATGATGAAGATATTCTTTGGGCAGATTATGTTTTCATCAGCGCCATGTCTATTCAAAGTGAATCTGCAAATCAGGTAATTAAAAGATGTAAAAAGTTAAACGCAAAAGTTGTTGCAGGCGGACCTTTATTTACAAGTAATTCCAAAAATTACCAAAACATAGATCATCTAATTCTTAATGAAGCCGAAATTACTCTTCCGCAGTTTTTAAATGATTTAAGCGGAGGAAAGCCGAAACAAAAATATACTTCAGAAGATTGGGCGGAAATTACAACCACACCTTTGCCGCTTTGGGAATTAGTATCTCTTAAAAATTATACCTCGATGAATGTTCAGTATTCGCGCGGCTGTCCTTTTGATTGTGACTTCTGTGATATTACGGTTCTTTATGGAAGAAAACCACGGACAAAAACTAAAGAACAGGTGATAGCCGAATTAGATGCATTATTTTTTACCGGCTGGCGTGGACCGGTATTTTTTGTTGATGATAATTTTATCGGCAACAAAGTAAAATTGAAAAAAGAAATTTTGCCTGCGATTATTGAATGGATGGAAGTTAAAAAGAATCCGTTTTATTTCAACACGGAGGCATCAATCAATCTAGCCGATGATGATAAATTGATGCAGCTTATGGTTAAAGCTGGATTTGAAGCCGTGTTCATCGGAATCGAATCTCCTAACGAAGAGAGTCTGATTGAATGTAATAAAACTCAAAATAGAAACCGTGATCTTATTACAAGTGTAAAGAAAATTCAAGAGTCAGGCCTAGAGGTACAGGGAGGATTTATTGTAGGATTTGATAATGATCCACCTGCAATCTTCGATAAGCTTACAAACTTTATCCAGGAAAGCGGAATTGTAACAGCAATGGTCGGGTTACTAAATGCACCTCAAGGAACTAAGCTTCAAAAAAGACTTCTTAATGAAGGAAGATTATTAAATGATTTTACCGGTAACAACACCGATTTCTCTATCAACTTTATTCCTCATATGGATTCCGAAGTACTCATTAATGGTTATAAAAAAATTCTAAATACGATTTATTCACCCAAATTTTATTATGCACGCGTTATGCGCTTCATGAAAGATTTTGAGCCGAAGAAGAAGAAAGTATTTCATCTTAATCCGAATTACATCCTTGCACTTTTTAAATCCATGTTCAAATTGGGAGTGATAGGCGAGGAAAGAATTTATTACTGGAAATTATTTTTCTGGTCGCTGTTCCGCAAACCGCAGCTGTTTTCTCTGGCAATATTGTTTACGATATACGGATTTCATTTCAAAAAAATATCCAACAGCTTTTATTAAGAGTATAAACATTCAATCAATTAACGCTAAAGCGATTGATTATTCTGCTGAATTGTTTAGTGAATGCAACAATAATAGGACGAGAGTGAGCCATGGAATTTTCCACGTTAGCAATAATTGTTTTTGGAATTTGTGCAATTGTAATGATCGTTTGTACAATAATACTTTACCCCGAATTACGAGATGTAGTTAAAGAACTCAAGAGAGATATTTAAGGAAAATTTCTTTTTGACAGATAATCTTACTTATCAATAGTCAATTCCAAAAATTCAGAAGGAGATCTTCATCTTGAAACAAAGGGTAAAAAATTCTACTATCAACCGTATCGCTTTCATCGGAAATTATTTACCACGTCAATGCGGCATCGCAACGTTTACTACCGATTTGTGCGAGGCAATTGCTGCTCAATATACCGGCACAACTTGTATAGCACTGCCGGTCAATGATATAGAAGCCGGTTATGCATATCCGACTCGTGTAAGATTTGAACTGATGGAAAAAGATATCGAATCATACCGCCGAGCTGCCGACTTTCTAAATATTAACGACGTTGATCTGGTTTGCCTGCAATTCGAGTATGGAATCTTCGGCGGAAGAACCGGTAGTCATATACTTTCACTTTTGCGTGAACTGCGAATGCCGATAGTTACAACTTTGCATACGATACTAAAAGATCCTGACCCTGATCAGAGGCGAGTACTGGAAGAAGTAGCTGCTCTTTCTGATCGGTTGGTAGTAATGAGTGAACGCGGTTCAGAATTTTTACAAAAAATTTATAAAGTATCACCGAAAAAAATTGATTTTATTCCTCACGGTATACCTGATGTACCGTTCGTTGATCCGAGTTTCAATAAAGATTTATTTGGAGTTGAGGGCAAAACGGTATTACTAAGTTTTGGGTTACTCTCTGCAAGTAAAGGAATCGAAACAGTTATTTCAGCTATGCCTGAAATAGTTGCGCGTTATCCGGATTGTGTTTATATCGTAGTCGGCGCCACACACCCTCACGTAATCAAACACGATGGTGAAACATATCGGCTCTCTCTTCAATGGTTAGCCCAACAGAAGGGTGTTGAGAGTAATGTTATCTTTTACAACCGATTTGTTAGTCTTGAAGAACTTGTTGAATTCATCGGTGCTGCTGATATTTATATTACACCTTATCTCAACGAGGCACAAATTACATCCGGAACTTTAGCTTACACTTTAGGTGCGGGCAAAGCTGTTATCTCCACACCGTATTGGTATGCGCAAGAAATGCTTTCGGATGGACGAGGTGTGCTGGTTCCGTTCCGCGATCATGAAGCTTTAGCAAAGCAAGTTATTAACTTGTTAGACAATGAAGCCGAACGGCATGCAATGCGCAAGCGTGCTTATAAGTTTGGACGGGCTATGATTTGGTCTGAAGTGGCTCAACGTTATATGGAAAGTTTTGAACTTGCACGGGTAGAGCGTCGTCATTATATCCCACCGGGATTTACTGCCAAAGCGCTAGATAAACATCCTGGCGAATTACCTCCTTTGAAGCTCGATCACTTAGAACGACTAACGGATTACACAGGCATGTTTCAACATGCACTTTTTACAGTACCAAATTATTCTCATGGCTATACTACTGACGATAATGCTCGAGCTCTTTTAGTAACTATTCTCTTAGATGAACTAGGCAGTACCGAAACCTTGGGATTAGCTTCCCGTTATCTTGCCTTTCTCGGATTTGCATTCAACGATCATACTAAACGGTTTCGAAATTTTATGGACTACCAGCGCAATTGGTTGGAAGTTTCCGGATCAGATGATAGCCATGGGCGCGCACTTTTAGCATTGGGTACAGTATTAAGTCATTCTGCTACACCGGCATTCAATAGTATGGCAGGCTGGCTGTTTGAACAAACTTTACCTTCAATTCTTTTAACTACAAGTCCGCGTGCATGGGCTTTTGCACTTATAGGCATTTATGAATACTCACAAAAATTTGCCGGTGATCGGAGAGCAAGTCAAGTGCGGGATGAATTGGCCGGACGTCTTCTAAGATTATATCAAAATAATCGTTCTGAAGAATGGCGGTGGTACGAAAAAGAACTTTCATATTGCAATGCTGTTCTACCACATGCTTTGCTTATATGCGGTAAATCTATTCCTAATAAAGCCATGACTGATGCCGGATTGGAGTCGTTAAATTGGCTTGCCGATTTGCAGCGCGCAGATGCAGGCTATTTTGTCCCGATTGGATCAAATGGCTTTTATCAAAAGGGGGGAGAGCGAGCTCGCTTTGATCAACAGCCGGTTGAGGCACAAGCAATGGTATCGGTTTGTCTCGAAGCGTTTAAAATTACCGGAGATAAATTTTGGAACAGAGAAGCTCGTCGAGCATTCGAATGGTTCCTCGGACGTAACGATTTAAATCTTTCCGTTTACGATCCAACAACAGGTGGTTGTCGTGATGGTTTGCATTCGGATCGTTTGAACGAGAATCAAGGTTCAGAATCAACTTTAGCTTTTCTACAATCGTTGTTGGAATTGCGTCTGGCCGAACAAACACAGTTATCTATGGAGGCATTATTAAAATGAACAATCAGCACGCTCAACTTTTTCATCGTAACAAATTAAATCCAATTCTTACTGCCGATAATTGGCCATATCCTATAAACAGTGTATTCAATGCAGGTGCTACATTACTGCCCGATGGAACAACATTGCTTTTGTGTCGTGTGGAAGATCGAAGAGGACTTTCTCACTTTTGTGCTGCACGTTCTGCAAATGGAATAGATGGCTGGTTGATTGACCCGCAGCCCACACTATTACCTGATCCGGTTAATCATCCGGAAGAATTATGGGGCATTGAAGATCCGCGCATTACTTTTGTTAAAGAATTAAAAAAGTACGTAATCATTTATACTGCTTACACACGCGATGGTCCTGGAGTTGCATTAGCACTCACAGAAGATTTTAAAAATTTTGAACGCTATGGTATTATAATGTCGCCGGAAGATAAAGATGCTGCATTATTACCTTATAGAATTAATGGTAATTGGGCATTGATTCATCGTCCCGTCAGCGCACCGAGAGCTCATATGTGGATTTCTTATTCACCGGATTTGATGCATTGGGGAAGCCATAAGTTAATGATGGATGCACGGAAGGGTGCGTGGTGGGATGCAAATAAAATTGGATTATCTCCACCACCATTAGAAACGCCTGATGGGTGGTTGATACTTTATCATGGCGTGAGACAAACAGTGAGTGGATCAATTTATAGGTTGGGTCTGGCATTAGTTGATCTTGAAAATCCTCAAAGAGTGTTGAAAAGAGGGGACGAATGGATATTTGGACCTACCGCTGAATATGAAAAAGAAGGTGATGTTGACGACGTTGTATTTCCATGTGGATGGGTACATGATAATAAGACTGACCA
>Ga0209417_1007284_pt1 | contig 10758 bp, 9 predicted proteins | sample RifGroF2_FD_184002 | JGI IMG/M metagenome (GOLD analysis project Ga0209417, IMG submission 184002) | Groundwater microbial communities from Rifle, Colorado, USA - Groundwater F2 (SPAdes) (version 2) | ecosystem: Environmental > Aquatic > Deep subsurface > Groundwater | place: Rifle, Colorado... | reverse complement strand
TCTGCCGGAATAATTTCAGTTTTAAGTCGGATACTGTCATGATTTGTCTTTTCCCAAAGATACAAAAATTCCATGCTTAAATTAGAATTGAATTTCTCAGATTTTCTTCTCCCAAAACATCATTCGCGGCACACAATCGGAAAAACCCATCTTTTTGTAGAGCGATTTGGCCGTGAGGTTGTCTTCGCGCACTTCGAGGTTGACGCGGCAAAAACCGTTCTGCGTGGCATAATTGATAATTCCACGCAATAAAAAGCTGCCTGCGCCAATGTTCCGGCATTCAGGAGCAACAATAAAATCGTGAATATTAATCAGTGGTTTGGCCTGGAAAGTGGAGAAATTGATGTTGCAATTGGCCAGTCCTGCAAACTGATCGCCAGCCATTACGAAGAATCCAAGAAATCCGGAGTGCTGTTTTAATCCTGAAATAATCTGAGGTGCCAAGCCTTTTGGCATCGGGTTATTATTTCCCATCGGGTCGTTCATGTAATCGTTCAGCAGTTTAATGACTTGGGTGCAGTGCAACGGGTTTTGAAGATCAACTTGTATGATTGAGAGTTCCATGGGAAATAGGTTAAGTTTTAATTTTCAATCTGATTATATTGAACCCTTTCAGGGTTCCAACTTCACTTTCTTCCATCTTTCCGTAGGTTTCACCTACGGTTATTCAAATTAAATCCCTTCGGGATTTAAATGCTATCAGATAAAACACATGAAAGAATCAGTAAATCAGGCCTTCAGTAATTCAATCCTTCAAACTTTAAACCGCCAGGCATCAATATTATACTTTTTCAGGCGGATGCCCAACATGCGTTCAGTCACTTTTAACTCGTCGGCGGCCTTGGCAATGTTGCCTTTGGAGCTCACCAGCGCCTCGCGGATCAACTGTTTTTCAACCTGTTCTACGGTGTACATCATTCCTCCTGAAGCCTTGGTATTGGTAGAATCGGCAGTTTGAAGCGATGGCGGCAGGTCATAACTGTGAATCACATTGTCTTTACTCAGGATACAGGCGCGTTCGATACAATTCTCCAGTTCGCGGATATTGCCCGGCCAGCGGTAAACCATCAGCATATTTAGTGCTGAAGTAGTAATCCGGATAATTTTTGAGTTGTTCCGTTTGTTGAATTTCCCGATAAAATGATCGACCAGCGAAGGAATATCGTTTCGGCGGTCGCGCAAAGGCGGCACAAAAATCGGGAATACGTTGATGCGATAGTATAAATCTTCGCGGAACTCGTTGTTCTGTATTAATTCTTCCAGGTTCCGATTAGTGGCGCAAATAATCCGAACATCAATTTTAATGGTTTCGGTACCACCCAACCGCTCAAATTCGCGCTGCTGAATCAGCCGCAACAATTTTACCTGAGTCGAAAGCGGAATGTCACCAATTTCATCCAGAAAAATGGTACCGCCATCGGCCAGTTCAAAACGGCCTTTTCGTCTGGCTTCGGCCCCTGTAAAAGCGCCTTTTTCGTGACCGAACAACTCACTTTCAATCAGGGTATCAGGCAAAGCCGAACAATTCACCTTAATGAAATTTTTCTTGGCGCGCGGGCTCGAAAAATGAATCGAGTCGGCAATCAGCTCCTTTCCTATCCCACTTTCGCCGCGGATCAGAACGGTTGAATTGGTTTCTGCAACCATGCTCACCAACGAATACACGTCGCGCATTTTGCTCGAATTTCCAACGATATTTCCGGGACGAAAATCCTTTTCAAGCTGATTTTGTAACTGCAAATTCTTTTGCTTCAGGATTTCCATTTCTTCCAACCTTTCCTGACGACTGCGCACACTGCGCGAAATCATGGAGCCGATGATTGATAGCAATTGGTTGTCTTCGTCATACGAAATGTGAGGATTGTAGATTCGGACAATACTGAGCGTTCCGGTAACTTTGCCTTCTTCAATAATCGGGTTACAAATAAAGGTAAGCTCCTGACCGTCTTTGGTGAGTTCTTGTCCGGTCCGGTTCAGGAATAAACTTGATTTCGATATTTTATCAATCACCACCGGACGCGACATTTCTACCACCCGGCCAATAATACCTTCGCCCAGTTTATATCGTCCGCGAGCCTGTTGGGCAGTACTGTAGCCGTAAGCAGCCTCAATCATAATGCTTTCAGACTCCCGGTTAAAAATGGTCAGGAAACTCCGTTCAGCTCCCAGATACTTAACCAGCATCTCAAGTATTCCGGATAAATCATCCTTCAATTCTTTGCTCTGAATCAACCGCTGACTGATATCAAACAACAGAACCAACTCTTTCAGCCCGTAACATTCATTGCCTGCCTTTTTACATTTAAACTCCATGATCTATCATTTTGACAATGAATAATAGCTATTAAAATCATTTTGTACAAATATCAATTATTTACATTCCATAATATCATCATAAATAAAATTTGAAGATCATTTTAACAAAGACTTAACGAAATTACTGATAACACATCGATATATATATATATATAATTTCAACCGAAAATGGAAAAGCACTCAAATCATTAAATTTGAATGCTTTTTTATTGTGTTTTGATATTACTGTCCACTTAAATTAAACTGAGAAGCTGTAGCGATTTTATGAACTGCATCGCTTTTCAGGAGGACACAGTGATTTTTCAGGCATCGCGGTGCAAATCAGCGAATATTACCTACCGAGTTTTTTGCGGTATCGTGCTTTGTTCGGGCTGCAACAACTTTGTATGTGTCATTTTCGACCAGGAGGCCAAAGAATACCTGAATTTTTGCTGCATCTTTTGAACCGGCATCCATAGTTACTGTCAATTCATATTCTCCATCTGTTAATGTTGGAGGCATTTTTAGCGCATTTCCTGAATGACTTGTCTGCCAAATAACTTTCCCGTTGCCAACGCTCGAAACAGCCGCCGAAACAATCGCACCTCCAGGTAAAGCGCCTCCAACCAATGAAGTCCCTTGTGCTAAAGCACCACCGGCGGAGTGTAAGCCTGCATGTACTTTTGAGGTTTCAGTTGCAGTTAATTGCAAAACTTTACCGTTAACCAGACTAAAAGCCTGCTTATTAGGAAATAAAACAACACAATTACCATCAACAATACCGGTTTTTACTTTTTCTCCAAATGTTGCTCCTTGTGTTTGCTTTGGTACAGTCACATTCATCGAAATCCGGTTGGGCATGCCACTGTTAATGTTATTGACCGATTTCTCAGTCTGCCCAAAAGACAAAATGATAGAATTGACAAGTAAAATGAAGATAATCGTAGCCTTTTTCATAGTTATAAAACTTTTCTAATTGTATAACAACCGAAATAGCTTTTTGATTTCAAGTTCATAATAAAAAGACTTAAATCTCTTTTTAAGTGAATCTTAAAAATCCAATCATATTTATACCTTTATCGCCCAAAACAAATTTGTCCAATCATGTTTCAGGCTGAAGTGTACATTCAACGAAGAAAAATCCTGTGTGAAAAAATAGGAACAGGATTGATCCTTTTTTTTGGGAATGATGAAAGTCCAATGAATTATTCCGACAATACCTATCATTTCAGGCAACACAGTTCTTTTTTGTATTATTTTGGTATCGATTTCCCTTCTCTCGCCGCAATTATAGATGTGGATAACGATCGGCAGATCATTTTTGGAGATGATTATACCATTGATGATATTGTTTGGCGGGGACCGCAACCAACCATTTCAGAACGAGCCTATCAAAGCGGAATTACAGAAACTCAGCCATCAGTTAAACTGTTCACTATCCTGAAAGAAGCACAAGCTTCAAGAAAAGTGATTCACTTTTTACCTCCTTACCGACCCGAAAACAAGATTAAACTTTTAAGATATCTGAATATAAGGCCTGATGAGGTTAATGCAAATTCTTCGGCAGAGTTGGTAAAAGCAGTAATCAGTCAGCGAGAAATTAAGTCGATTGAAGAAATTGAAGAAATTGAAAAAGCCGTTGACTTATCGGTTGATATGCATATTACAGCAATGAAAATAGCCCGGCCAGGAATGACTGAAGCCCAGGTTGCTGCTAAAGTACATGAAGTAGTTCTTGCACAGGATTGTAATCTTTCTTTTCCGATTATTGCTACTGTAAATGGTCAAACGCTTCACAATCATTCACATCAGAATCTTCTTAAGGAAGGCGATTTGTTTTTGCTCGATGCGGGAGCTGAAACACAAATGCACTATGCCGGAGACTTGTCGAGCACTTTCCCGGTTAGCAAACAGTTTACCGAAATCCAAAAACAATTCTATGAGGTTAGTCTAAAAGCTCATGAAACAGCCATTGCTGCAATCGCGCCAGGCATCAGCTTTAAGGAAGTTCATTGGGCTGCCTGCCTTTCAATAGCATCGTCAATGAAAGAAATCGGATTAATGAAAGGAAATGTTGAAGAGGCTGTTGCTGAAGGCGCCCATGCGTTGTTTTTCCCTTGCGGTACTGGCCATATGATGGGACTCGACGTTCATGATATGGAAGATTTAGGTGAAGTATGGGTTGGATACAACGGTGAACCCAAAAGCACTCAGTTTGGACTGAAATCTTTACGACTGGGCAAGAAGCTTCTTCCAGGACATGTATTTACCATCGAACCCGGAATTTATTTTATTCCGGAATTAATTGACTTATGGCGCTCGGATGGTAAGCTGGATAATTTCCTGAACTGGAATGAAATTGAAAAATTCAGGAATTTTGGTGGAATCCGAAATGAAGAGAATTTCCTGATAACAGATACCGGATTCAAGGTTTTAGGCAAACCCAAGCCTAAAACCATTTCAGATGTAGAAACTTTTCGGGGATAACGTCTTAATTTTTAAGCATAATCATTTTTTTTCCTCTAAAGAATAGTACTTGACTATTTCTGTTAAAAATTGTTAATTTTATGGGTTCCTTTTCAAAAAATAGTAGTGAGACATGGCTAATGGATCTTATAAAAGAAGAACATTCCTAAAATTGATGAGTACCGGCCTTGGGGCTGGTCTTATTTCATTGCCTCAGTTTGCAAACGCCTTTACAATTCCATCAGGTTCAAATCATTCAAATTTTACACTTGGTAGACCCGAATGGTTATTGCACGAAGATGGAACATTTGATATTTATGCCGGAAATATCCGCCTAACTAATTGTCGTCCTACCATAAACGGCCAAAGTATTTTTATCAGAAATACATTTATGGGCGACTCACCAAAGGGCAAACGTATCATTTATGAAGTTGCTCAAGGATTTGTGATGATTGATTTGCGGACACATTCCAATACCATCTCAATTGGCGCTGAAATAAGTGGAATGAAGAATGCCCCTATCTGGTTTAATCCACTGGGAGAAGGCTATTTGACCGGAGCAAACCGGTTTTTTAAACAGGGCTTAGGTACTGGTGGGCAATCCGGAATATTTGACATCCGGAAATCCTCCATGAAAACAGAAAGCATTTATCCGTTGGAAGAAGCCTGGTCGTACGACAGTTTTATGATGACCGGATTAATTGCCGAAAATGGAGATACCATTTCGATTGGCGCCTATGAACAATCTGATTTCATCCAGAGAAGTACCATCTTCAACCGTCCACGACGAAAGGGATTAAATGATTCGCGATTTGGAAATGAATCGGTATTCTTCGAATCCGGTTTTTTTACAGAAAATATTCCCTTAAAAGATGAATCTGTCAAAATGCCCGAGTTATATATTTATGCCGGTAATCAGCCATATGGTACAATGCAGAACCTGGCCTGGAGTATTTCGGAACAGAACCAGGCAAGGCGCGATACCAATACCAATTATTTCTGGACTTCTTTCCAGGATTACCGAACATCTTTTTCGTTCAAATATTTGCTCTATCAACTTAAAATTCTGGATGATATTAGTCCGGCAATCCCTTTGCAGTCAGTACATATAGGGCCCGGATACTGTATTCCGGGTGATTGGCTTGACCCACTCGACACCTGGCCAAAAGCTTTTGAAAATGTAGCCAAGGAAATAGCCAGAAGATTGTATCGTGCCGGAATATATGTTGCACCATTTGTTGTGCACGAAAAGAGTAAGATTTTCAGGAATCATTCGCGATGGCTATTGAAAGATTACGATGACAATCCGGTTGAAGTAGGTTTTGATTCTGAAGGGAAACTTTATGCTTTGGATGGCAGTCATGAAGATGTGAAAAATTACATCTCCAAAGTTTTCAGGAGTTTCCAAAAAATGGGATTCACCTACTTTGAACTTGATTATCTGGAATCGGGTTTGAGAGACTCAACTGAAGTTAAGCATTCAAAAAAAGGTAAAACATCAGTCCAGATTTTTAGAACAATAATGGATATTATTCGCGAAGCGGTTGGACCCGGAAGTTTCATAACTGCCAACAGGGCGCCATACGGTCCTTTAATAGGATATGTTGACGCGATGAGAATTGAAAAGGATCAAAGTTGGAATTGGGATGAACAGACCACCGGGCATATTCTACGGGAAAGTTATAATTCGCAGTATTTTAATAATATATTTTGGCAAAACGATCCTGATGTGGTGTTCTTACGCAATTACAGATCGGATTTCACTGACGATGAACAAAAAAGTTTGGCCTTTTGGGTTGGTTTTACGGGCGGCGCTATAGGGATTTCAGACAACTTTCAAACAATGGAGAGTGAAAAACTGCAACTGTGGCGTTTTCTCGAACCCAATAAACGGCCGCAAAGTGCAAGTCTTCCGTTTTGGGGAGCCAACATTAAGAATAAGGTTGCTGTCCGACGGCTAAAAAACGAGAAAGGTTGGGCTGTTTTAATTCTTAACGACACGAACAAGCCAGTTACTGAAACTTATTTGATGCTTAATCTGATCGAACAAAAGGAAGCATGGGTATTTGTGTGGGAACCTGGATTCAGCCTGGGCCTGGGAAAAGGATCCAGGTTGACTGTAATGCTGGGAAGCCATGAATCCAAACTCTATTACCTTTCTGATGGAAAAGAAAATCCGGGATTAAATCTCACAATTGCCGGGAAGGAATATTCCAGCGAATAATCAAATTTTTGGATTTATTATTTTGTCGATTTATTTTATAAAATTGGCTGCTTCATTGCATTTTCCTAATTTCACGCTTTTAATTTTTTATTCTGATGATATTTCCAAAACTTTCCATTTCAACGCCCATCGCGTTAATCAACCAGTACACCAAAAATACCTTGGTTGACCATTTAGGGATTTGTTTTACTGCATTAGGCGAAGGTTGGGTTGAGGCAAGTATGCCTGTTGATCAGCGCACCTTTCGTCCCGGAGGATTTTTACACGGTGGGGCCAATCTCGCATTAGCTGAAACCCTTGCAGGATTGGGATCAATGCTGGCTGTTGATATTGAAGAATTTGATATTCTTGGAATTCAGGTGAGCGCCAATCACACTGGTAGTGTTGATCATGGAACTGTTTATGCCCGGGCAGAAATTGTCCATGCAGGCATACAGACTCATGTTTGGAATATCGAAATAAAAAGTGAAAACGGAAAACTTATTTCCAGCGGCAGGGTTACCAATATGATTGTAAAACGGAATGGAAAATAATTTAACGACTGCAGTGGTTCTCGATCAGTTAATCGAAAAACAAATTGCTTTTGCCTGTTGGTTTTATCCTAAGGAGGAGCGTTTGGCACTGCTTATTGGAGATTCATCTGACATTAAATTCTTTGATGGCTTTGATCAACTCAATGGTGAAGCTGGATTTGTGTTCGCGCCTTACCAGATTACCGAAAAAAGTCCGGTTATTTTACTTCGGCCAAAGTTGTATATTGAAAATTTTAATTCTGAAATCCAACTGGACATCAATAGTATTGAACCCTTTACCTGTGAAGGAGAAACTGAAATTTGTGTTTTACAACCAAAGTCTGAATATCTGAAATTAATTGAAGATACCATCACATCCATTCAGGATAGTGACCTTTCTAAAGTAATTATTGCCCGGCAGATTCCTGTCCGAAGAACCAATGTTTCTTTGGGCGAAACTTTTTTTCAGCTTCAGCATCAGACTCCTAATGCATTTACCTTTCTGGTCAATCTGCCAGTCGCAGGAATCTGGATGGGAGCAACTCCTGAAGTTTTGATTAAATTGGATGGAAAATACTTCGAAACCGTTTCATTGGCCGGAACGCAGGTCCGAAAACCTGGTGACGACGAATATTTCTGGAGTACCAAGGATATTGAAGAGCAGGCATTTGTTTCAAGATACATGCTCGATGTTTTTTTTAATTTCGATATTCATAAATACAAAACCATTGGTCCTGAAACCATGGAAAGTGGAAAAGTAGCCCATCTGAAAACATCTTTCTTTTTCCCGGCTGAAAAAATCGCTGACCGGTTGGGCAGTTTCATTGCCGATTTGCACCCGACTCCGGCAGTTTGTGGATTACCAAAAGATCTGGCATCTGAGTATATCCTGAAAAATGAGGTTTTCGATAGAAAATACTATTCCGGGTATTTAGGTCCGTGGCGGTTGAACCAACAAGTTTCACTTTTTGTAAATTTACGATCAATGGAAATCACGCCTAATCAATTCATCCTTTATGCCGGAGGCGGAATTACTTCACATTCAGAACCTGAGAAAGAATGGGAAGAAACCAATCAAAAGGCCAGAACGTTACTTTCGGTAATTGATCCTGAAAGCCCCCTTCCCATTCCACAGCAAGGGGAAAGCTTTGGGTACTGATTGGCAAAGGTATGAGATAGAATTAGCGCCAGAGGTGCAAAATATTTATAATAAATGGCTTGATGGCAAGCTCTCGTCCGCGAATTAAGCAAGTACAAAGTCATTCTTATTTTTCGGACGGAAAGGGATTTGCCATTAGAAAAGATATTCTTAAAAAATGATAACCGACAAAAAACACGTTCAACAATTGGCGGTTTTGCTCCTTAAAAAGGGAATTACCGACATTGTGATTTCCCCCGGAAGCCGAAACGCGCCATTGATCAATACCTTCACCGGCATTCCTGAATTTAATTGCAGGAACATTGTGGATGAACGGAGCGCCGGTTATTTTGCCCTTGGACTGGCATTGGCTAACCAAAAACCTGTGGCAATTGTTTGTACATCAGGAACGGCTTCACTGAATTATGCTCCCGCTATTGCCGAGGCATTCTACCAAAAAATACCCCTGATTGTAATTACCGCCGACCGCCCCGATTATTGGATTGATCAGGCTGAAAGTCAATGCATACGTCAGGAAAACATTTATCAGAATTTTACCAAAAAGGGAATAAGTCTACCTTTAGGTGAGTCTGATAAAGAACTTTGGTTTGCTGCTAGACAAATTAATGAATGCCTGAATCTGGCTGTTTCCGGCACTCCTGCCCCGGTGCACATTAATATTCCGTTGGAAGAACCCTTGCATCACCTGGCTGAAGTTGATTTGCCGGATGTGAAAGAAATTGAGTTTACAGAAATTCAATCGCAGGTAAGCAAAAATGAACTGTTTAGATTGGCAGAAACAATAAGCCAGTCACAAAAAATACTGATTCTGGCCGGGCAATTGAGCCCAAATCCGGGACTTGAAAATGCTCTTTCTGAATTTGCTGCCAAGAGTGGAGCGATAGTTTTGCATGAGCATCTGTCAAACCTCGTTGATCCGCTTTTTTGCGGGAGCATTGATTCGCTGATGACGACTATTCAGGTCGAAAAAGCCGAAGATTTTCAACCCGATTTACTGATCACTTTTGGAGGACAACTTGTTTCCAAATCGCTTAAACAGTTTCTTCGGAAAAACAAACTGGCGCAAAACTGGCACCTAAGTTTGGGCGGCGAACATTTCGACACGTATCAATCACTGACAAAAATAATCCGGACCGATGCAGCTGACTTTTTTGAAGCTCTTTCGGAACAAGTTCAATCGTCAGATAAAACCTGGTTGCAACGTTGGAAAACCAAAGAAATCGGAGTCAACCAACTTCGCGACAAGTTTGTGGGAAACATCGAATTCTGCGATTTAAAAGCGTTTGACTTGATAGGCAAAAAAATACCAGCCAATACCGTTATTCATTTAGGAAACAGTTCACCGGTGCGGTACGCGCTGATTCACAACCGTGTTAAAGGAGCGATGTATTTCAGTAACCGTGGTACTGCCGGAATCGATGGTTGTTTATCAACTGCCGTTGGATTTGCCAGCGAATCGGACAAACTGAATACCATTATTCTGGGTGATCTGTCGTTTTTCTACGATTCGAATGCCCTTTGGAACAAATATCTGTCCGCTAATTTACGCATCATCGTGATTCACAACGGTGGAGGAAATATCTTTGGAATGATCAAAGGACCCTCTGATTCACCAGCCTTTGCCGAACATTTTTTCACTGAAAACACCCACAAAGCCGAAGTATTGGCCAAAGCGTTTGGACTGGATTATTTCAAAGCAGAAAACGAAGCAGAATTGGCGCAGTCATTGGATGAGTTTTATTCACCCAAACAACAGCACACCGCTTTGTTGGAGGTTTTTACCGATGCGGAGGTGAATACAAGGGTATTTCGGGAGTTGTTTAAAAGAATGAAACCATAAAATAAATTGTATGAGTAAATCAAAAATAATTGTGATGGCAGTAATGATGATTATCGGATCAGTATTAATCATGTTTCTTAAAGAAGAAACAACACAAAAATCACTTGAACAATTTTCAGGTTTTTTTTCTGGAATGCTATTCGCTGCAGGTCTTTTTCTCTTTTTTAATCAGATTTTGAAAAAGAAGGTGTAAAGATTTTTAGGCGTTGAACTTTCATGTTTTCGCCCTGAAAAGGCTACTTAAAAGCAGCTAAAAGAGATA
>Ga0209417_1007282_pt1 | contig 10759 bp, 10 predicted proteins | sample RifGroF2_FD_184002 | JGI IMG/M metagenome (GOLD analysis project Ga0209417, IMG submission 184002) | Groundwater microbial communities from Rifle, Colorado, USA - Groundwater F2 (SPAdes) (version 2) | ecosystem: Environmental > Aquatic > Deep subsurface > Groundwater | place: Rifle, Colorado... | reverse complement strand
CGATCTCTCGCCGACTGCGACGATGCCGCCTACGGCGCGGCGCTGTTCCACGCCACGCTGGCCGAGGGGCTGTGCGGCTGGGTGCAGCGCGCCGCCGGACGCGGCAGCATCAAGTATGTCGCGCTGGGCGGCGGCTGTTTCCTCAACAAGATACTGACGCAGGCGTTGACCGACAGTCTGACCACTTGCGGCCTGGACGTGCTGGCCGCACAACAGTTGCCGCCCAACGACGGCGCGATCTCGTTCGGCCAGGCCGGCATCGCGCTGCAACTTCTCAATCAAGGAGCTTAACCATGTGTCTCGCCATCCCCGCCCGCATCGAGGAAATGACCACACCGGGCAATGCCATCGTCAACCTCGGCGGTGTGCGCAAGGAGATATCGCTGGCGCTGGTGGATGATGCCGTCGTCGGCGATTACGTCATCGTGCACGTCGGCTACGCCCTGCAGAAGCTGGATCAGGAAGAAGCCGAGCGCACGCTGCAGATGTTCGCCGAGATGGGACAGCTGGACGAGCTGCGCAGTGAACTCGCCGGGGACGCAGCATGAAATACGTCGACGAATTCCGCGACGGCGAACTGGCGAAGAACATCTCCGCCAACATCGCGCGCGAGGCCGATCCGAAACGTAACTACCGCCTGATGGAATTCTGCGGCGGACACACGCACGCCATCTCGCGTTACGGCATCGCCGATCTGCTACCGTCCAACGTGCGCATGATCCACGGCCCCGGCTGCCCGGTGTGCGTATTGCCCATCGGCCGCGTCGACCAGGCCATCCGTCTGGCGCGCGAGCACGGCGTGATCCTGTGCACCTACGCCGACACCGTGCGCGTGCCGGCCTCGGACAATCTGTCGCTGATGCGCGCCAAAGCCAAGGGCGCCGACGTGCGCATGATCTATTCGACCCAGGATGCGCTGAAGATCGCGCGCGAGAATCCGCAGCGCGAAGTGGTGTTCCTCGCCATCGGCTTCGAGACCACCACGCCGCCGACCGCCGTCGCGATCAAGCAGGCCGCCGCCGAAGGGTTGAAGAATTTCAGCATCCTGTGCGACCACGTGCTGACCCCGGCCGCGATGCACGCCATCCTGGCGGTCGAAGGCGGTGTGGCAATCGACGGCTTCGTCGGTCCCGCGCATGTCTCCACCGTCATCGGCAGCAAACCCTACGAACCCTTCGCCGACGACTACGGCAAGCCGGTGGTCATCGCCGGCTTCGAGCCGCTGGACGTGATGCAGGCGATCCTGATGCTGGTGCGCCAGGTCAACGACGGCCGTGCCGCCGTGGAGAACGAATTCACCCGTGCCGTGACGCGCGAAGGCAACCTGAAAGCGCAGGAGCTGGTGGCCGAAGTGTTCGAGCTGCGCGACATGTTCGAGTGGCGCGGTCTCGGCAGCGTGCCGAACAGCGCACTGAAACTGCGCCCGAAATACGCGGCTTTCGATGCCGAGCTCAAGTTCAAAGTCGATTACGTCGAAGTCCCCGACAACAAGGCCTGCGAATGCGCCGCGATTTTGAGAGGCCAGAAACGCCCGCAGGAATGCAAGATCTTCGGCACGGTATGCACACCGGAGAACCCGGTCGGCTCCTGCATGGTGTCGTCGGAAGGGGCGTGTGCCGCGCATTACAGTTATGGCCGATTCAGGGAGACTGTCTGATGAGCACAGTCAAACCCAACTACACCCGCCCGCTCGACATCAAGAACGGCCGCGTCGACATGTCGCACGGTTCCGGCGGGCGCGCGATGGCGCAGCTCATTACCGAGCTGTTCGCGGCGGCGTTCGACAACGAATATCTGGCGCAGGGTAACGACGGTGCATTGCTGCCTTCTGCTGCCGGCCGACTGGTGATGGCGACCGACAGTCATGTGGTATCGCCGCTGTTCTTTGCGGGTGGCGACATCGGTTGCCTGTCGGTGCACGGCACCATCAACGATGTGGCAGTGATGGGGGCAACGCCTCTGTATCTGTCGGCAGGCTTCATCCTGGAAGAGGGTTTTCCGCTGGCCGATCTGAAACGCATCGTCGAATCCATGGCGCAGGCTGCGCGCGAGGCGGGTGTACCTGTCGTCACCGGCGACACCAAAGTGGTCGAGCAGGGCAAGGGCGACGGCGTGTTCATCACCACGACAGGCGTTGGCGTGGTGCGCGAGGGAGTGAATCTCTCCGGCGATCTGGCCAAGCCGGGCGACAAGATATTGCTGTCCGGCACCATCGGCGACCACGGCATGGCAATCCTGTCGCAGCGCGAGGGACTGACTTTCTCCGCGCCCATCGTGTCGGACACGGCAGCGTTGCACGGGCTCATCGCCGCGATGCTCGACAGCGGGGTGAAGTTGCGCGTGCTGCGCGACCCGACGCGAGGTGGCCTGGCGACGACGCTGAACGAGATCGCCAAGCAATCCGGCGTGGGGATGATGCTGCAGGAATCGGCGATCGCGGTGAACCAGCCGGTCGAGGCGGCGTGCGAGTTCCTTGGCCTCGATCCGCTCTATGTGGCCAACGAAGGCAAGCTGATCGCGATCTGCGCGCCGGAAGATGCCGCGCGCCTGCTGGAAGTGATGCGCGCGCATCCGCTGGGCAAGGGCGCTTCCGTCATCGGCGAGGTGCTGGATGATGCGCACGGTTTTGTGCAGATGACGACGAAGTTGGGCGGCCGCAGGGTCGTAGACTGGCTGGCGGGCGAACAGTTACCGAGGATCTGTTAATCATGGCGACACTACCTACATTATTGGTCATCGACGATGAAGTGCGTTCGCAGGAGTCGATACGCCGTACGCTGGACGAGGAGTTCAGCGTGCTGACCGCGTCGAGTGCGGAAGAGGGCCGCGCCATCATGGAGCGCGAACGCGTCAACGTGGTGTTGTGCGACCACCGCATGCCCGGCGTGACCGGCATCGATTTCCTCAAGGAAGTGCGCGAGCGCTGGCCGGATGCGGTGCGCATGATCATCTCCGGTTACACCGATGTCGAGGACATCATCGCGGGCATCAACGATGCCGGCATCTACCAGTACATCCTCAAGCCCTGGCATCCGGAATCGCTGCTGCTCAATGTGCGCGGTGCGGCGCAGTTGTACGACCTGCAGCAGCAGAGCAACAACATGAACCTGGAACTGCGCACCACGCAGCCGGTGCTGCAGCGGCGCGTGGCGGCCAAGCACGAGAAGCTGCGCTCGCACTACGAGTTCGCGCGCATCGTGCGCTCCGCCTCCAGTCCGCTCAACGGCGTGATCGATCTGGCCTCGCGCGTGGCCACCTGCGATATCGCCGTCCACATCTCGGGCGAATCCGGTTCCGGCAAGGAATTGCTGGGTCGCGCCATCCATTACTCCAGCACGCGCGCGGCGCGCGCCTTCGTTATCGAGAACTGCGGCGCGATGTCAGACCAGTTGCTGGAATCGGAACTGTTCGGCCACAAGCGCGGCAGCTTCACCGGCGCTTTCGAGGACCGCATCGGCCTGTTCGAGCAGGCCGACGGCGGCACCATCTTCCTCGACGAGATCGGCGATACCTCGCCGTCGTTCCAGGTCAAATTGTTGCGCGTGTTGCAGGAAGGCGAGATACGCCCGGTCGGCAGTTCGCGTTCGCGCAAGGTCGATGTGCGCGTGCTGTCGGCGACCAACCGCGATCTTGAAGAAGAAGTGCGCAAGGGTCGTTTCCGCGAAGACCTCTATTACCGGCTGACCCAGTTTGTGCTGCCGATGCCCGCGTTGCGCGAACGCAAGATGGACATCCCGCTGATCGCGCTGGCGCTGTTGCGCGAAGCCGCGCCGGCGATGGGCAAAGAGATACAGGGCTTTACGCCGGAGGCGCTGGATTGCATGGACAGCTACCAGTGGCCGGGCAACGTGCGCGAGATGCAGAACGAGATCCTGCGCGCTATCCTGCTGTGCGTTCGACTGCTCATCGGCGCCCACCTGTTCTCGCCCAAGGTGTTGCGCGCCGCGCCGGAAGAGCAGTCGAACGACATGAGCATCCTCGCCGGTCTGGACGGCAGCCTCAAGGATCGCATGGAGGCGCTGGAAGCGCGCGTGCTGCGCGAATGCCTGATCCGCCACCGCTGGAACAAGACGCGTGCCGCCACCGAGCTGGGCTTGTCGCGCGTCGGACTGCGCAGCAAGCTGGCGCGTTACGGCATGGAGAAAAAAGGTGAGTGACAGCAAGCACGAACCGCTCAATCTGCTGTGGCTGCAATCGGGCGGCTGCGGCGGTTGCACGCTGTCGCTGCTGAATGCGGATTGCCGCAATCTGTTCGATACACTGAAGGGGCTCGGCATCAACCTGCTGTGGCATCCGGCCTTGTCCGAGCAGACTGCCGACGAGGCGCGCAAGATCATTGACGACTGCGCCAGCGGCGCGGTGCGGTTGGACATCCTCTGTCTTGAAGGCGCGGTGTTGCGCGGCCCGTTCGGCAGCGGCGGCTTCCATCGCACCGCCAATGGCAATTCGATGAAGAGCATGCTCGAACGTCTGGCGCATGCGGCGCGCTATACCGTCGCGGTCGGCAGCTGTGCCGCATTCGGCGGCGTGACCTCGGGCGGCAGCAACCCGACCGATGCCTGCGGCATGCAATATGAAGGCGACGCGCAGGGCGGCTTGCTGGGCGAGGATTACCGTGCGAAGAGCGGCCTGCCGGTGGTCAACATCTCCGGTTGCCCGACCCATCCGAACTGGGTGGTGGAGACGCTGGCATCCATTGCCGCTGGCGAGATGGGCGAAGAACAGCTGGATGTCTACCGCCGCCCGCGCCTGTATGCCGATCATCTGGTGCACCACGGCTGCACGCGCAACGAGTTCTACGAGTTTAAGGCCAGCGCGCAGAAGCCGTCCGACCTCGGCTGCCTGATGGAGAACCTCGGCTGCAAGGGCACGCAGGTGCATGCCGATTGCAACATCCGCCTCTGGAACGGTGAAGGTTCCTGCGTGCGCGGCGGTTATGCCTGCATCGCCTGCACCGAGCCCGGCTTCGAAGAGCCGGGACATCCTTTCGGCGTGACGCCCAAAGTGGCGGGTATCCCCATCGGATTGCCGACCGACATGCCGAAGGCGTGGTTCGTCGCGCTGGCGTCGCTGTCGAAGTCGGCCACGCCGAAACGTGTGAAGGAGAACGCGGTGTCCGACCATCAGGTGATCACGCCTGCGAGCAAGAGGACGAGGTTGAAGTGATGAAAATGTTTTCCTCTGCGTTTTTTATTTCCGCTCAAACCCCTTCCAACTCCCCCTTGTCAGGGGGAGAGCTGAGCGGCTCCTCCCCTGACAAGGGGAGGTTGGGAGGGGTTTGTATGCCTAAGTGTTTACCGTGTCTCTGTGGTGAAGGGTTTTCAAAATGACCCGCCGCATCGTCGGACCATTCAACCGTGTCGAGGGCGACCTCGAGGTCACGCTCGACATCGAGGGCGGCATCGTGCGCGCCGCCTACGTGAACTCGCCGATGTATCGCGGCTTCGAGCAGATCCTGCTGGGCAAGCATCCGCTCGATGCGCTGGTGTACGTGCCGCGCATCTGCGGCATCTGCTCGGTGGCGCAATCGGCGGCGGCGGCACAGGCGTTGGCGCAGGGTATGGGCTTGCAGCCGCCCGACAACGGCCGCCTCGCTGCCAATCTCACCCTGGCGGCGGAGAACCTCGCCGACCACCTGAGTCACTTCTATCTGTTCTTCATGCCGGATTTCGCGCGCGACGGTTATCGCGACCGCGCCTGGTTCGCCGACGCGCAAGCGCGTTTCAAATCGGTATCGGGCTCGGCCACCAACGATGTACTGCCGGTGCGCGCGAAGTTCATGAATGTGATGTCCTATCTTGCGGGCCGCTGGCCGCACACGCTGTCGCTGCAACCGGGAGGCTCGTCGCGGCCGCTGGAAGAAGCGGAGAAGTTGCGCCTCAAGATGCTGCTGAACGAGTTCCGTGCCTTCCTCGAACGCACACTGTTCGGCGACACGCTGGAGGCGGTTGCTGCACTGGATAGCGAGGAGGCGCTGTATGCCTGGATGCAGCCGCGTGCCAAGTCCGCCGATTTCCCGCGCTTCCTGCATATCGCGCGCGATCTGGATCTGCAGAAGATGGGACGCGCCGCCGACCGCTTCATGAGTTACGGCGCATATAGAGATGGTGCGGCTGCATTATTCCCCGCTGGCGTGTGGGCTGACGGCAAGTTGCAGGCACTGGATACAACCGCGATCCGCGAGGATGTGAGCAGCAGCTGGATGGCGGGCGATGAGGCGCTGGCACCGCAAGAAGGTCGCACCCTGCCGCAGCCGGACAAGCCCGATGCCTATTCCTGGTGCAAGGCGCCGCGTCTGTCCGGCCAGGTGATGGAGACGGGTGCCCTAGCGCGCCAGATGATCGCGGGCCACCCGCTGGCGCGCGATCTGGTGGGACGTCACGGCGCTAGCGTGACAGCACGCGTGGTCGCACGAATGCTGGAATTCGCGCTGGTGATCCCGGCGATGGAGAGTTGGCTGCAACAGATACGGCCGGGCGCACCTTTCTGCCTGCCCGCGCTGGAGCTGGACGAAGTGCGCGGCATCGGCCTGATCGAAGCGGCGCGCGGTAGTCTCGGCCACTGGATGGATGTGCGCAAAGGCAAACTGCACAACTACCAGATCATCGCGCCGACCACCTGGAACTTCTCGCCGCGCGATGCGGCAGGCGTGCCGGGAGCGTTGGAGCAGGCGCTGGTCGGACTGGCAGCGGAAGAGGGCGGCAACGCCGCGCCGCTGGCGGTGCAGCATGTAGTCAGATCGTTCGACCCGTGCATGGTGTGCACGGTGCATTAAGGAGAGCACATGGAACGCTTCACCATCTCACTCGATGAAAAACTCGCCAGCGAATTTGACCGCCTGATCCGCGAGCGCGGCTATCTCAACCGCTCCGAGGCGGTGCGCGACATGCTGCGTGGCAAGCTGGAGACGCTGCGCGTGCAGGACAAGCAGGCGTTGTACTGCGTGGCCAGCCTGTCCTATGTCTATAACCACCACGAGCGCGACCTCGCGGAACGGCTGACCGGATTGCAACATGACCACCACGACCTGGTGGTGGCCTCCACCCATGTGCACCTCGACCACGACAACTGTCTGGAGACGGTGATGCTGCGTGGCAAGACCGAGGTGGTGCGCCGCTTCGCCGATGCGCTGATCGCCGAGCGCGGCGTGCGCCACGGTCAGGTCAACCTGGTGCCGGTCGATGCCGAAGCCGCGCATGGCCACGGCCATGTGCACAGTCATCCGACTACTTGAATATGTCGGTCAGCAAGCACACCCCTTCTTCCAGACTGCCGCTGCCGGCGGAGATCGAGTCGTTCTCGGAATCCGCCTGGATCGATGTCGTGCGCTCGATGGACGAGGTCTACAACGAGCTGCTGCAATACGAGGTGGTGCTTGAGCACAAGAACGCCGAGCTGGAAGAGTCGCAGCAGTTCATCTACAGCATCCTCACCTCGATGTCCGACCTGCTGGTGGTGTGCGACCGCAACGCGGTGATCGAGGAGGTGAACCATTCGTTGATCGCATTCGCTGGGCGTACCGAGCAGGAACTCAAGGGCGCCAAGCTGGGTTCGCTGTTCGCCGATGAGAGCGGTTGTACAACGGCGAAGCGGGTCATCTCCAGTCTTACCACCGAACCGGCCAACGACATCGAGTTGCAGTTCAAGACTCGCGACGGCGGCACCACGCCGGTGGCGCTCAATTTCACACCGCGCCTTTCCGGAGCGGGCAAGCTACTGGGCGTGGTGATCACCGGGCGGCCGGTGGGCGAGTTGCGCCGTGCATATCACAAGCTGCGCGAGGCGCACGAGGAGCTCAAGCGCACGCAGCAGCAACTGCTACAATCCGAGAAGATGGCGTCATTAGGCAAACTGGTGGCCGGTGTGGCGCACGAGCTCAACAACCCGATCAGCTTCGTGCTCGGCAACGTGCATGCCATGCAGAAGTACACGCCGCGCCTGAAGCGCTATCTGGATGCGGTGCATGAGGGCGTGGCAGGCGCGGAGTTGCGCGCCTTGCGCGAGGAGTTGCGCATTGACCGCATTCTCGACGACCTCGCGCCGCTGCTGGCCGGGGCGGTGGAAGGTTCGGAGCGCACGCGCGACATCGTCGACGGACTCAAACGCTTCTCGGCTTCCGACCGCAACGAGAATGTCGAATTCAATCTGGCCGAAACCATCGAGCGTTCTGTGCACTGGGTGACCCGCGCAGCACCGGTCAATTTCCGTGTGCAGACGGAGGTGCCCAAAGAGCTACCGGTGTTCGGCTCTCCGGGACAGTTGCAGCAGGTCATCATCAATCTGGTGCAGAACGCCTCCGATGCCACCGAGGGAAAAACAGACCCCTTGCTTACCATCGGGTTCGAGCCCAACGATGAGCGCGTGGTGATCCTGTTCCGCGACAACGGCCCGGGCATCGCCGAGCAGGAACTGGGCAAGATCTTCGATCCGTTCCACACCACCAAGCCGGTCGGCAAAGGCACGGGGCTGGGGCTGTCGATCAGCTACGGCATCGTCGAACGCCACGGCGGCGAACTGTCGGTGAGCAATGCGCAGGGCGGCGGGGCGCTGTTCCGTTTGTGCCTGCCGCGCGCGAAGCGCTGATCACGGCGAACTGTTCGGCAACTTCAAAAAAGATATAGGTCTTTTTTCTGCTTGAAGCGGCGGGCGGGGTGAGGATAGGATTCGGGTCGGTTCGCACCTGTTTTCACTTGTTGGTGCTCGGAAATTTTATTGAGTTTGGCTTCTTTTACTCTTAATCCACAGGAGCTGATCTATGGGTGCAAAAACTTGGATGCTCGTCCTTGCCGACACTAATGCGCGTGTCGCGCTTGCTGCGAAGCCTCCGTTGGATCGTGAGGCAACCCAGAAGCTGGCCGATTCACTCTTCCCTGGCGAGTTGCTTGAGCCAATTGGGGATAGCGACCTTTCCTATACATGTCCGCCTGACAACGAAGTACATATAGGCTGCTTTCCGGGGGTATCGGTTGTCGCAGCCAAAGAATTTGGCATCGACTACCCCTCAAAGTTGCCCCAGAGGTTCGTCGCTGCTGGTGGAAATGGAACGATCACGCTTCACGCCATGCACAGCGTGGTTGATTGGTTCGCGTATGCGACGTGGGTAAACGGAAAGCTAATGCGTTCCCTGAGCCTGTCTCCGGATAGCGGCATCATGGAAGACATCGGACAGCGCATGCCTTTTGAAGAACCGTACTGGTCGGGAAAGCATCCCGCAGTTGATAGTGACGAAGAGGAGGATGCTTACCCGTTCCCATTTCATCCTTTGGAACTTGGTGAGGCCACATTGAAGGACCAGTTCGGCTACCAGCTTGAAGGCTATGTCGATGCATCCCTGCTTGAACCCGAGTCGATTCCTTTAGTTCGCTACAAGCGTTCACGTTCACCGTGGTGGAAGTTCTGGTGACGAGGCCCAACCCAGCATTCCATCGGACGCTGCGCGATAAAGCCGCGCAGCGCCGGTGAATTCAAACGTTAGGCGGAGCCATAAAAGCATGACCGAACTTATTGGCACTACGCTCGACAGTATCTCGCACAGACTTTATGTTGGGAGCTTGAATTACTCTCCAAGCTTTCTAGTTGTTAACTTAAAGGGCATGGCAGGTCATTCACTTCAAAAGCTGATTGATTTAGCCATTGGGCGTGCCGTAGTCATCGGTGGTACGCAATCAGCCAGCGAAACGGATTTATTGGTGAGTGTGAAAGATGCCCTTTATTTCCAAGGGGACGATGGATCGCATCCAGATCGTGGTTACTTGGCAAGCGTCGAGTTTCAACGAAATGCAGAATTAGTTATGTTCGAAATGGACAAGCTGGTTGATGGAGCCGACACAATCATGTCGTTCTGGCTAAAAGAAGGGCATCCTTTCTATCCCGTGTTCTGGGACTTTGCTTTCTTGATTGAAAAAAACAATGATGCGATTGTTTTTATCGGGTCAAGTTCAGATTGAGGTCTTGCCCAACCAGCGAAGAAATGGGGACAGATATATTTATCCAGAGCGGCGGTTTGCAATAATCTTGCCTGAGATGCAAGGAGGATTTCGATGAAGGCTGTCATTTGCACGAGATACGGGCCGCCGGATGTGCTCCGCCTCGCGGAGGTTGAAAAGCCGATCCCGCAGAGCAATGAGGTGTTAATCAAGATCCATGCGACCACCGTGCATATCGGCGACACCAAGATCCGGGGCTTCAGGCCGGGGATGGGTTTTGCGCTGGACTTGCTGGTCAAACCTTTTATGTGGATCGCTGTCGGTTTCACCGGACCCAGAAGGAAGATATTGGGGATGGAGCTGTCTGGCGAGATCGAGGCTGTCGGCAAGGATGTATCCCGGTTCAAGCATGGGGATCAGGTATTCGGGGCGACCGAGATGAGATTCGGCGCTTATGCTGAATACATCTGCCTGCCGGAGGAGTGGGCGTTGGCGATCAAGCCGGCCAATATGACGCATGAGGAAGCCGCGGCAGTTCCCAATGGCGCGACAACCGCATTGCTCATCCTCAGAAAGGCGAATGTCCAGCGCGGTCAGAAAGTCCTTGTCTATGGGGCGTCCGGAAGCGTGGGCACTTTTGCCGTGCAACTTGCCAAGGCCATGGGGGCTGGGGTCACCGGTGTGTGCAGTACCGCGAATCTGGAGATGGTGAGGTCCCTGGGCGCGGATAAAGTCATCGATTACACGACAACGGATTTCACCAGTAACGGTGAGCGCTACGATGTCATCTTCGATGCAGTAGGCAAGCTTTCACGTTCGCGGATCAGGGTTCG
>Ga0209417_1007281_pt1 | contig 10761 bp, 12 predicted proteins | sample RifGroF2_FD_184002 | JGI IMG/M metagenome (GOLD analysis project Ga0209417, IMG submission 184002) | Groundwater microbial communities from Rifle, Colorado, USA - Groundwater F2 (SPAdes) (version 2) | ecosystem: Environmental > Aquatic > Deep subsurface > Groundwater | place: Rifle, Colorado... | reverse complement strand
AATATTCCTGATTTTGCAAAATCGTCAAATCTTTCAATTACTGATTTGAATGGTAAAGTTGTATTAAATCTTGGAAATAATCTCCAAATTGGTGAAAATTCAGTACAGTTTGATACTGATAAGTTTACTTCAGGAAATTATTTTATTACATTAACTGTTGATGGTGAAATTGTTACTCATAAATTCACAATAGTAAAATAATTACAAGTATTATTATAATTCAAAGGCCGTTCTTTTGAGCGGCCTTTTTCTTTTATTTGTTAATATTCAAAAAAATAATTGTAATTTTGTATTTTTACGAAGTGAAAAACGGCGTGTGGCGCAGCCCGGGTAGCGCACTACTTTGGGGTAGTAGGGGTCGCTGGTTCAAATCCAGTCACGCCGACAATCAAATATTGGAAAAACTTTTACTAAAAGATTGAAATTTCAGTATTTTTCAATTATTTTTTTTTGTTGTTTGAGAAATAATTCGTAATTTTGTAGATTATATTTTAATTAGGTTTATATAAATGGTAACAAATCAGAGAAAAGCAGCACTCGTTGAAAGATTTGGAAAGGATACAAAAGATTCAGGCAAACCAGAAGTTCAAATTGCTATCCTTACAGAAAGAATTGCAGACCTTACTCGTCACTTGGAAAGACATCCAAAAGATTTCCATACTAGACGTGGCATGATTATGCTTGTAGCTAAAAGACGTAAACTTTTAGATTATCTCACTTCAAGAAATATTGAAGCATATCGTACAATTATCAAAGAATTGTCATTACGTAAGTAATTTTTTGAATTGATAAATTATTAAGAAAGAACTTCTTTCAAGGAAGTTCTTTTTTTATTTTGTTCTTACAGAAAAGAATAATATTACAGACAATACTGAAGCCGACACAACTATTGCTGGTTCAAGGATTTCATCAATCCAGCTTGATTTTTCAGGTGGAAATTTCCCTTTTGTAATTGGTAAGGTTACATCTTCAATGTAAGATATATCTTCTGAATTCAAATAATCAGAAAAATTATTTTGGTAATTTTCGAATTTGCTAAGTTCCCCACTTTTCTCTTCAATAATGCAATTAGGATGAAAATCAATAGTTCTTAATATATTGCCACTTGATGAATTTTGATAAATAATATTAAATTCATTCAACGCAATTTTCAAATTTAAAACATTTATTTTAGTTGATTTTGTGAAGACTTTGATATTCTGTATAATTAATTCATCGGTTATCCGGTTTGCAAAGTATTCAGGAAGATTTTCTGAAAATTTTAGTACAATTTCGGAATTTCCATTTTCTTGTAATTGTGCTGCAAGTTTTAGGGAATAATCAACAAGAAAAGAATCAATGATTTCTTTATTGGTATTAATTGCAAAAGAAAAACTGTTGATTGCAATAAGAGATATTAAAAGAATTAGTATTTTTTTCATTCTAAAAATTATATTTACTTTTAATATCTTCTAATATTGAAATGAGTTCAGTTTCGTGTTCATAAGCATTAGGATTAATCCTCAAATATCTATGATTAATAATTTTGAGTTTAATCAGTCTAACAGTTTTTTTCTTATTTATCTTGTCAAAGACAAAATAAATTTTTAAAACTTTCTCCCAGAGAATAGTCTTCGAATGGTTTCTAAATGAGATTGTTATACCTTCATCATTAATTGACAACTTTTTTCTTCGGAAAATTTGATATAGTAAAGTTAGTGAAGTAAGAATCACAAAGAGAATCATTAAGAAGATTAAAGGTTGATAAATTAATTTTGAGCTTTTGACACCGGCAAAAAACTCTTCAATCAAAATTGCAATACTCAATACCATTGCATATAAACTTAATGCTTTCCAGTAAAAATCCAACCGAAAAGAGAATTGCTTTTGATATTTATTATGTTCAGTATTTTCCATAAATGCAAATTAGAAAAATCGAATTAAATTTCAAAATTATTTATGATTTTTTTTTATATTAGAATCTGTTTCAAGGAATTCGACTATAGAATTTGCAATAAAAGAACCTGCTTCAGGTTTTGCAAATCGTCTTATGCAAATTTCCATTTCTTTAGTTTTAGCAGTATTATTGAGCAAATCCAGAATTGTTGGTAATAACGAAACCTGAATGGTTGATTGTTCAACAACAATTGAAGCTCCATTTTTCTCAAAAAATCTTGCATTATATTCCTGCTCTTTATTAATACCTATTTGCAAAGGAATTAAAATGGAAGGTTTACCGGCAATTGCCAATTCACTCATTGTTGATGCTCCAGCACGGGAAACAATCAAATCAGCTGCAGAGTATGCAGTAACCATATCCTCAATAAAAGTTGAAGCAACTATATTTGGATTATTTTCAAAATTGTTTCCGGTATAGGTTGACCCGGTTTGCCAATATAATTGGATATTATTTGCGTATAATTTTTTCAATTGTATCATTAATTGCTTTTGAACCTAAACTTCCACCAAACACAAATACTAATTTTTTTTCAGGATTAAAACCTAATTTCAATTTAGCATCACTTTGTGAAATAACATTAGAAATCAAATTCCTGACGGGGTTCCCGGCATATACGATTTTTTTTAATGTCTTATTTTCGAAAAACTTTTCTGTTTCTGGAAAGGAAGTAAATAAAACATCAGATTTTGCGGCTAACATTGAAATTGATTTGCCAGGATTAAAGTTTGATTCCAACAAAAAAACAGGAATTCCCATTTTATAAGCAGCAACACAAGGTGCATAGCTAATATAGCAGCCTGTTGCAATAACAGCAGAGATTTTTTCTCTTTTAATTAACTTTTTCAATTTAATTTCACTTTGCAGTATCTTAAAAGGAATGAGTAAGTTTTTCAAAGAAAAAATTTTCCTTAAGCCTTCAACTTCAATGGGGAAGAAAGGATAGCCAAGTTTTTGCACGACTTTTCCTTCAATTTTATCTGTTCTTCCAGTAAAATAAAATGAAAACTCTTCAGAAATTTTAGATAATTCTTCAACGACAGCTATTGCAGGGAATAAATGCCCCCCAGTTCCTCCGGCAGCAATCAGGAAATTATACTTTTTCATAAATAATGTGTAAAATTAAATGATATATTAATTAAATTGCACTTTTTTACAAAATGACGAAAACAATTAAAAATTTATTTCTTTTTTTTCGTTTATATATCTTTAAGAATAAATATTCTGGGGTATTTTATGTACAAATCTTTTGTTTTTATATTTGCTTTCTTCTTAACAATTGCTGCTTATGCACAGCCAAAAATAGAAATTGAAGGAGGTACTACTTTCGATTGGGGAAAATCTAATCCTGCAAAATCCCCACTCAAAACAACAATTAAAATTAAAAATGTTGGTAATGAAATATTAAAAATCAAAGAAGTAAAGCCCGGTTGTGGCTGCACAAATGCACCACTCGATAAATACGATATCCAACCAAACGATTTCGCATCAATGGAGGTTTCACTTAATATTACTTCCTATACCGGTGATATTACAAAATCAATAAGAATTTCTTCTAATGACCCTCAAAACGGTGATACTTATGTTTTCCTTAAAACAAATGTCTTTCGCCCATTAATTGCTGAGCCATCAGTTTATTTAGGTAAAAGCATCATCAATATTAATGAAGAAGTTACTTTTGAATTTAAACTCAAAAATCAGACTGATAAACCAATTAAAATTTTAAGTTATGATATTTCACCTGAGGAAGCAGTTTCTTCAATTATGAAGAATGAAATTGTAGCACCTAATAGCAGCAAAGCATTCACAATTAAAGCTACATCCAAAACTGTTGGTAGATTGAATGGTCAGCTTAAGATTCATACAGATATTAAAGATGTACCTGATATGACAATTTATTTCTATGGAAATGTTGTCACAGATGAAGGTAATAGAATTCCAAGATAGCATAAGATAAATGCTCAAAGTTTCAATAATAACTATTGGAGATGAAGTCCGCATTGGACAAGTTGTAAACACAAATGCAGCTTGGATAGCCAAAGAAATCACTCAACTTGGCGCTTTCATCTCCAATCATATTACAATTGGTGATGATTTTGATTTAATGTTGTCAACACTTAAATCAGAAATCAATAAAAACGATATTATCATCACCACGGGAGGACTTGGTCCCACTCATGATGACATCACAAAGCCGGTTCTCCTCAAGTACTTCAATGATGAAATTATATTCGACCAAAATTCTTTTCAAAATATAAAAAAATTATTTAATAGTCGTGGAAGACCAATCACCGATAGGAATAAACTCCAAGCTTATATTCCCTCTAAATCAATCCCATTGCTAAATCAGTTGGGCACAGCACCTGGTTTGATGTATAAACTTCCGGATGATAAACTTCTTTTCGTTTTACCCGGTGTTCCTGCTGAAATGAAGTCTATTACTTCAAATTCAATTTTATCGATTATTGAAGCAAAAATTAAACAACAAAATCATAATGTAATACTTTATAAAACTCTCCATGTTGCAGGTATATTTGAATCATCACTTGCAGATTTAGTAGGTGATGTTGATGAGTTTCTGGAATTGTCGACTTTGGCATTCCTCCCAAGTTATGGTGGAATTCGTTTGAGAATTGGAACAGAGGCTGAAAACTTTGATATAGCACAAAAGGAAATAGATAGAATTACCGAAATTTTGTACAAAAAAGTCGGTCAATTTATTATTGGAGAAGATGAATTAGATTTAGCAACATTACTGTCTGAAAAATTAAAAAAAAGAAAATACACAGTTGCAGTTGCTGAATCGTGTACAGGCGGCGGTTTAGGATTTGAATTCACTAAAATCCCCGGTTCAAGCAGTTATTTTCTTGGTGGTGTAATATCTTATTCAAATTCAGTTAAAAATGAATTTCTCAATATTCCAAATAAAATTTTGGAACAATATTGTGCTGTCAGCAAGGAAACGGCTGAATTGATGGCTATGAATTGCAGATTAAAATTCAATTCTGATTATTCATTATCAATTACAGGTATAGCAGGTCCGGATGGAGGTTCAGAAGATAAACCTGTCGGTACTGTATGGATTGGCATCTCCGATAAGGAACAAACCACAGCAAAATTATTTCATTTTGGTAATGACAGAGATCTCATTAGAGAACGTTCTATTCAAACTGCCTTATTAATGCTATTTGATTTAATCAAGTAATTCCCTAATCTAATTCTAATTTTAAACTTTTTTCTAAAAAATCATTGAAGGTTTTCTTTTTTGAATTAATTTTATAATTCTTAATAATAATAATTTCAAAAACAAAAATAAAAGGTCTAAAATGAGTACAGTAATTTTATCAGCCTCAAGAACACCAATCGGTTCTTATCTTGGAACTCTTTCAAATTTTTCAGCACCACAACTCGGCGCTGCTACAATCAAAGAATCAGTAGCAAGAGCAGGTGTCGCTCCAGAGGATATAAATGAAGTTATAATGGGTAATGTGCTGCAAGGTGGTGTAGGACAAGCTCCTGCACGTCAAGCATCAATATTTGCCGGATTACCAAAAAGTGTTGAATGTATGACCATCAACAAAGTATGTGGCAGTGGATTGAAAGCGGTTATGTTGGCAGATCAAGCAATTAAAGCAGGTGATGCAAATGTAATTGTTGCTGGTGGTATGGAATCAATGACTAATGCACCCTATTTCCTGAAAAAAGCTCGTTCCGGATTCAGAATGGGTCATGGGGAATTACTTGATATGATGATTCACGATGGTCTTTGGGATGTTTACAAAGATATTCATATGGGTAATGCGGGTGAACTTTGTGCTTCAACATTTAATCTTTCACGTGAAGAACAAGATGATTACGCAATTATGAGCTATGAACGTGCTTTAGATGCTATTAATAATGGTCATTTCAAAGATGAAATTGTACCTTTGGAATTAAGCTCCAGGGCAGGCACAACTGTTATAGATACAGACGAAGAACCCGGCAAAGTGAATTTTGGTAAGATTCGTTCACTTAAAACAGTGTTCAAAGCAGACGGCTCAGTTACCGCTGCCAATGCTTCTTCGATTAATGATGGTGCATCTTCCTTAGTTGTAGCATCCGAAGAATATGCTGCTGCAAAAGGATTAAAACCGATTGCCAAAGTACTTGGTCATGTGTCTTATGCTCAGGAACCCGAATGGTTCACCACTGCTCCGGCTTTTGCTATACAAAAACTTTTAGATAAAGTTGGAATGAAAGTGGAAGATATTGACTTATTCGAAGTAAACGAAGCTTTTGCAGTTGTTTCTATGATTACAGCTAAGAAATTGAACATACCTTATGAAAAAATGAATGTATGCGGTGGAGCAGTCTCTTTAGGTCATCCAATTGGAGCAAGCGGAGCAAGAATCCTCACTACCCTTCTCTATTCATTGAAAAGATTAGGAAAAAAATATGGCATTGCATCGCTTTGCATTGGTGGTGGTGAAGCAAATGCATTGCTCGTAGAAATGATATAAATAAAAATTGTGATTTTGAATAAAAAAAAAGCGAAGAAATCTTCGCTTTTTTTGTAATTCAAATTGTAAGCATTATAAAGAAGATTCAATTGCTTTAGCTAGCTTTTGTTCCAAATCACCCTGAACACCAACTTCAGCTAAGATTATCTTCCCATTTTTATCAATAACATATAAAGAAGGAATTCCTGTAACCTTGTAATTTTCGGCTACTTTATCACCCTTCAAAAGCAAACCGTAAGTATATTTATTTTCCTTCATAAATTTAGATGCATCTGATTTCTCCCAAGTATTCACACCATATACCAAAACATTTTTGGATTTGTATTTGTCGTGAATTTTCTGAATTGTTGGCATTACTATTTTACAAGGATTGCACCAAGTTGCCCAGAAATCAAGCACAACGACTTTGCCTTTAAGACTATTAAGAGATACTTTATTTCCATTAGCATCCAACAAAGCCCAATCAGGAGCTTGTGAGCCTACTTGCAATAATCCATTGTCCTGAACTTCAGCTCCGGCATTATCACCATGAGGATTATCCATACCTCCCATTTCTCCTTCCATTGTGTGCATGGAATCCAAATCAGTGAATTTATAATTAACTATATCCATTGGCTGAGTGAATAAATTCGCAGGAATTTTTTCGTCTAATTTTACATTGGAAATATAAATTTGAATATTTTGAACAACTTTTTTAGATTTATCTTCAATCTTTGAAGTATATTTTTTCATTAATTTATCCTCTGCTGAGAAAAAATAATGATTTTCAACAGTATAGTCCATATGGCCATCAGCAGACTGTGATACTTCATAAAATTTTTCGCCATTGATTTCTGTTTCACCAATATATTTGAAATGTTCTGAGCTTTTGCGAATACCTGCAGTATCAAGAGTATTATCAATTATCATATAGAAGCTTTGTGTCATTTCAGAAGCTAATTTGGAAGCCATGCTCATATCATCAGAAGCAGAAAGTGATTTTTGCTGTTCATCTTTTACAATAAAAGTTTTACCGTCAAAAGTAATTACTGTACCACCATTTTCTTCAATTCTGTATAAAATTTGAGAATCTTCTTCATCACCGGCTTTAGCAGCGAATACTTTTGTAGAAAATTCTTGTTCTTCACCTTTAATAAGGTTATTATATGTAATTGTAAATTCTGCTGATTTCACTTTATTTGCTGCAAAGTCTGAATCAAAAAATAATTGAAGCGAATCTTGTTTGCTACTACATGATGCAAAACCAATTCCAATCAACGCAATTAAGAATAGTTGACTTAATTTTTTCATTTGCGTATTTTCCTTTTAAATTTAAAAAATATATAAAAAACAAAATTACGAATATTTCAAATAATACCTATTAGATTATATTAAAGAAAAATTGTAATTACAGAATATTTTATTCATTCATTGAAGTTAGGATAGATAGTGCTTTGATTGCAGCAGTTTCAGTCCTTAATCTTCTAGGTCCTAAATACCATTTTTGCAAATTTGGAATAATTCCGAACTGATCTAATTCATCCTGATGAAATCCACCTTCCGGACCGACTAAAATAAGCGTATCCCCTTCTATTCTTGTATTTAAAGGTTTTTCGCCATTTTCGTCAAGCAAAATAATATACTTAAACTTATTGAAAATTTCTTCTTTAAGATTTAAATCAAATATAGGAGTGAGTTTTAGTAAGTTTGCTCTGCGTGATTGTTTCATAGCAGAAACTGCAATTTTGTTTAGTCTTATAAGGTCAATTTTATTTGTTTGAGAGTATTGACAAATGGGAATAAAAACTTCCACAGCACCTAATTCTGTGGCTTTCTCTACAATTGTTTCCAAGCGGTCTTTATGATGCAAATTACAAACCCAGAGAGAAAAATTAAACTTGATTTCTCCATAATTCTCATATAATTCCTTAACTTCCAGAGATGGATTCCAATTTTTATCATAAGAGACTCTACAAAGAGCTACCAGTCCTTTTCCGTTTGTAACTAGTATTTCCTCTCCGTTTTTAATTCGCAATGCCTTTAAATGCTTTTGTTCCTGTCCGGGAACAGTTGGAGTTAAATCTCCTATCGAAAAATCTTCTAAATATAAACATTCCATTTTAATTAATCTATTTTTTAATCGAAAATCATTAAAATTATAATAAAATAAAGTATTTTCGTAAATATTTATTTGTTTATTTTGTGAATTTTCGTAAATTTGAATTCTGTAAAAAAACAATATTAATAAATTTCAATCATTAAATCAATAAGGATAACAATGACAAAAGCAGAAATTGTAGATGAAATTTCAAAAGAAACCGGTCTAACCAAGATCGAAACAAAAGCTGTTGTTGATGGAGTACTTTCTACAATCATTAATGCAGTATCAAGCGGCAAAAGAATTGAACTCCGTGGATTTGGTGTTTTCAAATCAAAAGTAAGAAAACCAAGAATGGCACGTAATCCAAAAACTGGTGCTTCAGTTCCATTGGAACAAAGATCAGTTCCTGTTTTCAAGCCTTCACCTGATTTCTTGAAAAAAGTTAATGATAACGTTAATTAATTTCTAATCAGATTATTGTTAAACTAGTTAATGGAGTTATACTATGCCTTGCGGTAAAAAGAGAAAACGCCATAAAATGGCCACTCATAAAAGAAAGAAAAGATTGCGTAAGAATAGACATAAAAAAAGGAAATAACTTTTTTATAAGATGAAAAAGTTTCCTGAAAATTTTGACTATTCTTTGATTAGAACTGAAGAAAGAATCAATAAAATCAGACAGGTGCTGGAAAAGCGTCGGTCTGATTTTTCTTTAGTTTTGGAAAATGTTCACGATCCCCACAATCTATCAGCGGTCCTTCGCTCTTGCGATGCTGTTGGTGTTTTCGAGGTATGCTTCCTGTATCATTCAGGACAAGAATTACCTAAATTAGCTGAATCAAGCAGCGCTTCTGCCCGGAAGTGGATAAATCATAAGATTTTTAATGATGTGGACAGTTGTTACTCATACTTGCGTGATGCAGGAAAGAAAATCTACACAACCCACATGGCTCAGGATTCACAAGACTTGTACAATATGGACTTAACTCAGCCAATTGCTCTTGTATTTGGTAATGAACATGCAGGAGTTTCTGAGGAAGCATTTACAAAAGCTGACGGGAACTTTTTAATTCCGCAGGTTGGGATGGTACAAAGCTTGAACATCTCTGTTGCAGCAGCAGTTACCTTATTTGAAGTTTTCAGACAAAAACGAAATGCAGGTCAATACAACAGTCCGGATTTTTCTCATGCTGAGTATGACCAGCATCTACAAGATTGGCTCAGCCGTTAGATTATTGTTTTTTAAGTGCTTCCAGCAACAATTCTTCCGTTTTCAGGGGATATGTAATATTATTTGCAATATTCCAATCCAAAGTATCGATTAAAGAGTAATACGGTGTACCGTTACGCAAATAAATTATGGCAGGAAGTTCATTAAGAGTAAATAATCCTTCGTAAGGATGATGGTTTGCACGAGCTGTCATTGCATAAAGTTCATAAACATTTGTATCCAATCCCAAATCTCTGAATATTTTAATTATATAAGTAAAACTTTTTTCAGTTGTTGGGCATGAACAAGCTGCCCTTGAAAAAATCAGGAAACGGTCACGGTTTGGATCAAATCTTGCAGCAATTTCACTCATAACTGTTGTGTCGGCTTGATAAGTTTCCAATGCTTCCCAAATCCAAAGATATCCGGGTGTATTTGCCATCTCCTCAATCGTCATTGGAATAGCATCAGGTTCAACAGCATTATCCTGACAAGAATTTACTGCAAATAGAAAGAGTAAAATATATATTAAAAAAGATATTTTTTTCATTTCAGCTTAAATTTATTTCAACAAAAATTACAATTTCAAAATTACGAAATTTAGATCTAATCACGTTAAAGTGAAGATATTATAGAAGATAAAAAATAATTTAAAAAATATTTCAAATTTATACATCTTATTTAAGATAATTTTCGTAATTTTGAAGTCTATTGATTTTGCAAAAACAAAATATAAGGCTCGGTAGCTCAGCTGGTAGAGCATTAGACTTTTAATCTAAGGGTCGTGGGTTCGATCCCCGCCCGAGTCACACAACACAACTCAAAAGTCCCTTTCAGACTATATCTTCTGGAAGGGATTTTTTTATTATATTTACTTTTTTCTATTAATTTTACATCTTTACATAATATTTTCAAAGTTAAATGAGAACTTCATATTTGATATAAATACCTAGTTTGTGTGTTTTCCTATTAGTAAAAGAAGTGTAAAGAGGTTAAAAGAGGTTAGAAATGAGCAAAGTAAAAGGGAGTAATGACT
>Ga0209417_1007279_pt1 | contig 10763 bp, 11 predicted proteins | sample RifGroF2_FD_184002 | JGI IMG/M metagenome (GOLD analysis project Ga0209417, IMG submission 184002) | Groundwater microbial communities from Rifle, Colorado, USA - Groundwater F2 (SPAdes) (version 2) | ecosystem: Environmental > Aquatic > Deep subsurface > Groundwater | place: Rifle, Colorado... | reverse complement strand
TGCATAAAATTCATTATCATTTGTTTCTAAAATAATATCAATACCGATATCTTTATTTGGAATATTTAATTGTTTTTTAATTTCTAAAGGAGTATCATTTAATAACCAAGAATTTTTAATCAAATTATTCCATTTGTTATCGAAAAGAAAAAATAATTTGCAGAGATATTCAAAATAATTTCCTTTTTCTTTATTTGATAGATTTTTTAATTGTTTGTTAAAATCGCTAAATGATACGCATTGTTTTATTATTTCTTTAAACTTATTATACATTATTAAAATAATATACTAATATTATTTTAATATATTTTCAATTTTTTTAGTATTCAAATCATGTAACGTTATTTTGTATAAAATTTTAATAATATATTATAACTATTTATAATCTATTTTCAAAATTATTATATATTTTTTTATTGTAAATTGATTTTACAATTATCAATTATTTGTAATATATAATAAGGTCATAAAACATAATTAAAAATTGAAAAATATTCTTTTTACTTTATTATATAATAATAAAGATGAATAAAGTAAAAAATATATTAAAATTGTTGAATGATTATAAAATATTTTTTTTTGATTTTGAAACGATAGGGTTAAATGATCCAATCCCGATCGAGATAGGCATATGCGATATTGATGAAAATGAAATAATAAATGAAATTATTTGTAGTAATAGAATAAATGAAGGCATGAATATTAACAATATTGATTATATAAAAATACGTAAAGGATTAAATATTGATAAAATAATAGAAATTATAAAAAATAAATGTGGAAAAAAATGTATTTTTATTGGACATAATTGTAAATCAATTGATTTTAGAATATTTGCATATGAATTACAAAATTATATAAATAATTGGTATTTGATTTGCACATTAGATTACGCGAAATTAATAGATAAGGAACATGATTTGAAACTTACAAAAAATAAAAAAAGAAAAAGTTTTACACTTGATTCATTAAAATCATATTTTGGTATTAAATTACCATCACATAGTGCATATGCTGACGCATTGGCATGTAAGCGTGTTTTTAAAAAATTATTAAAAATAGATACATACAAATATGATAATGTTAATGATTTGAATAGATTATTGATTAATATTAAATCATTGAATAATAATTTTATTTGTAGATGTTATTATGATGAATATTTAGCAAATCATTTTTTAGATACATATTGTTTATCATCACTTGATGAATTAAAAGAATTAATAAAAACATTTATTAAAAATTATTGTCCTAAAATAAAAATAAATGCTGATATAACACAAATAAATAGAAATTTAACAACAACATATGTAACATTGAAAAATGATAATAATACAATAAATTGCTCTTTTTTAAATTCTAAATTTTTTAAGTTACCCACAATAAATAATAAAATTGTTGTTGAAGGAATATTATCAGTATATAATAATTCAATAACGCTTAATGCATTTGATTATTATATTACAGGAGAAAATAATGAAAAAATTAAACACGATACAATAATTGAAAAATTTGGAGCACATATTAATAGGCAAAGAAAACAATTATTTGGTAATTATCAAAAAATAGGTGTTGTTACTTCAATGTTTGCAAAAGGATTTATTGATTTTATTAATGTCGCAAAATGTGATGACATTATTTTATATGATTGTAAAGTTCAAGGCACAAATGCACCAGAAACAATAATAGACGCTATTAAATTGGCAAATAAACATGGATATGTTGATATAATTTCTATAATTAGAGGTGGTGGCTCTAATGAAGATTTAAATTGTTTTAATGATGAAAATTTAGCAAATGCAATAATAAAATCAAAAATAGATATTGTAACAGGAATCGGTCATACTTCGGATAATTGTTTGGCAGATCTAGTTGCTGAAAAAAATTTCATAACGCCAACTGAATGTGGAAAAGAATTAACAAAAGATTTATTAAAAAATATAAATGATAAAAAAAATATATTTTTAAATTTAATTAAAATAAAATTAAATTTTATATTAAATAAAATTAAATGTTATGAAAATAATTTATTCACTTTAATAAATAAAAAATATACTTTGCAAAAACAAATTATTTCTGATAATATGATAAAATTAAAAAATATTATCAAAAATATATTACATGAAACATATAATAAAATTTTAGAGAAAGAAAAAAATATTATTAGATTAATAAATGGAAAAATAAAATATGATTATGATAGAATTTATAAAAAAAAAAGACAATTATTAGAAAATATATATTATAAAAAAATATTTGAAAAATCATTCAAATTGAATGAAAAATTATATTCTATTTCCAGAACATTATTAAAAAAATTATAAATTTTATATGATAATATTATTAATGGAAAAATATGATATAGATTTTTCAATAGATTATTCAGAATTTGATTTATTATTTGGTGGTGATATACGTGGAAGAATATTTATGATGGCATTTTTAAAAGGCGAAAATTTAGTTATAGATCCAAATAATAAATTGCAACAAGATATTTTTAATGACAATCAAACAATAAAATATGAGGAAAATGAATACAAAATTTTTGATGATTTTATTTATTACCAAAAAATATATGAGAAATTAATAAATGAACATCGGGACAAAAATTTATTTATAGAAAATAAATGGAATAAAATATATACTATTGCGCAACAAAATGATAGGACAGGAAGAATTTATAAAAATTTTTTATATGAGTATGACAATAAGAAATTCCTCGGATTAGTGAATGCATTTGAACCAAAAATTAAGGATGTTATGGATTTAAGTCCATTAAAGGATACATTTGATGGAAAAATCATAATTTCTTATTTTAGAACAATGAATGATGTCGCAGATAGGTATATCAATGGAAATAGTATAGAAAATATAATAAATGATGTTGAATATGGTATAAAAAATGTCACCCTATTTAATGTAGATTATGGAGCAATATTAAAAGAATATATAAAATATCTTCGGACACATCCGGAAACACATCTCGGAGGAATAGAGGAAAAAAATTTATTACAAGAAATAAAACAAGATGAATGGAAATACGATGGAGAAAAATATTACAAATTAATTAACGAAGAAAAAAAATATAGTGTTGATTTAATAACCAAAGAATCATGTTATTCGACAAATGCCACAACAGATGAAAAACAATGTTACGATTATATGTTTAATTGTTTATTATCGGATAATCCTATTAATAGTGCTCAATGTCTCAAATTTTTAAATGATCCTAATTTTTTTAAAGAGGCAAAAAATCAAATAAATAGTTTTACTCCGGAAATAGCATTATTAATGTTACAAAAATTACATTTTACACAGGAATTAGAAAATGGGAAATTTAAAATAATATCATTTGATAAATGGATGCAAAATGTTGTTCCTAAATATTTTCATAATATTAATGAATTATTGGAAAATGAACATTTTGTTAGTTACATAAAATTATTGATAGAATTTATTAATGCGAATAATAAATCTATTTTAAATCATGAAAAAGAAAAACAAAGTGTAGGAAAAATGAAATCAGAAAAACTGGATGAATTTAAATATGTTAAAAAAAGGATTGATCCAAATTATAGTTTATCAAGACAACAATTACGATCATATAATGAAAGACCTGAAATAATGTTACCCAAATTTCCAATTATATTAAATGGTGGTTGCCATATAGATAAACAGGAAAATATTTTTCGTAATATATTTATGGAATTATTTGATAATTTAGAAAAAATGGGGAAAACAATAGATGATAAAGAAAAAATTTTAAATCAAATTAATGATTTGGAAAATATCGAAAAAAAAATTTTTGAAATGAACAAAATATTAAATTTTTATTTACGACTGGTCGGAAAATTTGATAAAGGGAAAGAGACAAAAACTTTAAAAGAAATTGAAAAAATAAATGGTTTAAATAAAAAATTATTGACAAAATATTATAATAAGGAAACTAATTTAATGAATATATTTACATTAATTAAAGATTTTCAACATAAAAATGGAACATACGAAAAACCTATTAGTATTGGCTAAATATACCAAAATTAAATTTTTATATTTCGTTAAAATTTTTTACAAAATTTTATTTAAAAAAAATTGAAATTATATTAAAATAATATTAGTATATTATTTTAATAATGAATGATATGTTTAAAGAAATAATAAAACAATGCGAAACATTTGATTATTTTAACAAACAATTAAAAAATTTATCAAATAAAGAAAAAGGGGATTATTTTGAATATTTTTGCAAATTATTTTATCTTTTCGATAATAAATGGAATAATTTGATTAAAAATTCTTGGTTATTAAATGATACTCCTTTAGAAATTATAAAAAAATTGAAATTAATTTAGAAAGTAAATTAATATATTAATATTATAAATGTTTTCAAAACTAGATACTTATATAGATAATATTGAGCATGAAATTGATACACAAATAAATTCAAAAAAAGCTTTGCATGAATTATTAGAAATTAAAAAAAAATACAATGGTTTCGTTTTAAATAATACAGACAATGAAATTAAATCTGACAGAAGTATAGACAAAGTTATTAGTGATTTAAAAAAATCAAATGAAAATATTGATTTAAATACATTAAATAAATTATATGTTGAAGGTATTACAATTATTAGTGATATGGAAAATAAAAATAAAATCGAAGAGAAAAAAATAATGAAAGCAATTGAAAAAAATAAAAAAATAAAACTTATTGATATATCAAATAAAATTTAATTTATTAAACTATTAAGATAGTTTACAATAATATTAATATTGTGATCCATATCTCCGCCGATATCAAATCGTTTAATTTTTTCATTATTAACAAATACATCAATGACATTCATTTGTTCCGGCGAATAACATAAACTTTTGTGTGGATCTATTTTATCGATTTGCCACATGACACCATTTTGTCCTTTATGCATAAGTCCATTTTCATATTCTAAAGGATTTTCGCTGAAACATTCATAACATAAATACATAGTTTCTGTAGAACAAACACATTCAATTATTTCATGATTATTTTGTTGATTTTGAGAATTTGAATCTTTTGTTATATCAATGTGTAATTTTCCATCAATAATAAAAATTCCGCAATATGGATTAATACGATATTTGATATTTTCGTACAAACTATTTATAATATCCATTGTTACGGATTATTAACTACATAAAATTATCAATAATTTTAAATTTCAATTTTCTTTTAGAAAAAAAAAAAATTGAAATTTAAAATCATTGATAATTCCATTTAATATTGAATTGATTGATTTGCATTATTGCATTCCCTCATGAAAATTTCTAAATCATTTTGTTCTGTTCCACTCTTTGAGTTTAGGAAATCTTTCCGTGGATTACAACAAAAGTTTGAAATTCGTGTTCGCGGAGTTGTAATTCGTCAAATATGGAAATATATTTCTCGCAATGACTATCAAGAATCACTTTCCTTCTTTAAAATGTCACATTCTTTTTATTTGAGTAACGCTACTATCACATTCCCTATTGCTTAGGAAATCTTCTTCACTATTCTTTTTTCTATCAATGATGATTTTACGAATTCTTATCATTTGTCTTACAAAGTAAAACAAATAATAAGATTTTAAAATTTTGATTTTGGGATCAATTAAAATAAATAATTTTTATAAAATATTTAAATTGACAATGATTTTTAATTTAAAGTATAATAAACATCAAAAAAATGTATTTAAACTTTATTTATTCCAAACAAAATATTTTAACAGACAAACAATTGAATTGTTTGGAAGAATTAAATATAAATATTATATCAATAAATGGATTTTACAATTATTAGGTATCATATGATGTAAATTGAATATTATATTATTTAAAAACCAAACAATTTTACAATTTATAAAAAAAAAAGTTTGGAAATAAAATAATTAGATTAAATATAAAAATTAATAAAAATATACCAAATGTAGAAAAATAATAAATCATATAAAAAATATTATTTTTAATCAAGAACTTTAATTTTTATATATTATTGTTTTACTCTAAGATAAATAATAATTAATTGATTATTTTTAAATTAGGACAAATATTTACGGAGATATTCCGAAACATCCATTATTTTTTCTATATACATAGTTGCTATATCTGATTCTATTTTTTCAAAATTATCTTGTTCATTACATAATTTTATAATATTTTGTTCAATAATTTTTCTTCCCAAAACATGTATATAAACAAATAAAAAATTTATAATTTTAATAATCGGCTTATCAATATAAAAAATTTTATATAAATCATTATAAACAATATCGTATATTGTATAAATTAACATATTGTTGACGTCATCATCTGTAAAAATTTCTAAAAAATCTCCACAAAAATAATTTATATTTATTTTATCATTAGTTATATCAAAGGCCACAAAATTTATATTTTTTTCTATATATTTTTTGATTTTTATATCATATATTTCTTTTCTAATACTATTTAATTTATACATTGATTCCCCATAAAATTGATCAAATTTAACTATAAATTTATCCATTTATATAATTTATTTAGAAAATATTGGTTTTAAACGCATAAAAGTATTTAAAAAAAAAATTGAATTTTTAAATGCTTAAAAGGTAAAAGAAATAAGAATATTAAAAACAAAATGCAAATCTTCGTCAAAACATTAACAGGAAAAACAATTACACTTGAAGTTGAATCAGCCGATACTATTGAAAGTGTAAAACAAAAAATTCAAGATAAGGAGGGAATTCCTCCCGAACAACAGCGATTAATTTTTGCCGGGAAACAATTGGAAGATGGGAGAACATTAGCGGATTATAATATTCAAAAAGAAAGCACATTACATTTAGTTTTACGTTTATAAAAAATTCTTAATTTAATTTATTCAATAATAAATTTTAATAACATTATTATTTTTAATATAAGCAACAATAACATTAATTCCATTACTCCACAATAATCGTTCGTCAAATGAATTTTCATTTGTTGTAATCAGATAATATTTTTCATTTTCAAAATGAGGAAGAAATCCACTTTTATATGTGGATTTTATATAATTATTTCCGTATCTAAATATTAAAATATCTTTAGTTAAATTATTTTCACAATTTGATTGGTATGGAAGCACTTTAATTTTTGATATTTTTTGACCCATTTTATATATTAAAATATAAATTTTATTGTAATAATATTAAGTATAATATTTTAAAAATATTATATTTATAAAAAAAAATGATTTAATTTGAAATTGTATTTATTAAATTTTTAATTTATTTACCGCCTTTGCGTCTTCGGCATGGATATTTATGGCATGGTCCATCACAATAATTTGCCATACGATACATAGTAAATTGTGCTGAAATTCCTGGTTCAATACCTCCCGCTAATGAATCTAACATAACAGATGGTGCAACAGATGTATGATTTACAACTGCAACCCTGTCTCCTTTTTTTAAGCAAAGTAATTGTCTCAATGCAACTTGTCCTGATCCGCTATCTGTTCCATCAGTTGTTTCCGGAACCGGTGTTCCATTAACGAAAATTGTAAATTGTACTGCTTGAGAAGTTGATGCATTTAAAGACATTTTATATATACCATTTTTACATACAATAGTGTCACTTGTTTCCGAAAAATGTTTTGAATTTCTCATTTCTGCGAAACGACAGAAAATAATTGGATTTTCAGGGAATAATGTTTGTGGAGTCATTTTGTACACATCGAAAAATACTTCAGAGCCTCGAACCATTAATTTATCACAATTGATTAAATAATTTACAAATAAACAATAAATATATTCATATTTTTTAATTTTGTGGCAATGTGGTTCGCAACATGTTAATATTTTTTTATTAATAATCAATGGATCAACATCACATATTAATGGGGCAATTCTATATAATAATATTATTGCTGTCAATCCTACTTGTGATCCGCCCGCATTTTCATTAATAACAATTGGATCAGCGGAAGAAGTATGATTAACAAGTGATAAAATATCATTTTCTTTTAATGACATTATCTGTCTAAATGTTATTTGTCCCGCACCTTTATTTGATCCTGTAATAGTGGATGCTTCAGGGATACCATTTTTAAATATTGTAAATTGTGCTGGTGTAATTGTATTAACATTAAATTCAATATTATAAACTCCACTTTTTTTAATAATGATATTAGATGTATTAGGAGTAAAATCAATATTTTCAACAAATGCTGAATAATCAAAAATTACGGGTTCTTCTGCATTTAATGTTTGCGAAACAACTTTATAAAATGTTCCATGTGCTTCATCGCACCATCCCAAATTAAATGATGGATCATTTTTAAGTAAACATAATATTTTATCAAATTTATATTTTTTAGTTAATCTCCTGTGATATTTTAATTTGTCTGAATGTTCGCAATATTCATAAGGAGCAATTTTTATAACAGTGCATGTCGCATTATTTGTGGTTAACGATCCACCCTCATTTAATAATGTGGTAACTGGTGATACAACTGAGGTGAAATTTCTTACGGATATTACGTCATCTGAACGTAATTTTTTAATTGTTTTAATAACAATTTGTCCTGCGCCCGAATTTTTACCAGTTGTTGTGGTTCTTTGGGGCTCGTTATTAATGAAAATTGTAAATTGTGCAGATTCAACGCAATCTAATGTGAATACTATTACATAAATACCATCTTTTCTAACAATAATATTTGGACTACCATGTGGCGTATTTAAATCGGCTGAAGTAAAATGGTCAATATTTAATGTATCACGATGATAATCAAATCTCACCGCTTCTCCAAATTTAAATGAATCTTCATTTGTATTATAAAATGAACCATAAGCATCAGAGCCTGCAACCATTAATTTATCGTCAAGCAATAATTTTGTTCTAATATAATCATATAATGTATCAAAATTATAACATGATTTAGAACCTTTTGAGGAGCAAGAACTTTTTGATCTGCTTCTGGATCTACTTGAACTATGCGATCTGCTTGAACTATGCGATCTGCTTGAACTACGCGATCTGCTTGAACTACACGAACTTGATCTTGAATGTGATTTTTTACTATGTTTATCTTTTTTTTCATGTCTATGACATTTTCCATCTTTACACGATTTCATCAATTTTTGGGTCTCCATTGAAGGTTATATTTTAACTATATAAAAAAAAATTCCCAATAAAATTTTTTTACTATACAAAGTATAGTAAAATTTTTTTACTAAAACTATAGTAAAATTTTTTTTACTAAAAATATAGTAAAATTTTTAATTATAATGTTTATGAACCTGTTTGTCCTTTATCCCCTTCTGGACCCTTATTACCGACGGGACCCTTATTACCGACGGGACCTTTATCACCAATTGGACCCTTATCACCAATCGGACCCTTATCACCAATTTGACCCTTATCACCAATTGGACCCTTATCACCAATCGGACCCTTATCACCAATTTGACCTTTGTCGCCGATTAGTCCTGGTTCTCCAATTAATCCACGTGGTCCAATTAAGCCCATAATTCCGCGTTCTCCCTGTTCTCCTTTATCACCGCATTCTCCTTTATCACCGCATTCTCCTTTATCACCGCATTCTCCTTTATCACCGCATTCTCCTTTATCACCGCATTCTCCTTTATATCCGCATTCTCCCTTACATCCGCATTCTCCTTTGTCACCACATTCTCCTTTGTCACCACATTCTCCTTTGTCACCACATTCTCCTTTGTCACCACATTCTCCTTTGTCACCACATTCTCCTTTATCTCCACGTTCTCCTTTATCTCCATGTTCTCCTTTATCTCCACGTTCTTTTTTATGTATTATAATACTTTTTCCTTTTTTTCCTCTCTTGCCACGTTTTCCTCGGGATCCTTTTTTGCCGGTGTATCCCGTTTCTCCTTTTTCACCGGGATCACCTCTATCTCCTTTTTCTCCCTTCGAACCTTTATCTCCTTTAGAACCTTTATCTCCTTTTAGGTCATTTAAATATAATTTACAATAACGACAATTCAAATAATCATATAATTTAATATATGGTCTCAATTTAGAATCATAAAATAATGTTAGCATCCTCCTATTTTTTTTTTTATATCTTTCGACGTTTGATGTCTCCATAATAATATATAAATATAAAATTTTCTTATAGTAAGAAAATTTTACTATAGTAAAAAAATTTTACTATAAAATTTTTTTTTGTGGGATTATAATATAACAATGGCTTCAATTGAAAGTAATACTAATTTATTTACTATACCGGAAGATCTCGAACACGAAAATAACGATAATGTGCCTTGCAAATTATCTAAATTAGAATGTAGAAGAAAAACCAAAAAATGTCATGATTCTCCGAAACATTGTGGAATAAAATGTAAAACGTCAGAATGTTGTTCATCTAGTTCAAGCGATTCTAGTTCTGATTGTAAAAAAAAACATAGCAAGAAACATAAAAAACATAGTAAAAAACATAGTAAAAAACATAGTAAAAAACATAGTAAAAAACATAGTAAAAAACATAGTAAAAAACATGAAAATTCTAATTCTTCTCATGATTTTGGCTCAAACGATTCTAGTTCAAGTGATTCAAGTTCATGTGATTCAAGTTCAAGTGATTCGTGTTCAAGTGATTCAAGTTCAAGTGATTCAAGTTCGAGCGATTCTAGTTGCAAACATAGCAAACATAGCAAACATAGCAAACATAGCAAACATAGCAAACATAGCAAACATAGCAAACATAGCAAACATAGCAAACATAGCAAACATAGCAAACATAGCAAACATAG
>Ga0209417_1007276_pt1 | contig 10774 bp, 8 predicted proteins | sample RifGroF2_FD_184002 | JGI IMG/M metagenome (GOLD analysis project Ga0209417, IMG submission 184002) | Groundwater microbial communities from Rifle, Colorado, USA - Groundwater F2 (SPAdes) (version 2) | ecosystem: Environmental > Aquatic > Deep subsurface > Groundwater | place: Rifle, Colorado... | reverse complement strand
TTCGCAGAAAGCAGAAATACTATTTATTGACGAGACTCTTTGTGCAAGCATTGCATTTGCAACTAGTTTAGATAGTTCACTGCTCCAAATATTAGTTGTAAGAATTTTCTCCTTAGGTACCCAATATGCGTAAATATCTACAAGAGCTTGAACAGCTGCTCTTCCTGAGGGTGTTTCCATTCCTCCAATTAATACCCTGTCAGGATTTTCAAGATCACTGATGGCTGTGCCTTCAGCCAGAAATTCAGGATTGGAAAGGACTTCAAATTTTATTCCATTTGTATTGGAATGAAGGATTTTTCCCATAGCATCTGCGGCTCTGATGGGAAGCGTGCTCTTTTCAACAACAATTTTATTATCGTCCGAATGTGTCAGGATATTTCTTGCAGTTTTTTCCCAATATTGCAGGTCTGAAGCTTTACCTCTCCCATGTCCAAACATTTTAGTGGGGGTATTTACGCTTACAAAAATAATATACGCTTCTTTGATGGAGTTAGTTACATCTGTAGTAAAGAAAAGATTCTTACCTCTAACTGCTTTTACAACTTCATCAAGTCCAGGTTCAAAAATGGGAAGATCATCTGAATTCCATTCTGCTATCCTTTGCGGATTTATATCAGCAACGATAACTTTATAATCAGGACATTTCTTAGCTATCATGGCCATAGTTGGACCGCCTACATATCCTGCACCTATACACAAAACGGTTCTATTTTTCTTCATATATAAAACGCAAAATCCTATTTTAATAAAAGTTTTACATCTATACCCAAGCTCCTAGAAATTTAGGGTATCCATGACTTTAAAATTAGGGGATAACAGAGACGCTAGATCGTTTTTAGATGTAGCTATGTTGTCGTCAAGAAAATCAGTGATTGCTTTTTTAAACTCTCCAAAATGTTCATAATACGTGGTGCAGACTTTTTCTTTAAGATATTTCCATAATCGTTCTATCAGATTCAAATTTGGAGAATATGGAGGCAGATAAAGAAGCTTGATCTTATGTTGAGAAGCATAATTCGTAACTTCTGCTGCCCTGTTATATCTGGCATTATCCAAAACAACTGTTATTTCTATATCGACATTGTGCTTGGCTCTTATATTGGTAAGAAGAGAAACTGCAGATTCTTTATTTATTGTTTCATCTTCACTGTAAACAACATCTTTTGTATGAAAACAAACTGCTCCATTAATATTTACTCTCTGTCGCCCGGAATTAGTCTTTACTGCCTTATCGCTGCCTTTTAATATCCAGCAGCCATAATGAGGCTGTACATTGTGTGTAGGATGTACCGCATCGCTGAAATATACAGGATGCTCATCACTTGCTTTTTTCAAATACGGCTCAAGTGTATTTTTTAAGAATTCCTCTTGCCTTTTCCCATCTGCTTTTCCCGGTACAACTTTTGGCTTTTTATACACAAATCCAAGCCGCTTAAGAAGCTTTGTCATGCCTTTGCGACCATATTTAATTCCATACGCTATTAGAAGATAACTACAAACATCTTTTGACTTTAGATAAATTTTACTACTCAGGTGAAGCTTTAACTCATCGAGCTGCTCTTTGTTTAATTGAGGCTGTTTCCCCTTGTATCTAAAAATCTTTAAATCAGGCATCCCATCATTTTTGAAGCTTTCTATATAACTTCGTATTGTTTCTTCATCCAGATAAAAAAGGCTGGCTATTTTTGAAATCGATAATCCATCATCGTAAAGTATTATTACATGCAAACGTTTATATATCCGGCTGTCTTGCCTTTTATGCATACTGTCTAAAATTATTGCCCGCTCGTTTGCTGCTAAAAATTTCATACACTTAATTATCCTGGATATTTTCCCTTATGCAATTATTTCCCTTCAAAAATTTCTCTCTTTACCTATTTTTTATGGCGTCCGAGTATATGCCTATCCAGTTTCCGGGATGCATTATACTCTGCTTGAATTATGTTTTTTAGGTCAACTAAACTATATATAAATATTACAATATTACAAGAACAGTATCTGACAAAAAGCGAAAAAAGAAGCTTGATTTTATGTTGAGAAGCATAATTTGTAACTATTATACGAAAACAGATCCAAGCTTAACTATTTTACTCAAACATTTTATTCTTTCATCAATTAACTTTTGATTTATTTTCCCTTTAATTTTAGATGCCTTAGTATTTGGTCTATCTGCATAAGGTGTTATCCAGGCATAGGTTGATTCAAACGAGGAAAACTTAGTCACAAATTCTTTTGTCTTTTCAAAATCTTCTTCTGTTTCCGTAGGAAAACCACACATAATGTTACACCATAATTCTAATTTAGGAACTTTATTTTTTAAATCGAATAATACTTCTTCCACATCTTCTATACAATATTGTCTATTCATCAATTTAAGAATTCTGTTACTTCCAGATTCCACAGGAACATTAAGATACGCTATTTTATTATTATTTTTAATCAACAATTCTTTTATATCGTTATAATACTTGATAAAAAATCTGGCATTAAAATCATGTAAAATAAATTTATGCTCACCTTCTAAAATAAAAACTTCTTGCAATAACTCAACAATTGAAGTATTTATATCCAAGCCATATCCACCCAAATCCTGAGTTTCAAGATGAATAAATTTAGCTTTTTTATCCACACACACCTTTAGTACATCAACTATCTCTTTTAAAGGCCTACTCACCGTCTTTCCCATTCCAAACCTACCAGCACAATAAGTACAACTTCCCGCACATCCTCTTGAGATATGAACACTAACAACTTCATCAAAATTACGCAAAAAGCAAGAAGTGCTATGAACACTAGTAGGTATCGGGATAGAACTAATTGGGAATTTAGCATCAAATATAACATCTAGCTTATCCAATTCACTTGGAGTAACCAACTTTATTTTATCACTAATTTTACTCAAACGATCATAATTAATATTAGTTAAACACCCAACTACAACTAATTTACTTGACGAGGATTTACTATCAAAATATTTTTTTATCATTTCTACAGATAAATCTTCTGCAAATTGATGAAAACCACAAGTGTCTATCATAATAATATCAGCATTCATATGATCTTCAGTACGATAATAACCATTTGCGTCCAAATAGTCTTGTAATCTTCTACAAAAATTACGCTGCCTAAGACAAGGCACTGCTGATTCAAAAAAATAAGTTTTATCGCTATTAGAGCTCATAAACATTCCTTTTTTTAATTATTTCGTAAATATTCATTAGACTATTATATTATAAATCCCAATTCAAACGCTTGTCAACAATGATTTTTTAAAAAATTTCAAAAAATAAATCAATGGTTGAGATATATCTCTTTGATCAATATAGACTATTGGTAAGAATATTTGAGTTGTGTTTTTTCACCCATGGCGCATTTACAGTTCAAATTACCGCATTTTACCTTAATTGTAGTTAGACTTCCACATAAAACCGGACTAATCTTTCCGAGTTCTTTTATCTTGGCATTTCTTCTAACCTCCAATATTCCAGTGGATAAATTCGACATATTTAGCCTAGTTTGTATTTAAAAAATTATTTTTGCGTAGGAATTAGCTAGAAAAATTATCGATTCTTCAGAACTGTGCTTTTTTTATCAAAAATCTGTTATATCTTCTACTTATTACTAAAAATTAAGTTAATTTTGCAGATACCTCAAAAATGATTAAAATTGTATTCCTTGGAACTGCTGGTGGATATGATTCAAAAATAGGTAATACTATTTCTACTTTAATTTCTACAAATGATTTTGATATTATATTAGATGCTGGAAATGGACTATTAAAACTTGATAAGTATACAGATTGTTCAAAAGATACGTTTTTATTTATTAGCCATTTACATTTAGATCACATCATTGGACTTCATTCTATCTCAAAGTTTAAATTTAAAAAAAGATTAACTATATTGCTAGCAAACAATCATAAGTTTCTTCTTACAGATGTAATCCATCCTCCATATAGTATTGACATAGAGCATCTATCATACCCTATAGCATTATATGAGCTTCCAAAAGATACAGAAAAAGTGCCATTTAAGGTTTGTGTGTTACCGATGAAACATTCTGTATATACTTTAGGCATAAGTATAGAAATAGATAATAAAAAAATAACTTACTGTACAGATACTGGTATTTGTAATAATATAAGAAGATTAGCATATTCATCAGATTTGCTTATTACAGAATGTTCCCATAGGGTAGGAGAAACTAATCCAAGTTGGCCTCATTTAAATCCAGAAGAAGCAGCTGAAATAGCAGTAAATACACAAGTAAAAAAACTTGTGCTTACGCATTTTGATTCAACACGATACTCAAATGTCCTGAAATACAAAGCATTAAAAGCTGCTAAGGATATATTTACGAATACTATAGTTGCTAGAGATAATATGGTTGTAACAATAAAATAGTGTAGCCCGGATATTTCATGAAGGGGGTAAAATTTTTGCGGGCTAAAGGAATCCCGATATAAAGAGATATTTTTCAATAAAACTTTTTGAAAATAGGGTTATTTTTATAGATTTTAATACACTTCCTCCCAACCCCCATAAGCGGACCGGGGACAGTCCATTTTTCTTTAGACTGAATTGATTGCAAATGCAATTTTTCAAACAGTTCCTGGTAAGGATACGATGAAGAAAGGCTGATATAAATTTTTCTGGTATTTTTTCTGATTACTGCTCCAATTTTTATAAGATATGTCCTGATAGTAGAAGGCATGGCTTTCTCAAGTAAAGAAATTCTTTGAAATTGACTATCCCACGCTGCAGAGCAGCGGGGCATTTCGCCAATTTCATTCCGCTCTGCGGAAACAGAATTTCCATTATGGATAAGGGGATTATTCCATATTCCCCTTATAACCCCTTTGGGTGCGGCTAGCTTTCATCCCGCGTGGCAAGCCACGGGGAATTCAGCTAAGTATTTCGTTAAAGTACCTTTTAAAGCTTCTAATCTTCTTAATTTCTCTATAAGTATATAAGCTGCGCTTGCCATCAGCAACCTGAATTGATTAGCCCACCAGTCATGACAGCTTGTCCTATCCGCAAAAAGATCTAATTATTGTTCTTTGATCCTGTTTCCCATATCACCTCTGGCACAATATATATTTTCATAAAGTTCTTTTGTTTTCCCCTTTAGATTTGTAATTATATAACGAGTGTTCTTGCCTTTTTCATTATGTTCAGCTTTTACTATTATCTTTCTTTTCCTATTCCATGTCTGTGCCTGATAGTATACTTCCGTATATAATTTTACTTTCTTTTTTGTACGGTTATATTTCCCCCCGACCCTTGCTTCTATATGCGTAATTCTCTCTAATCTTTTATTGGAGGGAATCCCAATTATATATTCCACATTATTTCTTTCGCACCAGCTCAACATTTTATGCCTGCAAAAACCGCCATCTCCCCTAAATATTATTCTTACATCGGGCCACTGTTGCCTGAAGCGTTTAACCAGTAAAGACAATATTGCCCAGCCATGAAATGCCGCATCTATATTTGCAGGCCTCAAATATGAGACAAGAAGCTTCCTGTTGCAAAACACATATAGAGGAAGAAAACAATAATTATCATAATATCCATGGGGAAATTTCCCTTCCTGATTTCCATGTACGGGGTCATCCGTAGCATCAAAATCTAAAACTAATTCTTCTGGTCTCTTTTTTAAATCTTTTATAAAGTCTTCTACTATGGTTTCTGACATCCTAAGACATATTTCTCTTACAGATTTATTTTCTAATCTGCAAAGAGTACTCGGGGAAGCCAATTCAATATCTTTTCCCAATATTGTCTTAAACAGCTCATCTTCCCTTATCGATTTATGATCATTTAAATCTTCATGTCCTGCTATTATCCCATATATCCGCTGTTTATACATCTCTTCAATCGTATGAACTATCATCTCAGGGTTCCTTTTGTCAAACCCTTCAAATGCCTTTGCCAGGTCTGAAGTAAAGTGATTTTTCTTATCAATATTGGATATTAATAACAATCCCCCATTGCTACTGACATCTCCCCCCTTTAAAATTAACTATTACTTTCTTATTTTTTATGGTTTGAAATAGTTCTAAATTACAATTACTTTTTGTATGCATGAAAATTCTTGTTTTAATGTTTTGCAACATGTTATAATATAACATATTACAATGGGTTTTCATGCCTCATTTTGCTTTTATTATGAATTATTCAGGGTAGAGGAATATATTTTTATGATTCTTGTAAGTTAGCAACCTGTGATAAACAGGTAAGGAAGATATCAAACATTATCAGTAATTTCTTTTTGTTTACTTTTTCTTTACAAGAGGTTGTTGAAGATGTTAATAAGCATATTTTCCCGGTAAGGTTCCTTCCCTTGGGCACTTGGGAAGGAATCCGCAGAAGACGGAGTTCTTTTTGGTTGTGGGAATCTTTAGACATCCCGTGGAGAAGATTAACCCGCCTTCTGCAACCGTTTTCCGCGTGAAACCAGACAGCCATCTTGGGTATTGAAACCCGGTTCAAAGGCAAGAATGGTTAGTGGAAACAGTTTTTAACATTACAACAAGTAGTAATGGAGGGCAAGAAAATGAATGAAAAAACTAATCAAAAGAATCCAGAAATCTGGTTTGGAGCTGATGTATCGAAAGATACCTTTGATGTTAGCTTTTGCCTGACAGAAGAAGGGATCAAAGATATCTCATCCATGCCAAAAGATTCTTTTAAAAGGACAAAAGAAGGAATTGAAGAATTCAAGGTTTGGGCTACTAAGCAAATGGCAAATAAGAGTTTTTATGAAGATGATGAATTTGGTTTTGTAATGGAAGCTACAGGTTCTTATTCTGTAGTCCTTGCCACCTGGCTTTTTGAATTATGCCCGAAATGCATTCCAGTAATAGCGAATCCTAAAAGCGTTAATGCCTACGGGAAGAGTTTAAGAATAAGAAACAAGACGGATAAAACAGATGCTGCTATACTGGCCATGTACGGGGCTGAACGAAATCCTTCAGCTTATGTTCCGCAAAGCAAAGAATACGGCGCTCTAAAAGAGGTTGTCCGTCAGAGGAGAGGTCTGGTAAGTATGTTGACAGCAGCAAAAGTTCAAGCTCAGGAAACAAGTCATGTAAAGGCCGTTGTCACAGTAAGAAGAAAAATTATAAGAGATTTAGAAAGAAATATTACTGGAATCGAGTCAGCTATAAAAAAGCATGTTAACGAATACCATAATCTTAAAGAACAAGTCAAGATATTGACTTCAATTCCAGACGTAGGTCTTATTGTAGCTTCTACCATGATAGGAGAGCTGGGAGATGTTCACAGATTCTCTTCTTCAAAAAAAATAGTTGCTTACGCAAGGGTTTCTCCAAGAAGGTACTAGTCGGGAATATCAATCAGAGGAAAAACCAGGATGTGTAAGGAAGGACAGGGAAGAATCAGGCAGGCCCTCTACTTGTCAGCTATGGTATCCATGAGAGGAGATAATGGATTTTCAAGATCCTACAACTCTTTAGTAATGTAAAGTAAAAACTAAAATGAGTGCATTGGGAGCCATAATGAGAAAAATGATATGTGTTATGAGAAGGCTTATTATTGATAAAACTCTCTATAATGACTCAATTGTGATGCCTGTAAACGTTAAGTAAAAAATATTCATAACTATGTTAAAAACTCATTTGATAATCAATACACCATCTTGTAAGTTAGGAACTTATAATTCAAAACCTACAGTATTTACGACCCTTGTTTTTCTTAAAAAATTTAACTAAGGTATGATTAAGCTTTGATTAAATCGATTTTGAAAACCGATTTATCTATTTTTTTTATAACTTCTATTATCCATGTTAATCTTTTTTCTTAGGAATGAAATTTATAACATAATCACAGTCATGCTTCATTTCTGAGCGTTCTACATATCCCCGATTTTTAAATTTAGTTTTAAGATAAAAAATAATAGAAGTCGTATCACCAGCTTTTATGTTTGACAACAAACTTGCTTCTGCAAAATCACCGCTTTTTTCTAACTCGTTACTATATCCCTGTTTTATATCGTCATATAATTCAATATATTTTTTAGCTGTATGCCAATCACAATTAAGCCTCTGAGCTATGGTAGACATTATGCCATAACTGCCTTGTATTGCTTTTTTTATATCGGATTTTAGGAATTTTTTAGCCATTTTCATGCCCTTGTTTAGTTAAGTATAGTTAGAGTTCGTCCCAATATTCGCAAGATATTGTTAGTAAAAGAGATGCAAAATATTATATATAGTGTATAATATAGTAAAACCGATAAAATCACTAAAAAACACTATTTATAACAAGGAGCATCTCTTCAGTGAATACTATATCATACCAAAGTAAGTTGTTTCAAAGCAAGAGAAAAACAAATCATAAAGAATATCGGGAATTTATTTTAAGGCTTGAAAGCATCGACAAAATATTTACACAAAGTGGTATTGAGTTTGAATTAGCAGAATCTTATTTGGAACAGGTGCTTGAGGCAAAGAAAAAGTGCAAAGGCAATGATTCAAGATTGACAGCTAAAGAGATACAGAGACATACTCTATATGCTGTTCAGGCATTACGTTGCAACTATCTTCGTCACGAATTGGGAACATCTTTCAGGGAAACATCTTTTCTAATTGCCTCAAGTGAAGACTTGCAGAGGTTTACGATGTCAGGGGATTTGAGCTATGCGCAATGTCCTGGCAAAAGCAAACTCCAGGAATTTTCAAAAGTCAGTTCATCTGAATACATAAAAAAACTAAACGATACTCTTTACTCTGAGTTTGCTGATGTCCGGAATATAGAAAAGTACGATCTTAGCAATCCTCTAGAGACGAAGACAATTCTCATTGACTCATTTTGCCTCGAAGCAAATATACATTTTCCTGTTGATTGGGTTCTTTTGAGGGATGCAGCAAGAACACTGGTAAAATCAATCAAGTGCATAAGGAGCCATGGATTAAAATATAGGATTCCAGCGCCCGAAGAGTTTGCTAGGAAAATGAATTCATTATGCATAGAAATGACAAACAGCAGAAGGAAGAAAAGTGCAAAGAAAAAACGCAAAAATGTATTCAGAAGAATGAAGGCTCTTGTCGGAGTAATAAAAGAGCATGCTGTGCGTTACAGGGATATTCTCAATGCAAAATGGGAAGAGAGCGATCTGTCGAAAGCAGAGGCAGATCAGATAATCAAACGCCTGGATAATGTTCTTTATAAGCTACCTAAAGCTCTGAAGCAGGCAAACGATCGGATTATTTCAGGTAGACTTACTGATTCCAAAGAGAAGATTCTTAGTCTTTATGATGACTCGGCATCAGTTATTGTAAGGGGCAAAGATGGAGCCGAAGTTGAATTTGGTAATGAACTTTTGATAACTGAACAGCTTGATGGATTTATTATCGATTTTCAATTGTATGAAAATAAGATTGCAGATACAAACAAACTGCGTGGTCGTCTGGAAAAAGTCAAAACCGAAGTACAAGCCATTGGGGCAGACAGAGGTTTCCACAGCAAAACAATCAGCAATGAACTTGAAAAGTTCAATATATTCAACGGGATTTGCCCTCGCGCGCCTAATGAGCTTATTGAAAAAAGAAAAGATCCCCAATTCCGCAAATTACAGACAAGACGCTCCCAAACTGAGGGAAGAATAGCAGCTGTTAAAAGATTTATCGGAAAACTTTCTCCATGTTCAAAATTTGAAGATAAAGAATCCAATATCGCATGGGGCATGTTCAGCCACAACTTAAATTTGCTTGCAAGGAAGATGATTGCCGAGCAAAAACACAAAATTGCACTTGCCGCCTAAAAAAGAATAGAAAAACAAATTATACTCCACCTAATGGGAGAATTACGCCTATTTTCTGCTCAAATAAGACAATCCTATTCGGAGTTACAGCAGTTTTAACAAAAATTCACCAAAAACAAGATGTCGCGACATCTCATCTTCATCTAGAATTTTCTAATTGCCAAAATATTGGGATTTGCGGACAGGCTCTAGTTAAAAACGTCAAATCAGAAGTTTAGGGTCCATCCCTATAGCATCAAAAAATCGCTGCAATGCTACAGCAACAAACCTTGGAGCAATTTCTATGGCTCTACATTTTAAACCAAGTTCTTCTGCCGCAATAATAGCAGTTCCGCTCCCGGAAAATGGTTCATAAACTACATCACCACTCTTAGCCGAATCCAAATAAGCATTTGTATACAATTCTACTGGTTTCATAGTAGGGTGAAAATCGCATTTTTGATACTTGTCAACAGCCCAAAGCGTTGTTCTGAATTTGCCTTTTTTGAAACACTCGTGCTTTTTATTCCATGTGTAAAGAATTGGTTCATGCTGGTATTCATAATCAAGTCTTCCCAGTGAGAATGTCGGACTGTTTTTTATCCAGTTTAAAATGTGTTTAACTTCCAGTCCTACTTCGGCCATCATTATCATCATCATCATTCCCAGTTTCCCACTCAGCGTAGAACAAACATAAACAGCACAACTATCCGCCAAAGCATTTTGTCGTGCGCAAGTAAAAACTTTAACGAGCATATTTTTCAACTCTTCCGGCTTTAATGTGTCAGCTTCGATATTTACCTGACACCTTCCTCCCTTCTTAAAGGCATTGAGCATCGCATTTTTGTCGCCAATGCTAACCCCATACGGCGGGTCGGTGAACATACAAGAAGCTTTATCTCCGTCCATTAACTTTTTAACCAGTGTTTCATCACCTGAATCCCCGCAGGCAATTTTATGAGCACCGAGTTGCCATATTTGACCAGGTTTTACTGCCCATTTTCCC
>Ga0209417_1007274_pt1 | contig 10776 bp, 22 predicted proteins | sample RifGroF2_FD_184002 | JGI IMG/M metagenome (GOLD analysis project Ga0209417, IMG submission 184002) | Groundwater microbial communities from Rifle, Colorado, USA - Groundwater F2 (SPAdes) (version 2) | ecosystem: Environmental > Aquatic > Deep subsurface > Groundwater | place: Rifle, Colorado... | reverse complement strand
CTACATATAATAATAAACATGTAGATCTATATATTTCAGGTGACAATAATACTATTACATTTAATATTATAGAAAATTTTAAATATTATATATCAGGTCATTTAAATAATGTTTTTATACCTACATCATGTAATATAGTAAATTCGTATATTTCAGGTACATCAAACAATATTAATTACTTTTAAATTAAAAATGCCAGGAACAAGTCCTGGCATTAAATAACAGATAGTCCTTTATGGGGGGGAAAGACTATCTGGAATTTACATTTATACATCTATACTTGTCTATTACTTTTGAAGCTCGAATTGCCTGGATAATCTTCTTATATTTCTTTGTTTCAAAAATTACCGGGCAAACAGATCCGCGACATTCTAACATATATTTTTTTTCAGTTGTCTGCACTAAAACAAGTTTCTCTCCACAATACGCGCAACGTGGCAACGTGTAAGATGTTTTATGCTGTGTCATAGTGACTTTTCATCAACTCCGATTATTACCATTTTTGGAAATATATGTTTAAAAATATCACGAGCCTCTTTTTCAGATCCTGCATAAATTTTGGTACTCATATTATAAACTCGCTTGTTTGGTGATGTTAGTTTGTAACTTATTATATACATATGATACTTGACAGTCGTTTTTGGTATTCCATCTTCTGGATCATATTGTGTATCTGCTGTTTGTTCTGTATCAGCGTTTTCGCTTTTTAAAACGTAATTATATTGTTTTATTATTTTACTTGTTAACATAAATTTCCCTCCTAATTTATTTTATTTCACGCCATTGAATTGCATTATCAACATTAATGACTTTTGAATCAAAAGCCTTTAAAAGAGCATCTTTTTCTTTTTCTGTATCGACAATGTAATCAGATTTACTTGATACTCGTTTCCCATTTACTTCAATTGTTTGATTTAGTGCAATCACAAACATTTTTAGGCTGATTTACATTCCAAATAATTAAACGCCTGCCCTACTATCAAAATGCTTTTATAAACATCACCTATTGCCGTTTTTATTTTTGTAATTTCTTCAACAGTTAATTCAATTTCTGTATCTGCTTCAGATATTTTTTGAGCCAATGAAAACAATTTGAATTTTTCTTCTGATTTCATTCCTTTTTGTGTTTCGAGTTGTGGATATGTTTCAATCGATTTTAAAATAACATCCTTCAGTATTGTATCATTGACGTTTTTTTGTTGATCTTTTAATTCTTCTACTGTTTTTATAGGATCTGATACCAAATATTTTATTATGTTAGATAAATATATCTGCGGATCCTCTTTTATATACTCACCTTTAAAATCTTTAAACCTATTATCTATTTTTATTAACATTTTTTACTTTCCTCCTTTTTTTTATTAAACATACTTGAATATATTGTCTTTTATCATAGTTCCGTAACCGTCACAAAAAACATACTCTCCTTTCTGAAGATCCTTTGCAAATTCAACAAGATTGTCATTAAAATTTCTTGCAAGCTCGATTAAATCGTCAAGACCTTGGCGGAAACAAAATAAATGAGTACACTGTAACCTTACTGTTTTTGGTACTTGCGTAGCTCTTTGAGCAATAAAATGTATAATGTGTCCACGATGCCTGGAGCGGAAACCAATTTTTTCTTTTTCTCGATTTCTGGATTCGAACATATCGCCGCACTCATCAATAAAAACCTTGCAATTCGTTGATGCCCATAAAACTTTTTCAAATTTTTCGGGATCATCTGTTTTAAAAGTTGCCGGCCACGCCGGATCATTAATCGGATCATAAACAATCACACCATAATTTTTAATAAATTTCTTTGCCAACTGCTTGCATAGAAGCGTTTTTCCGCTCATACCCTGCCCGACTATTAAAACGTGTAGAGAATTATTCATCTTAATTTTTAAGGTTTTCTTTCATTTTTTTTGCTAAGTCCATACCAATAAAAATTCCTACTTCAATTTGATTTTTTGAAAGAAAAGCAATTTCCTCTGCAGACAAAATTAAAACATACTTTTTTTCAGGTTCTTTTTTATTTATTACAGTTAATACAACTTTGTTTATTTCTTTTGTTTGTTTTACTAATTCAATAATATAATCTTTTCCAGTCATTTTTATTCACCGCTTTCTGTTATTTTTGTGATTGTTACATTTTTTAAATCATAAAACTCTAACGCTAGATTATCCCATGACATGTTGCATGCTTTTATTACCCACAAGCTATTTGATAGCCCATGAAATCTGATGGATTCAGAATTTCCACTAGAGTGCGTTAAATCTATAATGCTTCCTATTTTAACCCTGCCATTAAATATATCACGCTTATATTTATCAGATTCAGAATATCTATTTGTATTATTGCTCATTTTTATTCCTCTTTTTTAGGCTGTCCGGATGCTTTACGCATCTTAATTTCTATCCATTTTTTTACAATCCACTCTTTCACTTTCTGAATTTTTGTTTTTGTAATCGGTTTATTTATCCTTCTTGCGCTAATAACTCCGATTGTCATTACTAATGCTAATCCTGGCGGAATATCAATAACACCTTTTGCAACAAAATATATCTTGTATGCGTTTTGCAGTTCTTCAAATTCATGAACGCCGCCGGAGTTAATCGGCTGCCATTCTTCCGAGTTAAAAACAAGCTGCGCCGTTTGAAATGTCATCGACGCCGCCAAAAATGAGCAAGCTTGTATTTCTGCCTCTGTGTTTTTGGCTTCTGCTGCGTTTTTATCGCTTGATTCATCTTGTATTACAACATTCGAAAAATTTTCGCGCGGCACAAAATTTTCTGTTTTTTGATCATCCTGACTTGGAAGTTGTTTTTCACTTCCATTTTGATTACTTTGATCATTTTTAAAAACTTTATCTAAAATTGATTCTGATTGCACACTATCGTTTATTGGTGCGTTAGATGCTGACAGGTCGTGTTCACTCACTATTGACACATTATTATCAATTCTTTTAATGCCGTTTTTTCTTATAAGTGTTCCTGTTTTTTTTATTATCACCGGTTCACCTTTCAGAGTTGTTTTGTGGTAACGTGGATCAAAAGAATTTCCTTCTTTATCTTTTAAATGTTGATACTGACCAAGTTGATTTGATGCTGACAGGTCTTGTGCTGTTAAAGTTGGATCCGGTTGATTATCATTCAAAAAATTGCTTATGTCGTTAAAGTTATTTAATGTCATTTTATAAACCTCCTAAGTTTAAAAGCTAATACCCTGTTATACTGCTCAAATAATTCACAAAAAATGCCCAAAAAAAATCATGCTATTTCTGACCTCAATTTTCGAAAGCTAAAATTTCGGCCAGGATACGAATATTCTACTGCTTGCCCGTGTTTATCTTTCTTGTAGAAAGATTCTCTAAACACCTTTGCTTTATCGCCTAATACAGCATCTTTTCTGCATTGCCCTGATATTTCGTTGCAGTATGCTTTCTTATTGCGTATCACAAAGGATTTACGGCTCTTAATTTGATATGTGTTGCAAATTGGTATAAGTAATTCATTATTTTTTCTTACAAAGGATCCCGGAATACTTTTCCCAGAATTAATCATTGCAGTTTTAAAATCAACGATAATAAATTTCTTGTTCACAAATAAATTTTTAAACTCTTTTTCGTATTTTCTTTGACTGTTCGGACATATTCCTGTTAATTTCTGTCTAAATTTCCGACTAATTATTGATGTTTTTTTGTTTTTGAATAGTATATTTTCGCTTAAAATACTTAAAAACTGATCAGTTTTTTCTTTTAGGATTGAAGCATCAAAACCGATTACTTTTGAAGATGGCTGCAATATTTGATCTGTCAATTCTTCTGCCAGTTTGTATTTGCTTTTAAAATAAATTATTTTTTCTTTGAGATTACAAACATTTCCTAATAGTGCTTTTTTAAAGAATAGCGAGATCTCTTTTCTTGCTATCTCGTCATTCCATCCACAAAATATTTTTACAGCATTCTTTAATGACTTCTTGCTAATAAATTCATTTTTCCCACGAATTAGATTAGCTACCATATAAATTTTTAGTGAGTTAGATCCTATTTTGTTTTGTAGAAACCACAAAACAACGGTTTGAGGTATGATTATTTTAGCTTTTTTTATCTCAACGCTATATATGGCGTTTGACTCTGATTTGCAGTTCTGATACTCTAATAATACAACAGAATTATTTGATGTGTCTGAATAATATACATTATGTAAAATCCCCATACTTAAATTAATATACTGAAAAAAACGTCAATGTCAATATGTAGTGTCATATTTTTTTATTTTCTTCGTTTTTTTGCTATTTTTTTTAAAAATGCTTTTCTTTTTGCGCTTTTTGGCGATCCTATTTTTCCGTATTTTTTCATTTTTAAAACTCCTTAATTATAATTGTGATCCGGACAGCGAGGCTTTAAGCAAGGTAACTTTTCCAGTAACTTTTCTTGCCTGGATAACCTAGAATAAACAAAACCGGCCTGAAATACTAAACCAAGCACGATAACAACGGTTTGAGGATTAAGCCACTGATCCATTTACAAAACACCGCTTTCTTTTAACTCTTTCTCCCAAGCTGAAACCGTATCATCATCTATTGTGTTTTTTGTACGTTTTGCTAATTCTTTTGCTGAAGCCATGATTGCAATTGCAATAACTTTTTGTGATGCCAGTTTTGCAGCCATAGTGACAAGACTTGATACAACACCTGCTATTATTGATTGTAACATTATGCGACACCTTCCTTTCTAAAATACTCCATTAATCCAATATATACTTGCTTTCCATCTTTGTTGATTCCTGCCCATCTTCCCGTATCAGATCCATCGCTTACGTGTAGTCCTGGATTATTCCAATCCGGATAAACTCCTATCCCTGTGAATCCGGCTTCCTCTGCCAAAATGTAAAATTGATATAACTCATATTTTGTCATTGGCCGATAAGATATTGTGTTACTATAGCCGGCTGTAATAGGAACCTTTGAGTATATATCAAGTGCGTGCGTAACTCCCAAATTTTTAACAATGTTGTGATCTGAGTTGTAATTATCGTCACCGCCTGGAATGATCCTGGCAATTCCACCGGGGGATTTGCTAATCTGTATTTGTGCACCGTGTAAAGATCTTAATTTATCTAGTTTTAATAATGTGCTGTTTGCAACAAAAGGGAACCATCCGCCAAATTCAGAAGGTTTAAAGTACTTTAAAACAGGTTTTGACAGCCATAAAGCACCGTAACCAAGCCCGGTAATAACTGCGGCTAATTTTAGTATATCTATTTTTTTCAATTCTAGTATTTCCTCATTCATAATACTGTTACAATCCAGCCAGCAACACCAAAACCTAAATCCCACAAACAAAAGACGCTATCAGTCAATTCCTTGCCTGTGAAACATCAAGACCAATAATATTAAAGCCTTTACCTAATATTTGCCCGCCTGCGTAATGAAATAGCTTGTCTATTGTTAGCATTGTATTGCTCCGAAGCTGATTGTTAGTAATATGATTAACAGTAACTTTTTCATTTATGGCTTTTCATAAGTCAGAGTAAAAAATAATTCTCTTACATTTGCATCATTAAATTGGTCTGCTGTTAAATATCCGCCATCAGTTGTATAACCATATATAGTTGTGCTTCCAATTGCGCGTAATACATATTCTTTTCTAGTTGTACCGTTTACGCTATAAGCAGTACCAATCATTACAGTTGCAGTTGTCATGTCGCTATTAATCGCAACAGGTGGGACTATAGCCATATCACCAGAACCAGAGCCTGCTGTACCTCCGCTTGAATTTTGTAATCTCCCCCACACATGAACGGTTTTACCTGTAACTTTATACAAACAAGTATTTTGTGCAAATGTTGGTATCGTTCCAGCCGACGTGAATGTTTGAGAAAATGCAGTTAATGCAGTTGTATAAATGTCGCCTGCAACACTAATCCCCCCTGCAAACTTGCCACTGTCTGTGGCTGTAGAGGTTGTTTCGATTTTGAATGTGTTTACACCAACAATTAAAGATACTGTATTCCATACGCTGTTATGACCTACCGTTGCCGAGTTGTTAAGCATGTGTACATATGTCGTTGTGCTTATTGCTGTAAATGTAACTGATGCTACACCTGCTGTTGTATTATTATTATATCCTAAGTTCCATCTACCTGCTCCAGTAACACTTGTTCCTACTGCCAACCAACCACTAGTTGAGGTAGCTGAAACAAAGTTAGCAGTTACAGTATAACTTTTGCCGATAACCGTTGTTATCGCTTGATAAGCAGAGCCCACTCCCGCAGAAGTGTTAGTAACTGTAAAATTACCGCCACCAACGGTAAGGGTTGCATCAACTTCAGTCCACCCAGTGGTTGTTATTCCAGCTCCATTAACTATTAATTCACCACCAAAATAATCTCCTTTTATCTCTCCACTACTGGAGATAGCTCCACATCTAAGCGTTCCCATTCCTGAGACGTTGCTGTTATTAAAATTTGTCGGTGCATTTACTGTAATGCCTGGCGTTTCAAAATTAATTTTTAATATTTCTGAACTTAAATCTTTATTTATAGAAAATTTTAATGACTCTGAATCGCTGTTATCAATACCAATGTATCGATTTAAACCACCTACGCTGTAATGAAGTAATGCGTCACCTAATCCGGTGTTTATTGTTGATATTTTTAATATCGAATTAGAGTTTGCATCAGTGCTTTGATTGTTGATACTTATTTCGTTATCGCCACCGGAATAAGAACGACTGATGCGTAATGCTTTTGATGCAATATTAACATAATTATCTGCATGTAAATCTAATAATCCGTCTGTATCCGAATTAATATAAACGTCTGTATCTCTGAATTGTATTCTTTGTGTACTATATAATTCTAAGCCTGTAATACCTATTATTACATTGTTTGCCCAAGTAATATTATTATCTTTTATCCCTGTAGCTATACATTCAAAATAATGCTTTCCGTTTTGCTGATAATATCTACTAGCCGGATCATCAAAACCATATTTCCAATTTGTACCGTCATAATAAGTATTTAACGATAATCCTATACTACCAGAGCCTATACCACCATCGATGTTATGGAATAAAGATGATTGATCTCCGTATTGCGTAACTGCTAAAGCCGGATCCGTATCATCCCATGATAATATTGTTTGACTATTTGTAACCATATGATTGTTTAATATTTTTAAATTATTATTAATATTTACAAAATCACTACCGAGTAAATTTATGTATGTACTTGATATATAAAAATTTTCGACACCGGTTGCGTTAATATTTGATCCATTTAATTGTAACGGTATTGAGCTGTTGCCAACTTGTGCAATATTGCTACTATCGACACCTAATAAATTTAAGATGGATCCATCTGTTTTTTTGCCTTGCCAATAAATACTATTGCCAAGTGTTTTAGTAAATTGTGATATGTAACTAGGCATGATCTGTCGTTGTAATGCTTAAAGTTTGCGCCGTTGCTTTTTCGTTATACGCATATATAGCGGCTGTTGTTTGCAATGTAATTGTTGATCCTGGCATCAATTTAATACCTAATCCACTGTTTGCGGTTGCGTCACCAATTCGGAAGCTATCTGTATTACTTATATCATTATGTATTAATACTGTATCTTTGTTAGTGTTTGCGGCTGATATTAATGTTGTTGTTGTCCCTGCAACTGATACGTCTGCAAATGGAGTTATAACTGAAGCTATAGTAATTAATGCTGTAACGGATCCGCTAAATACTGTTCTAAAATCGTTTATGGATCCTTCACCATATGCAAACATAATTTCCTGTGTCGTAGTTGATTCTAATTCAACGTTTTGTATTTTATCTGTGTTATGCTCAAACCCTACGCCTTGAGCAAAAGGAAACGATATTCCCTGACCGTCAAATTTTACATTGACCGTACCGGTTGCCTGATACATATGAAATAATTTTGCATTTAAATCCTTAAAGTTTTGCGGAACATTAGCGCTCAATGTCGTTTTTATAAAATAAATACCCTGCCGTATGCTCATTTTTTCACCACCATTAAAAGTATTAAGCCAAAACCTAAAGCACCAATAATTAAAATTGATGTCTGATCCAAGCCTGTTTTTTGTTCTCCAACTGCCGCCGGCGTGATACTTCTCAGTGCTTCAAGCGCCTGCCCTACTACTTTACCGGCTTGATCATCGCTTGCCTTTGCGTTTTGTACTACCTGCTGTACAATAGATAGAGCGCCTTGAACCGAATCGTGATCCGTTTCCATATAGGTATAATCAATGCTCTTTTCTCCATCGCCAACAATTTGAAAAACTATTCCTTGATTTTCTTGCATCTGCGGATCAAATTGTATATGCTCGTCCGGTGTGTTTGTTTCAGTGTTACTTGATCCCATTTTATTTTAATTCCTTTTCTAACATATAATCATTATTTATTAATACATATCCAAAACGCTTTAATATTCTGACTATCCCTTTTTTTCTGGTATAACATCTAATTTTCTTTACACCATTTTTAATACAAATTTTTTCAAATTTAGGTGACGATTCTTTTAATCCTTCACCTTCACAAAAATCAACAGTCAACACCTTATCTTTATTAACTCTGATTATTACCCAACAATTATTTATTTTTAATAATTGATGTGTTTTTTGATTTAATAATTTTACAATATTTACATGGTCGTAATTTGACCTTTTAAATATATCCGTTACTTCTTTTTCATTAATAACATTAATACTAATAATCCAACTCCTGCAAACATGATTATTTCTGGCTGTAATCCGGATTTATAATTATAAATTTTGCTCGAATAATCAGCACTGTATTGATCTACTGCTGATTCGCTAGATGGTCCTTTAAAGTCAATCCCACCGCCTGCGTTTACACCCGGCAACATTATTTAAGCACCTTTTTTAATATTCCGGATTTATACACTACAAATAAAACACCGGCGGCCAATGCGTATTTTGTCATATTATCAACAGTGTTGATGGTTGGCTGACTGATTTTTTTTGCGATCTGTGCTTCTGACCATGAATCAATAGCCCAAGCACCTATTCCTGCAATACCCATTCCAATGGCTGCGATAATTGGCATTATTTCATCCTACTAACTTTATACAAAACATAAACCAATAATCCGGATCCACCTAAAATTAAACCGATTTGCATTGGAGTTAATTTTGTTAAATCAAATTTCAAAATATTTGCAACATCACTTGAAGGAACTTTATTAGACTCAGCCGGAATGGTAACAACTTTATCGATATTTGTGTTATTTGCTGTACCACTTTGATTTATTGCTAATTCTCTGCCTGTGAAGTTTTCAACAGTAGTTGATATTTGATTACTTAAATTTTTTCCTGTTTGTTCTAAAGATTCCAAAAACCCTAATATTCCGTTTGACATGTTTTTTTTCTCCGGTTAAATTAAGGCCATATTGTCCGTATGGCCTTAATTAGTTATTTATTTCCCAATGCTACCAAGATAATCAAGATATAAATATCCTGATGCGCCCATATCGCCGCTTACAGTCAATTTTATATCAATGCTGTTAGCATCGACTAAAACAAGCGGTGCGTCTGGTCTACCGTCGCCGTTGAATGTAAAATCAGCTACTTGATAATTTGCAAGATTTACTCTTACACCGTTTGGATTAACTATGTCAATAATAGTTGATGGCAAGTCAAATACTGTAACTCTATTTTTCTGTACTTCAATATTTGTTACAACATCATTTGTTGACCAAACCAATATTCTTTCAAGCGCTTTGAACTCAGATCCCGTTTTAGGTATATCATTAATTAATACCGTCCCGGCGGCTGATATAGTTGTAAATGGATGCCTGATTATGTGCTGAATTGTTCCAGGTCCATAAGGTTCACCAATTGCATTTTTTAATAATACCGGACTAATCCAACTATAAACCTCAACACCGGTTGTTGTCTGATCGCCGCTGAAGGATGCTTCAAGCTCAAGTGTTTGAATAATTCTTCCTTCATTATCCATAACGCCTGTATTGAGAGCTGTATCTTCTTCATATGCTCTTAACTGTACGTCATATCTTTCAATAGGTATTACTAATATTCCGGTTGTACCGGATGCGCTGTAACCTAAAATTTGATTTCTGTTATCAATTTCGGTTGCTGTGAGAGAAAATAACGCTTTTCCGTTAGCCTTTAACTGTAAATTTGTAATATCGGCTAAATTAAAAGTGCTTGAATTATATGTCCATTTAATTGCTAGCATGTGATACCTTGCGCCAATCGGTAAGGTAATTCTACCTGTACAAGCAGCCGAACTAATGACTCCGTTTAAATTTCCTTCTTTGTCTGGTAATAATCTCATGTTTTTTTGTTCTCCTTAATTAAATTCCAATAATGTAAATATTTTATAGACCTATAATATTTTTTAGAGGTGCTAAAACTCCAACTTTTTTTACGGCTGCTATAACTGCCAAAGTTGTGACTACGCTCATTATTAAACTCTTATTCATTTTAAACATGTTTTTTTCTCCTTATTCGTTTTATTCTATTAATAACATTGCAGTCAAGTTTCTCGATTTTATGTGAATTTTTTGCGTACGATGTTTTTGTGGTATAATGGAGGTTACAACACTGCGGAGGTGATAAAATGCAAATTTTTTACAGATTTTTTACACACATTTTTTTAATACTTTTTTTATTTATTTTTTATGGCTGTGGAATCGTAGCAAGTTCTTCCAGTACACCTTCGCCAGGTGAAACAATTACATACACAAATATTTACATAACTAATAACAACAACAAGTCTACATATAATAATAAACTTG
>Ga0209417_1007273_pt1 | contig 10778 bp, 13 predicted proteins | sample RifGroF2_FD_184002 | JGI IMG/M metagenome (GOLD analysis project Ga0209417, IMG submission 184002) | Groundwater microbial communities from Rifle, Colorado, USA - Groundwater F2 (SPAdes) (version 2) | ecosystem: Environmental > Aquatic > Deep subsurface > Groundwater | place: Rifle, Colorado... | reverse complement strand
TGTTTAGAAAGCTTTGCTGCTTCTAAGAACATCTTATACGCTTCGGTCGGAGTAGCAGGTTCCATAACCGGAATGTACGACATTCTGGCGAAATGGCGGTTATCCTGCTCGTTCTGGCTGGAGTTCGCGCCCGGATCGTCACCGAGTATCACCACCAGTCCGCCGGTCAGGTTCATCAGTCCTAGCTGAACGAGCGAATCTGCGGCAACATTGAGCCCCACTGACTTGAAGAATACGACGGACATATTGCCGTTGATGCTCGAGCCGAAGGCTACTTCGGTCGCTACTTTCTCGTTCGTCGCCCACTCGAAATGATAATCTCTCATTTCTTCGGGAACGCTGTTCAAAGCCTCTGCGATCTCCGGCGTGGGCGAACCGGGGTAGCTCGTTATAACTTTCACTCCCGCTTCGAGCATCGCTCTCGCAACAGCGTGATTGCCCATGAACAGACCCTTCCACGGCTGTTGTTCTGTAAGCTGTTCATAAAATCTTTTCATAGATGCTCCTTTTCAGGTTATAAAAAAAGGGCAATCGTATTGCCCTTTGAACTAAATTCTATCTTCGTACTTTGAACGCATCCCAATCCTGATTCAGTACATTCACATCAGTCTTGGTTTTACTGTATTTTCCGTCGTTCCTGATGCTTATTTTCTCGCCTTTAACAATTGATATCCATTCGGATAAAGTCACTTCGTATGGTCCAGGTATCTGCTTAGGGGCCATAGACTGTTTCGGAGCCATACTGCCGGTATCATTCTTCGGTTCTATTTTAAGTTCCGCTTTCTTCTCTTTTTCAAGATCAACTTCCACCTGTCCGTCAAGAACGGATATCTCCGTAATTTTACCGTCTGATGTCATACGATAAGCTGTGCCGATCACAGCAGCGACAGCAATAGGCGATCTTACCTTAAAATCTTTTTTCTTTGAATCAAGTTTATTGACATTTGTCCATGACTCACCGCTGACAAGATATCCCTGAAAGCTGACTTTCTCGCCTGACTGCTCAAATTGATCTATTATGTATCTTGTGTTCTCGCTTAGCCTCAGAATGCTGCCGTCGATCAGTTTTATCTCACATCTTGATTCTTTGCCTGTCTGAAGCGTATCTTTCTCGAATATTTTATCTTCTTCGTCAAGAGGAGTTATCTTTGCGCTGTTTTTTGAATTTATCGAACCGAGCCTGAAATCTATCTCGCCTACCTCTTTTTTATTGCTTTTAGGAGCTGTAGCAATTTTTTTCGGCTGTGCGGGCTTTTTAGCTTCGGTTTTGGCCTGGGCTATTTCCTTTTTTTCGATCTGAGCTGCCTTTGCTGGAACAGGCGCAGTCTTCTGTACCTCATTTTCCTTTTTGATATCCTCAACCTTTAGTTCAGGAGCTTCGCTTCCTGCATAGCTGATCGCGAAAACAAAAAGAAAAGCTAAAACTAGATTTCTCATTCCGTCCCCCTATTGAATAAAGCCGTTATTTTCTCAAAAATAATTTCTGCTATCTCCGATTTATCCATCGGAGGGAGTTTTTCAATCGTGCTTTTGGTTATTATCGTGATCCTGTTTGAATCCGTACCGAATGCGGGATTATCCTTTGATGTTTCGTTCAGAATTATCATATCCAGATTCTTTTCGGCCAGTTTCTTTTTCGCGTTTGTGACTCCTTTTTCGGTCTCGAGAGCGAATCCGACAAGGATCTGACCTTTCTTCTTTTTTGAACCAAGTTCTTTTAAAATATCTTTCGTTTTTATCAGGTCGAGCTTAATTTCATCCCCGTTCTTCTTGATCTTCCTGTCCGATTTTCTCACTGTGTAATCAGCTACAGCCGCGGACATGATTATGCAGTCCGAATCTTTTGATTCCCTTATAATTTCTCTGTACATATCTTCAGATGATACTACATCGATCCTTTTGATAAAATTATTACACTTTTCATCTGACGGTCCTGATACTAGAACTGTTTCCGCTCCTCTGAACGAGGATGCTTCCGCGAGTCTGAAACCTGTCTTACCGCTCGAACAATTTGAAATATACCTGACCGGATCGATAAACTCCGCCGTCCGTGCTGCAGATATAAGTATTTTCCTGCCTTCAAGCTTTTCGGTTTTATTTAGAAAATAAAGCGATTCCCTGAATATTTCGTCAGGTTCGGCCATTCTTCCCGCAGCTTTATAGCCGCAAGCAAGGTCGCCGTAACCGGGTTCGACAAAAAATACACCCTGTGCCAGGAGTGAAGAAATATTTCTCTGTACGGCAGGATTATTGTACATTTTATCGTTCATTGCCGGTGCGATGATCACCTGCTTATTGTAAGCAAGAAGGGAAGTTGAAAGCGCATCATCCGCTATGCCGTTCGCATATTTTCCGATAATATTGGCTGTTGCAGGCGCAATTATAAAAACATCTGCCCAGTCTGTTATAGAAATGTGCTCGGTTGACCACTCGTTGCTGTTTGAAAATGTATCTGAATAAACTGCATTTTCCGATAATGTCCTCAGCGTTGTTTCCGTAATGAACTGAAGACCGTTTTTCGTTATAATAACTTTAACATTATACCCTGATTTTTTGAAATATCTTATCAGTTGGCATGATTTATATGCCGCTATCCCCCCGGTGATGCCTATCAGAACATTTTTAGTCTTCAAGTTTTGTAATATCCTCGTATTCGTAATCCAGTTCATCGTTCAGCATTTCGTTCATGCAGACTCTGATGGCTTTGGGAAAAACCGGCAGGTCCTGATCGATAATTTCTGCAACATATTCTTTGTTGTATTCTTTTTCTGTTCTTTCGTCAAGAATTGAATTTCTCAATTTTTCAAATTCTTTAGCATTCTTTCTCTCTATCTGTCTCATTCTGTGTCCGAGTACCATTACGGCTTCATAAATATTAACCGATTTGTCTTCGAACTGCTCCTGACTGATCTTTCTGTCGTCTCTATCGCTGACCGTATCAAACTTAGTTCCTTTTTTAACCTTTTCCATTTTGTTCCTTTCTATTTTTAGTTAATTATATTTTCTTTTCTCAATGCTGATTTTAGCTCATTATAAGCATCTTCCAGAATATCGTTCTTTATATTATACGAATATTCTTTCATTTTTTCCATCTCTATCTTTGCGAATTTTAATCGGTTGTTTATTACTTCTTCAGAGTCAGTGCCCCTTAATTCGAGCCTTTTTCTTAGAATTTCCAGCGAAGGCGGATAAATAAATATCATTATTACATCATCAGGATATTCTTTCTTTATCGCAATTCCTCCCTGAACATCGACATCGAAAAGAACATTCTTCCCTTCATTAACCGCATCATCTACAAAACAGCGCAGAGTGCCGTATAAATTTCCGTAAACGGTTTTATGCTCGACGAATTCGTTGTTCCTGATCTTTTCTTCAAATTCGGATTTTGTCATAAAGAAATACTCAAGTCCGTTCTTTTCCACACCTCTCGGCGGCCTTGTTGTAGCCGAAATAGAAAATTCAAGGCTCGGATACTCTTTTCTGAGCATCGTGATCAGAGTGGTTTTACCTGCTCCTGAAGGTGCGGAAAACACCACAAGGCGCCCTTTATTCAACATTCTGTACCTGCTCCCTGATAATTTCAATTATTTCTTTCATGCTTACAGAAAGATGCGATATCTCAGTCATATTTGTTTTTGCAGAGATAGTGCTGGCTTCCCTGTGCATTTCCTGGCTGAGGTTATTCAGGATTTTACCGACTGCTTTTTCTTCTCTAAGAGTTTCATTGAACAGCAGTATGTGTGATCTGAGCCTTGATATCTCTTCGGAAATATCAACTCTATCGCTTATTAGCACAAGCTCCTGTTCGAGCCTGTCTTTATTGAAAGATTCCAGATTTGTGAAATTCTTTAGCCTTTCAAGAAGTTTTTCAAACTGCAATTTCGCGGCTTTTGCAGCAAGATCGCCCGTTTGATTTATTAAAGATTCCAGATCTTTGAGATGTGAATCCAGATCTATTAAAATATTGCCGCCTTCTTTTTCCCTGTAGCTGATCATGTTTGAGAGGGCACGCTCGAAACATTCAGTTACTTTAGTTACTGTACTTTCATTGTCCCTTTCGTCCGTCTGATCAAATACATCTGAGAATTTCAGTATCAGGTTAAGGTCGATCTCTCCTGACAGTTCCAGTTCATCCTTCAGATTTTCGAGGGAATCTTTATACGCTTTTGCCGCTCCAGCATCTATCTTTTTAATATTTTCGCTTCCGGGTTTTGCTGTCACATTCACAAAAACGGTCAGGCTTCCTCTGCTCAAAAGGACTTTCAGTCTGTCTCTGAGCCTGAGTTCAAGTTCATTTAAAAATGATGGCATCCTGAAATTTATATCAAGGAATCTGTGGTTCACGCTCTTAATCTCTACCTGAATATCATGATTGTCCGAAGAATCCGAACTCTTTCCGTAGCCTGTCATTGATCTGACCAAATATTCCTCCTTTAATTTACCGGATCTTTTTCTTCTATCAGGGTTTCTCCCCTCGGTCTCTTTATCTCGTATGAATTGAATTTGTCGTCGGTTATGAAACCTTCCCCGTAAAGAGTATCTCTATTATCCTTTATCATCATTACATCGCAATCGGTGGATAACTGGGCCAGTTTTCTGTTCCATATAAGCGTATCGGTGTACAGCGTATAACCTTTTGTTGACCTGAAAACAACGCTGTCGATCGCGGTAAATACTTCGCTAAGGTCATTTATAGTACCCCGCCTGCTCTCCAGAAATCCGGTGTTTTTTTCCTTTTCAAAAAATTCAATAACGAGCCCTGAATCTATTCTGCTTAACGAATACTTGGAGTTGCCGATGTTATCCCTTTCTACATACCCGGCTCTGAACTTAGCACGGATTCTCCCTTCGCTTGTGATCGTGACATCCATATCCCATATCATGTTGTCGGATGTATTTACCACGCCTGCCGACGATGATGTGGCAACCGGCTTTTTGGAATTCTCGCATGACAAAAATAGAAAGGAACAGATCAGAACGGTCTTAATCAAGGTATTTGCTTTTTGCAGATTCAAATTTTCCGTCTCTTTTTAATATATATTCCAAAAATTCTCTCACAGCACCCTTTCCCGCTTTCGTTATAGTTACGAAATCCACCCTTTCCCTGATCTCGGGAACCGCGTCTGACGGAGCACCTTTCAATCCAGCGAATTTCATGGCTGACCAGTCGAACCAGTCGTCTCCGAAATAAGCCACTTCCTCATTTTCAAGAGAATACTTTCTTTTTATCTCGTTGTAGGCGTCTTTCTTATCTACTGATCCTACAAAAACATCTTCGATCTCGAGCACTTCAGCCCTTTTTTTAACAATGTCCCCGAATCCTCCGGAGATTATCGCGAATCTGATACCCATAGCCGGACAAACGTGTTTAATAATAAAACCGTCTTTTACTGAAAAAGGCTTGATCAGTTCCCCGCTGGAGCTGTAATAAACTTTGCCGTCTGTAAGCGCACCGTCAACATCGAGGATTACCATTTTTATTTCTTTCTGCATAGTCTTATATCGTCTTTTTAATTTTTTTTACTTTCGCGATCAGTTCTTCCATCTGATCTAGTTTAAGCATGGATTTTGAATCAGATAATGCTTTTGAAGGATCCGGGTGTGTTTCTATAAAAAGACCGTCAACACAGCCTGTCGATACGGCTGCACACGCCATTTGAACGGCAAATTCCGGCTGACCGCCGGAGACTGTTCCTTCAGCTGCAGGTTTCTGCAGTGAATGTGTAACATCGTAAACTACAGGATAACCGAATGATTTCATATCCATGAAATTCCTGAAATCAACTACAAGATTATTGTATCCGAAAGTAGTTCCGCGCTCTGTAAGCAGGACTTTCCGGTTGCCGGAAGAAACAGCTTTGTCTGCCGCCAGTTTCATTTCCTTTGACGACGCGAACTGCCCTTTCTTGATATTAATGATCTTGCCTGTTTTTGCGGCCGCGATTATCAGATCGGTCTGTCTGCAGAGAAAAGCGGGTATCTGAATTATATCAGCTGTTCTGCCTGCTATAGCCGCTTCTTCAGCGGTGTGAACATCGGTCAGAATGTATAGACCGAATTCTTTTCTTATCTTTGCCAGCAGTTTTAATCCTTTTTCTATCCCGGGACCTGTGTAGGAATCTATGCTGGACCTGTTCGCTTTTGTATATGAAGCTTTAAAAATTATCCCGCACTTCAGTTTTTCTGAGAGTTCATGCAGTTTTTCAGCTATTAAGAAAGTTGTCTCTTCCGATTCGATCACGCAAGGTCCGGCTATAAAAAACAATTCAGATCCTTTAGTGAATATAATTTTTTCCAATAGTTCCTTTTCTGTTTTTGCTGATTTCATACTTGAATCCTTAAATTTTAAGTCTTTATCCTTCAGGCGAAAATAAAAGCTAATAAATATAACACTGTTTATTCGTTTTTTCAATGAAAATATCCGGTCAATTTTGCAAGATTTTTATTTACAAAAGAATGTAATTTGCGTAATTTGTATTTATGGAAAAAAATAAAACATACATTAAGGATGAATGGGAGATACTTGATATAAATGATTTTAATGAAAAAGCCGGTTCCTACGGCAGACAGACATATGCAGGTATTGTCAAAATGTATGCTGAAGAAATTCCGAAAAAAATAAACATGATCAGTTCCGCGTTTGAAACAAATGACATTAATAAAATCAAATTCGAAGCGCACAGTCTTAAAGGTATTGCCTTGAATTTCATAGCTGACAAATTCAATAGTCTCTGCATTGAGTTCGACAGATCGATATTTTCGGGTGAAACAGATATTTCAAAAAAAGTTTTCTCGGAAATTTGTGAATTATCGCATAATTATATTTCAGAGCTTAACAGGTTTGCCGCATCGGAAGAACCGGATTCGGACAAGATTAAATCGTAAATATTATCCTTGACTTCAGTATATAGGAATTATTAATTTAATGCGTTAAATTTAATTAAATTAAAGAGGTGAGAAAATGAGTATCAAAATTGCCATAAACGGGTTCGGCAGGATCGGAAGGGTGGTCTTCAGGATCATTCAGGAAAGAAAAGATATTGAAGTTGTAGGAATTAATGATCTTACCGATGCTAAAACTCTTGCGCATCTACTAAAATATGATTCCGTTCACGGAAAATTCAAGGGCGAAGTAAAAGCTGAAGGCGACATGCTCATAGTAAACGGAAAACCTATAAAGATCCATGCAGAAAGGGATCCTGAAGCTTTACCGTGGGGAGCGCTCGGAGTTGACATAGTTGTTGAATCAACAGGAGTCTTCAGAAGCAGGGAAAAAATGGGCAAACATATTAAAGCAGGAGCCAAAAGAGTAATATTAACAGTTCCTGCGGATAAAGCCGAAGATGTTGATGCGACAGTAGTTCTCGGCGTGAACGAGCAGGCGATCACAAAAGATGTAAAATTCGTGTCGAACGCCTCATGTACGACGAACTGCCTGGCGCCGGTAGCAAAAGTCCTGAACGATAAATTCGGGATCAAATGCGGACTTATGAACACTATTCACTCTTATACAAACGACCAGATAATCCTGGATGCTCCGCATAAAGATCTAAGAAGAGCCCGCGCAGCAGCTGTCTCGATTATTCCGACAAGCACGGGAGCTGCAAAAGCCGTAGGACTTGTTGTTCCCGAACTTAAAGGAAAAATGGACGGCTTCGCTATGCGTGTGCCTACTCCTGACGGTTCGGTAGTTGATCTGACCTGCGAACTTTTAAAACCCGCTACTGTCGAAGAGATCAACGCAGCTGTTAAAGAAGCAGCAGACGGAGCTATGAAAGGAATTCTGGAATACTGCACAGACCCTATAGTAAGCATTGATATAGTCGGAAATCCGCACTCATCTATTTTTGATGCGGGACTGACAAAGGTTCTGGATGGTAATTTCATAAAAATAGTTTCCTGGTATGATAACGAATTCGGTTATTCAAACAGAGTGGTTGACCTGATCGAAAAAATGGCGAAGGTTTAGCCTGAAGTATTTTCTTGCAGGGCAGAATAAAAGTCTGCCCTTTTTTTATTATTAAAAGAGCTTTCAATGAAAAAATTTATTCTTTATACCTTCGCAATACTTCCCATGGTATTCTGGGCTTTAACTTTTATCTGGTATAAAATTATCCTCGATTATATCGGTCCCATCACTGTCATATTTTTCCGGCTGGTGATAGCTTCGCTGATACTTATATTTGTTACAAAATATTTTTTTAAGACAAAGGAAAAACTTGCCGTGCAGGACTACAAGAATCTGCTGATGCTGGCTTTTTTTGAGCCGTTCATTTATTTTCTCGGAGAATCTTACGGAATGCTCTATGTTTCATCAACAGTCGCTTCGGTAATTATCTCAATGATACCCGTACTTACTCCTGTCTTCGCTTTTAAAATACTAAATGAAAAACTGAATATCTTTAATATCTTAGGACTTCTGCTTTCTTTCGCCGGGGTCATCATGATCCTTGTAAATCCAAGCGCGGCGGCTGATTTCACTATCAAAGGAGTGGTTCTGCTTTTCATTGCCGTGCTCGGAGCGGTCAGCTATGGTATAATCGTAAAAAAACTCTCGAAAGACTATTCATCTATGACCATAGCAAAATATCAGAGCATCTTCGGCGCTTTTTTGTTCCTGCCGCTTTTTTTAGTGCTTGAATATGGCACTATAGGTGAAAAAGTAAGTAAAACAATGATTGACGGTACATTTTTCAATATGATCTCTACACTTTTTTATATGTCTTTTTTTGCGTCGGTACTTGCTTTCGTTCTTATAATAAAACCCATTAAAGAACTTGGTATTTCAAAAACAAATGTCTTCACTAACCTTATACCTGTTTTCACAGCGGTGATCTCTTATTTTGCGCTCAATGAGCATTTCGACACAAAAAAGATACTCGGAATGTCAATAGTTCTTCTCGGTATAGTTCTATCGCAGCTGAAAGGCCTGTTTAAAAAGAAGACCCTGCAGATTATGTAATTTTGAAAATTTCCCGTCAGAACTGATGTCGTTTCATCTGTGTTTTTACATCTTTTATCGGAATTTGTTGATATTTATACTAAAAATTAGTTATAATACAGTCAGATGAGATAAAAAACCATAAAAACGGGAACTAAAATGCTGATCTTAAATGAAATAAACTCTGAAACGGAAGAACCGATAATCCGCGGATTTGAAGAGATCGTATCGGATTCCGAACAGAAGATCGGTAAAAATAAACAAGCGGTATCAAAAGGAAGAAAGAACATGTACTTTAACAGGTGTCTAGACCCGGACAAGATCAAGTTCAACAACATTTTTGAAAGTCTTCTCTGCATCGCAGCCGTGATAATATTGTCTGGATGTACTTCTAATAACGAACATGGCGAAAACTATACTACAATATCGAATGATCGGTTTACCGAGCCGGAAGAGATAACTTTGAAAGAAGTCTTCTCGCTGGACAGCTCAGTACTAAAAAACCCTGTAGATATCAAATTCGATTCCGAGGAAAATTTTTATATTGTAGAATATAAATCACCCTTGATAAAAAGATACGACAGCTCAGGTATATTCCAGAATTCTATTGTTACGGAATTAGACAGTTCGAGAGTAAGCTCACTCAGCGTTATCAACGATACTTTGTATATAGGCTTTGCCAAAGAGAAACGGCTTCTGAAATATTCCGGAAGCGGTTCTAAATTTGGAGAAATTAACTTCGAAAGCGAAATACCTAATGAGATCGAGCTTTTAGATGACAATAAAATGATAGGTTCATTCCGTACGAATCTCGCAAAAAATGAGGATACTTACATAGGTATTGAACTCAAAAGTACCGATAATAATTTCAGGCAGCAAAAACTTATCAGCAGTTTTTTCGGATCTTACTTTTACGGTAATATTGACCCCGAGATAAAAACATTTCCTTTCGCAGTTGACAGAAAGAACGAACTTATATATATAGGAATAGACTCAGACAGCAGTTACAGGATATATTGCTACGATTACAGCATTAATCTGAAATTTGTAATAGATAATAAACTCCCGCCTGTTAAATTTTCCAAAGAAGAACTTGAAAGAAGGAAAGATACTTCAAAGAAATTTAAAACACCTGCGCTTAAATCAGTTAATAAACCTTTTATCGAATTGCTTTTAGTTGACGGCTATAATAATTTATGGGTAAGAAGAGCTTCGGATGCATCGATATACGGAATTGAAAACTCAATATTCGATATTTTCGATCCATCAGGACTTTATAAAAAAACAATTCTTGTTAAAAATGCGCAGAGGATAGATCTGATCGATATGCGCGGAAACAAACTATTTATTACTGACCCGATACATTCTTCGCTCATCGTATATGAAACAGGTTCAGTCAGCGGGAGCGTAAAATGAAGATACGATACGGACTAATACTTTTGATGATGATCTTCAGCCTTTACAGCCAGAACACATTCAAGTTCTCCTATAAGATAAACTGTATTGACGACATATTGAGAACAACTGAGGATTCTATATGACCAGATACAGCGATACACATAAAGGAATTGCATGCCTGCTTGAAGCAAGAGACCTTTCTGCTCAGATTAATTATACAGACGGTCTTTTAAGGTCTTACGAATCGTTAGGAGATATTTATCTGATATCGGAAAATTACAGCACGGCATTAGACTACTTTACAAGAAAGGCGGAAGTATTAAAGACGGCCGGCAGAAAAAAAGAATACTCTGAAACTCTTATAAAAATGGCGGATGTCTGCCTGAACTCAAAAAATTTCGACAGATCATTGCTCTTTGCTCACGAGGCACTGGAT